>Ga0310695_10002608_pt1 | contig 37515 bp, 22 predicted proteins | sample RumenRJG_04DNA_FD_203882 | JGI IMG/M metagenome (GOLD analysis project Ga0310695, IMG submission 203882) | Bovine rumen microbial communities from Lethbridge, Alberta, Canada - RJG_04 (v2) (version 2) | ecosystem: Host-associated > Mammals > Digestive system > Stomach > Rumen | place: Canada...
GCTCCAGGAGCGTGCGAAGCTGCTGATCTCAATCGCTCATCCGGACGACCGGGAAGCCCTTGACCGCACCGCCTTCGAGCGCTTCGGCCCGCACTGGAAGATCCTTCGCTGACGCTCAGGATGACAGAAGGGACGATCAGGATGACAGGGGCTTCCGTAACCACTAAAGATACCGGCCGGTAAGGCTGTCGGAGGAACGGGCGATCTCCGCGGGAGCGCCGCAAGCGACGACCCGGCCACCATCAAGGCCTCCACCAGGCCCCATGTCAACCACATAATCAGCGTTCCTGATCACATCCAGGTCGTGCTCTATCACAATCACCGTAGCCCCGTTTCCTATCAGATGGCGGAACACGCCCATAAGGGTTTTCACATCCAGCGGATGGAGTCCGATAGTCGGCTCATCAAAGACAAAAAGGGAATCTCCCTGCCCACGGCCCATCTCACTCGCGAGTTTCAACCTCTGGGCCTCACCGCCTGAGAGACTTGGTGTGGCCTCACCCAAAGTCAGATACCCGAGGCCGAGGTCATGGAGCACTTGCAACCTGCTCTTCACCAATGAGATATCAGCGCAAACCTGAAGGGCTTCATCCACACTCATAGCCATAATCTCAGGCAGCGAGAATCCATCCTTACGCTTGATCTCATGGGCGATCCGGGCATACCTTGAACCATGGCAATCAGGGCATGGGATATCCACGTCCGGCAGGAACTGCACGTCCAAGCTTATGCTACCGGTTCCGTCACAGACAGGGCAGCGGAGACGTCCCGTGTTGTAGGAGAAATCTCCGGCCTTCCAGCCTCCCTCCTTGGCGGTCTCAGTCTTTGCGAAGACCTTTCTCAACTCGTCATGGATATTGGCGTATGTCGCCACGGTCGAACGGACGTTTATGCCAATTGGAGTGGCGTCAATCAGCTTGACCTGACGTATTCCTTCGGCTTCGGCGGAGATCACATGAGCCGGCAGACGCCGCCCTTCTATCGACGCTTTCAGACCGGGAATCAAGCTTTCCAGTATAAGCGTTGTCTTGCCGGAGCCGGAGACTCCTGTCACAACGGAAAGCCTTCCTTTGGGGAACTCCACGGACAGCGGCTTTACCGTGTGGATCTGGCTTGTGGTCATATTAATATGCCCAAGGTCGAAGAGATCCGGCTTTCTTTCCGCGGCACCCGGAGAATCTTTGAGGAAAGGCCCGATCCGGGAAGAAGGAGAGTCTTCTATCTCCTGGACAGTTCCCTGCGCTATGACATTACCTCCCTTCGCCCCAGCCTCTGGGCCAAGCTCTATTATCCAGTCCGAATGAGCAAGAACCTGGGTGTCATGATCTACCAGAACCACCGTGTTTCCATCAGCGACAAGATCGTCCATAACCCCAGTAAGTCCTTCAAGATTAGAAGGATGCAGGCCTATTGACGGCTCATCCAGGACATACAGCACACCCGTGGTGCGGTTGCGTACAGAGCGGGCCAACTGTACCCTCTGCCTCTCCCCTGTCGAAAGGGTGGAGGCGGCGCGATCCAGAGACAAGTAAGACAATCCGAGATCCACAAGCCTGCGGGCCGTGTCATTAAAGGACTCACAAATTCTCTCCGCCATAGGTCTCATAGGCTCAGGTAGTGAGGCAGGGACTCCAGCCACCCAATCAATCAGCTCAGAGAGGGTCATCTTGCACGCTTCCGCCAGATTGATTCCCCTAAGTAAAGGGGCCCTGGCCTCATCAGAGAGTCTCGTGCCGCAACAGTCCGGGCAAGGTTCCTCTTTAAGGAACTTCTCGACTCTCTTCATTCCGGTCTCATCCTTCACCTTCGCCAACGCGTTCTCAACCGAGTAAACCGCATTGTAATATGTGAAGTCCATCTCCGCGAAATTGTTGGTCTTCTCGTTGTGGTAAAGGATGTGCTTTTTCTCGGCCGGTCCATGATAGACGATTTCCTTCTCCTCCAGCGTCAAATCCTTGAAAGGCACATCTGTACGGACACCCATCTCCCGGGCTATATCCTTCATCAAGGACCACATCAAAGATCCCCAAGGAGCCACGGCCCCCTGATCGATAGTCAGGGTGTCATCAGGGACCAAGGTGGATTCATCGACTGTCCGGATCGTACCTGTGCCTCCGCATCTGCGACATGCTCCCTCGCTGTTGAACGCGAGTTGTTCCGCCCCCGGAGCATAAAACGTCTCCCCGCAGACCGGGCACCGCAGCGGACGCTCAGCGGCGACATCCAGCGTCGGCTCAAGATAGTGGCCGTTCGGGCAGCGATGAGAAGCCAGACGTGAAAACATAAGTCTCAGACTGTTAAGAAGTTCCGACATAGTGCCAAAGGTACTTCTTATTCCAGGCACACCAGGTCTCTGGTGCAGCGCGAGCGCGGCTGGAACATATCGGACTTCATCAACCATCGCTCTGGAAGCCTGGGTCATGCGCCGCCTTGTGTAGGTGGAAAGAGACTCGAGATACCTTCTCGACCCTTCGGCGTACAACACTCCGAGGGCAAGTGAAGACTTCCCGGAACCGGAGACTCCCGCAATTCCCACAATTTTCCCAAGAGGGATGTCAACGTCAATATTCTTGAGATTATGGGCTCTGGCGCCCCTAATCTCTATCTTATCTGGTTTAGTTATCATGCCTGTTAGGTTCCGCTCCCATCTTAAGTACCAATGTTCCCCCTGAGGCTATCTGGCTGAAAAGAAGATATGGCTCATCCACGGGTTTCCCGTCCAACGTGGCGGACTGAATGTAAATATTCTGGGGGCTATTGTCAATTGCTTTGATAATGAATGGTTTCCCGGAAGCGTAAGTAGGGTCCGTGTGGATAACTATCTCGTCGAACACCGGACTTGTCAGCTGCATCTTGCCATCACCAGGGCAAAGAGGATGAATACCAGACGCGGCAAGAACATACCAGGCCGACATCTGACCGACATCATCATTTCCGACAAGGCCGGTCATCGGGTCGTCGGAATATGCGTGGGAGCAAATGAAACGAGTCCACTTCTGTGTTTCCCAAGGCTGGCCTAAAGCATTGAAAAGGAAAGGAATATGGTGAACCGGCTCATTGGCGTGGTTGTAATAGCTGTTCCACATAAGATTGTCCGGAGCGTTCTCGAAGAAGTTCTCAAGGTCAGCGAGGACTTTCTCCCGGCCACCCATCAGCTCTACCATCCCATCCACATCATGCGGCACGAACCAGCCCTGCTGGTAAGGGTTGCTTTCGACGCATCCGAAGTCGTCCTTCAGTCTTCCTTTCTCAGGCCATTCCCACCAGGAGCCGTCGGCATTTCTGGGTCTGAACCATCCGATCTCGGGGTCGAACACGTTCTTATAGGCCTGTGAACGGGTATAATACTCCTCAGCGGTGGCCTTGTCGCCTATTCCCTCAGCCAGGACGGCGATGCACCAGTCGGAATACGCGTGCTCAAGGGTCTCGGAAACGGAGGCCCCATTAGAGTTCCAACCGAGAGGGAAATTGCCGAAACGGGCGGAAGAGTTGATAGCATATTCCAAGGCCTTTTCGGCATCGAAGCCCCTGATTCCCTTGACGAAAGCGTCAGCGGCGACCGAGGCGGCGGGGTTGCCGAGCATGCAGCCGGAATAGGCGTTAAGAAACTCCCAGCGTTCAAGATACTCCTTGCCGCTCTCCTGGGCCAATGTCACGAGCGAGGACATCATATCATCCACGACCTTGGGATTGATCAGCGTCTGGAGAGGCATCTGGCTCCGGAAGACATCCCAACCGCTGAATATGGTCCTCTTGTCGAACTTTCCTCCGGAGCTGTGGGGCTTATGGTCTCCACCATAATACCGGCCGTCAACATCGGAGAAAAGCCTGGGGTCGATCATGGTATGGTAAAGAGCGGTGTAGAACACCACCTTGTCAGCCTCGGTACCGCCCTTGACAGAGATCTTGGACAGTTCCCGGTTCCAAGAATCGACCGCTTGACGATGGACCTTGTCAAAACTTTTACCGGAGATCTCTGCCTCGAAGTTTTTTCTTGCGCCTTCCATATCGACGAATGAGATGCCTACCTTGAGGGTCGAGCTCTCCCCTGCCTTGGTCGGGAACTCAGTGAAGAACCCGATGTGCTTGCCCTGAATCTCCTTGACATCCTTGATGACAGGAGCCTGGGCGACTCGCTCCAGATATTCCTTGCTCGTCACGTCCCAGTTCTTACGAGGCCAGTCATCGGGAATGTCGGCGTTCCAGAAACCGCTGTTCTTCAAGGGTTTGTCAAATTCAGCATGGAAATATACAGTATAGAAGGCCTGCCCGGATCCATTCCCCCAGCCACCGGTCTGGGGAGTGCAACGCATCCATCCCTCGATGGCGCGATCGTCTATTATCTTGACATATTGTTCCTCCGAGGTGCCGCCCACCCTGCGGGCGAGGTCAACCTGGATCCTGGATTGGTCGCTCTCCGGCCAGGTGAAGCGAAGTATGCCGCAACGGGGCGTAGCGGAACACTCCACCTTGATGTCATAGTTTGTCAGATTGACAGAATAGTAGCCGGGCGAAGCGGTCTCGGTGGCCTTGTCGTAGAAAGAACGCCATCCGTCAAGGCTGCCATCTTCTTTCCCTGATATCTTTTTGAGGGGGCCGGTTGTCGGCATCACAAGGAAATTGCCGAGGTCCCCGTACCAGCCTATACCGCTCATCTGGGTCATCGCAAAGCCTTCGATAGTCTTCATCTCATAGCTGTAGCCGGGGCCGTTGTCCCCTCCCGTAATAGTGTTGGGGCTGACCTGAACCATCCCAAAAGGAGTAGTCGCGCCTGGAAAAGTCTTTCCAAGGCCATGGGCTACGCCGGCGACATCGGTGTTAGTGCTGGCGCCGATAAAAGGATTGACATAATCCGCGGGAGATTTCTCTTTATCACCGCATGATACGGAAACAATGGCAAGAATGATGGCCGGAACGAACTTAAAAATCCTCATGATACGCGAAGATAACGAATATCGGCGAAACTTTAGGCCGCTGAAGCGGCGCGGCTGCGGCTCACCAGAACCACGCCTCCCACAATAAGGATGGTGGCCAGAAGCTTCTGCCATGTGAGAACATCGAGACCTGAGAATATGCTCACCACGGCGGCGATAACCGGTTGCAGATAGGTGTACATACTGACAAGGGTTGGTCTCAAACGCTTCTGTCCCAACGGGATAAGGAAATATGCCACGAACGTAGCGAAAACTATCAAATATCCTATCTCCCAACGAACGTCCACAGGTACGGCCGAGAAATCCGTCGTCATGAGGCCTTTCATGGAAAATGGCAGTGAGATCAGAAGTGAGAAAAGGAACATCCACTTCATGAATGTGACGACATTGTACTTCGAGATCAACGGGCGGAAAGCTCCGAGGTACAGGGCGAAACTCAGACTGTTTATCAGAAGAAGGACTATTCCGAACGGCGTTGTATTGGATGCTCCCCCCTGATGGACGGAATTGAATATCAGGAATATGACTCCAGCGAAACTCAAGGCCACACCTCCCGCCTTCTTGCCGGTGATCGGTTCACCGAGGAAAAAGAAAGCGAAAAACATGGTGAATATAGGTCCCAGAGTGCTCAGGATGGCCGTGTCAATCGAGGTTGACATGGTAATCGCCTTAAGGAAGGTGAACTGAGGAACGAAAAGCCCCACACAGGAGGCCAGGAATATCTTCGGGAAATCCCTCTTGTCCACTTTTTCCTTGGGCATGAATAAAGATATGAGCCAGAACAGAAGCGAGGCTCCTATCGCCCTAAGAGTGAAAAGAACTATCGGGGAGACCGCTTGGGCATTAGCTATATCCTTGCAAAAGACTATGTTGAGCCCGAATATCGTATAGGCTCCGGCTATGGCCAGATGGCCGCCCAATTTGTCAGGATAGCTCATTTAGCAGCTCGGAAAAATTGTCTATTATCATATCCGCTCCAGCTGCGGACAAATCTTCACGGCAGGAGTTTCCGTAGGTCACTCCGCAAGTTCTCGTCCCCGCGCCTTTGCCCATAAGTATATCCACCGGCATGTCACCGACGACAATCGCCTCCTCCGGAGAGAATCCAAGGGCGGACAGAGTCTTCAACACAGGTTCAGGATGGGGTTTGGCATTCGTGACTCCATCAGCGCCAAGGACATAGGAGATAAAACCGGATATTCCCATGTCGGTAAGGAAGCCGCTCAAGGAGGCGAAGTGCCTTGAAGACGCGACAGTCAGGACATAACCTTTCTTCACAAGGGTCTCCAAAGTCTCTTTCACACCTGGGAACAGTTTGGGAACCAGATTTTTACGGTTAATCTCGAATATTTCCCTATAGGTGGCGGCGCAACGGAGGGTCTCCTCTTCTGAGATCCCGGGGATCAACTGACGGAAACCTTCCTCAAGAGGGAGACCTATCGTCGCCGCGATAGACTCCTCGCTGGCGACAGGATAGCCAGTCTTCTCCATCGTCTGGCGCATCGTCAGGACGATGTTGGCCCTGGTGTCGCCAAGGGTACCGTCGAAATCAAGTATAATCAAACGTATCATCCGCCTTTTCAAAATAACAGGCGCGAATATACTCTATTTTTGACGAAACTTGTGATATTCATGGACAAGGCTGCGATAGCCGAGAGACTTGAGATCCTCGTAACGGGCCCGGTAGTTGGCTTTGTTATGCTTCCCGGTCGATAGGAAACGGATGTTATCCTGAAGATAGTGGTCGATTACTCCGAGGCCTTCCGCCGAGTTGATCACAGGGAAGAACCATCTCGACCATGATAGTGTATCCGGGTCTCCTTCCTCAAAGAACTTCCGGTTGAAAGCATTGATCAGAGCCTTCATTGCCAGGACCGGATCCTTGCCCGTCTTGGAAACCCACCTGTGGAGGGAACGGGCCTTGCGGCGGATCTTGCCCTTCATCTTCGTCAAGGTCGCCTTAGAGACATCAATCCTTGATCCATCAAGGCTAAAGCCCAGAAAATCAACAGCTTCTCCGGGAGCGTAAACATGTTCTTTCGCCGGGTTGACCTCGAGATAATATTTCTTTAAAAAGTCCGACAGCTCGTCCTTTCTTGCCGCCAGTTCTTCTTCAGAAACAGCGAGTATCAGTATGTCGTCCGAATATCTGGCATAGACGACTCCTTCCTTCTCGAAATGATGATCCACCTCCATAAGATAGACATTAGCGAGGAATGGCGCCGTCGGTGTTCCGGCCATCACTCCTCTCTGCTCCCGGATCACTTCATCTCCTGACCAAGTCCTGTCATCCGAGAGAAGCCTCTCAAAAAAAGAATACAGTTGGGGGTCATCCTTGAATATTCCGGAAAGGATGGGAAGAAGGACGGGGATGGATATTGAGTTGAAATAGTCGTGGATGTCCACCTTATACGCCCAAAGCTTCCTGCCCTTCATCTCCCTTTTCAACCGGAATATGGCGTCAGAGGCTCTCTTTCCCCTACGGAAAGCATAGCAATTTGAGGCGAAGAGGCCGTCGTAGCGGTAAAGGAGGTGGGAGATGAGTTTTAGGACTGTCATCTCGGGATCGCCGAAATGATAGACAACCCTCTTTTTCCCTGTCCCCATCTTGTTGATGACGGTCTTGAATGGAATTCCAAGTTCCTCCCCGCCAGAAAGGCGTGAGACTACTGGCAGATACGACTCCGAGTCCACAAAGTCGTCCGCTTCCTCGAAAGAATGCCAAGTGAAGCGTCCCTTACGCAGACGATGAGCCAGGAAGTCGTCCCAGACTCCCTGACTCATGATCTGTCTCATAATGCTTTCCATCCGATAAAAGGGAAAAGGGGAATGATTTTGAATCAGCAAAATTGCTGATCACGAGACCGTACAACGCCCGGCAACCCGTAATGCCGCCTCAAAATGGGCGATGCTGGATCCTCCACGGGCGCGGCTCCACGCCGCATCCCCTCTTCCCAGGATCAGATGTTCCCCATGAACTTGCCGATGCGGCCGACGACGTACTCTTCCTCGTTGGGCATCTGCGTGTAGAAATTGATGTACGGAAGCCCGAGCTTCTTGGCGTACATCCTGGAAATCAAGTACTTCACTTTAGCGTCATGGCTGTGGCCGGAGCCAAGCATGACAATCCCTTTCGGAACTCCGCCCTCGGAAAGGACGAAGGTGTAAGGCTCTCCCCATTCCGCCTTGTAAGCCTGGGTGGGACGGGTCGAGTAGAGCTGGAAAGAATCCGTGGCGTTCCCGGCAAGTTCAGTGACCGGCACATTACGCCGGACTGTGTACTGGGGGAAACGTGAGGCCAGGATCCCGGAGAAGTAGCTCACGCTCTCGGCCTCGCTCCGAACGGGAGCCTCAGCAGCCGGAGCCACGAAAGAGCCCCGACCTCCGGAATGGGGTTGGGATGATTCGGAAGTGGTGCCGGACATGGCGGCATTAGCGGCTTGCTGGACCTTGGCTACAAGGTCACCGGCGACGCCTTTCAGAAGGTCTTTGAATAGTCCCATGGTATAAAATTGTGTATCAAGTGTTTCCCAAATATAGACATTAATTTGGAAAAACCTACTTGAGGAACACGAAAAACACGGCGAGGACAAGGCAGATGAAGGCGACGATGTGGTTCCATTGTATCGTCTGACCCTTGAAAACGAACATGACTATGATCGTGAATATCGTCAGCGAGATCACTTCCTGGATGACTTTCAACTGAAGGAGGTTGAACGGGCCTCCGTTGGCCTGGAAACCTATCCTGTTGGCGGGGACTGTCAGGCAGTACTCGAAGAACGCGATTCCCCAAGAGAAAAGGATAACCAGGATCAAAGGCCAGCCGGTAGAGATTTTCATCTCACTTAATTTGAGGTGACCATACCATGCGAATGTCATGAATACATTTGAGAAGACAAGCATCAGGACAGTCCAAAATCCACGCATCTTACTATCTGATTGATTGAATTTTAAGAAGTCGCCATGTCAATACGGGAATCAGGAACGACAGCAGGCAGGCGGCCATCCAGAACATCGAGACCGGCAAGAAATTGAAATCTCCCCCGGCGCCGATCATGAAACCGCTGACGACATTCTGGATACCGGCGGCCCCGTAGCTCGCCAGTCCCACCATGCCGAGGGCTGAGCCGGTGGCCTTCCGGGGAACGATGTCCAAAGCCATCAGGCCGGCCACAGTGCAATAGACGACACCTATGGAAAGGCTGAAAACAGCGACATAAACGATATTCAAGACATAGCTTCCCTTGCTGAAGAGGAATGCGCCCAACGACAACAGACAGACGATTCCGGACAAAAGGACCGGAATGAGACGGTTGCCCTTGAACACCCTGTCGGACAGCCATCCCGCCAGGACGGTGCCGGCTATTCCGAAAGCCTCGGAGAAAGCGATTATCTCGGTCGCCGAGACAAGGGAATATTCCTTTCCTTTCTGGAGGAAGAGGACTCCCCACTCGCTGACCGCGTGTTGGGTGATATACACGAAGGCGCTCGAAAGGGCGATTATCCAGATTCCAGGGTGGCGAACCACCATTTTCTGAAGCTCTTTGGTGGGAAGGGTATCAGTCTTCAGGACTTCTTCTCCAGACAATTCCTGCACCGACGGAAGTCCCTTACTTTCAGGAGTATCCGAGACAAAAACCAGGATTATGACAGATCCGATAACACCTGCTATGGCTGAGAAAATGAAGCCATATTCCCATCCGATCCAGGCCACCACAAGGCCGAGGGCGAAGACCGAGATGGATTTGCCCAGGTAAGGAGTGGCGCTGAGGATGCTGTAGAAGGTTCCCCTGCGATTAAGCGGAAACCATCTTGAAAGGCTTATCACACCCGGAGGCGCTCCCATTGATTGGCAATATCCATTGATTCCCCAGACAACGGCGAAGACTATGAACAACAGGGCCGAGGAGAATCCCCACCAGCCATGGGCCAGGCCCAGGACCCCCATAAGAAGGTTCACGACAGTGGAGACAAGAAGCCCTGTCGCCATGAAACGGCGGATATTGCAATAGTCGGCTATGAAGCCATTGGCGAACTTGCCGGCGGCATAGACAAAATAGAAAGCGGAGCCGATAATTCCCAACTGCGCGGCGCTCAGGATATTCCCGTCGATGAGCGGTTGCTTCACCACAGCCATCGCCATACGGCAGACGTAATAAAGCGCGTAGGCCGCCGTCACACCCCAGAAAGTGCGGTTTCTCAGGCGGCGATACTCCCCCTGAACCTCCTCCGACGGCACTCTCTCCGATGACGGTTTGGAAATCCTGAAATATGAATATAGGCTCATACGGCTGCAAAAATAGCTAATTCCGGGGTTTTTGACTAACTTTACGCGAAATATAAGGGACACACAAAGCAATTCCACTAATATGATAAGACAGAGCACCATAGACGAGGCCATCAAGACCCTGTTCGAGAATATCAACTTCACAAATGAGCCGAAAGGCCTTTACGATCCACTTAGATACATGATTGAGATCGGCGGGAAACGCCTGAGACCCAGGCTTTGCCTGACGACATATTCCCTTTACAAGGACAGGATCGGCGCCGGCATTCTTGAGCCGGCCGCTGGACTCGAGGTTTTCCACAGTTTCACGCTCATTCATGACGACATCATGGATCGCTCGCCTCTTCGCAGGGGCGTGGACACTGTTTGGAAGAAGTGGAACTCCGACACCGCCATCCTTTCCGGCGACGTGATGTGCATCGACAGCTATTCCAGGATCATGAAGGCTCCAAGGAAGGTCCAGGGTGAAGTCCTGACCCTTTTTTCCAGAACCGCCGCCCAGGTGTGTGAGGGACAGCAGTACGACATGGAGTTTGAGACGAGAGATGACGTGACCATGGAGGAGTACATGAATATGATAGGTCTTAAGACCGGTGTCCTGATAGCGTGCGCGGCGAAAATGGGTGCCCAGATCGGCGGGGCTCCGAAGCGGGACTGCGACCTGCTCTACGGTTATGGATTCAATCTCGGGCTTGCCTTCCAGGTCGCTGATGACTATCTCGACGCTTTCGGAGACGAGAAGGTCTTCGGGAAACCTATCGGAGGTGACATCGTCAACTCCAAGAAGAGTTGGCTGACTATCCGGGCTTACGAGAAGGCTTCACCGGAGCAGGCGGAAAGGCTCACGAAAGCCATGTCCATGCCTGCCGGGACAGACCAGGAAAAAGTCGCCAAAATAGCCGCTGTCAAAGAGATCTATTCCGAGCTTGGTGTCGCCGAGGATGCCCAAACTACCATTCTGGAACTGAACGAGAAGGCTCTTGAGGCCGCCGCGAAGGTCTGCAAAGGCGTCCGCTACGAGCGACTCCGCCGCTTCGCCGACAAGCTCATCGGCCGCACCAAGTAATCCCATACTTATAACAGTTTAGTAGTTGTCCTTCTTTCGTAAGTTATTCACTCGTAAGCCATTAAGCGAAAAGCTTAGTATCTCCGGAACATTTACTCCGGAATACCAGAATCTTGTATCTTTCACCCAAGCATTGAACCTCCTCCTTATGTCAGATAAGTTCCTGGCCAGGAGTGACTACAGGCGATTGGTGGAGGATTATACTGATTTGTATGGGTTCTTTTTGAATCAGAAAGTAGCTAGAACGCTTGACTATTACTGTTCTTCCAATAGTATTCCAGCGGAAGATGTGGAGACGTTTTTACAAAACTATGAGGATTTAGCCAACATTGAAATTGGTGCGGATTGCATAAGGCAGCACAATCTGATGTACATCCAACGTCATCTGGAATCAGAGAAGGGCTATCTGGACAATATCCTGAAGTCGGTTGATCCGGCTATAAGTTTGGATGCAGAGCAGCGGCGGGTGGTTCTCTCTGATGAGGATTACACGCTGGTTATCGCCGGTGCGGGTGCCGGAAAGACTACAACCGTGGCGGCGAAGGTCCGCTACCTAGTGGAGCGTCAGCATATCGATCCGGAGAAGATCCTGGTGATTTCGTTCACCAACAAGGCTGTGGGCGAACTGCGGGACAAGATCAATAAGGCGCTCAGGATCAAATGCCCGGTTACTACCTTCCACAGCACCGGCTACGCCATCCTCCGAAAGCAAGATCCAGCCGGAAAGAATATCCGAGACGGGGGCTTCCTCTTCAATATCGTCAACAATTATCTCAAGAGCAATATCCTGGAACAGCCTGAACTAGTGGACAAACTGATCCTCTTCTTCGGCAGTTATTTTGACGCTCCTTATGAGGGCGATGACCTCAATTCCTTCTTCAACTACATCTCCAAGTCGGACTTCACCACGCTCAAGGGGAATATGAGCGAGTACACGGAGGAAATCATCAACAAACGCACGGGCAACCGCATTTCAATTGCTCACGAGGCGCTTCGCTCAGCGCAGGAAGTGAAGATTGCAAACTTCCTGTATCTCAACAAGATTGACTACGCTTACGAGAAGCCGTACAAATACAATATCATCCGTGCACACAAGCCGTACACGCCAGACTTCACCATCACACAGGGCGACCACATTGCCTATATCGAGCACTTCGGAATCACCCAGGACGGCCAGAACAACCGATACACAGCAGAGCAACTGAAGCGATACAAGGCGGCCATCAATGACAAAGTCCTACTGCATCGCCAGCACGGTACCGAGCTTATCTACACATTCTCTTCCTACAACGACGGCCGGCCACTTCTGGTCCATCTGGAGGAAGAGCTTCGTGCTCATGGTTTCATCCTGGAACCCCGATCCTCTAAGGAAGTCTTTGACAAGATTGTCTCCACCGAGGAGAATAAGTACATCTTGAAGCTAGTCAAACTGGTCTGCACTTTCATCCAGAACTTCAAGACCAATGGCTTCACCACCGAGCAGTTCTACGAGTGGGAAAGCAAGTCCACCAACGAACGCACCAAACTCTTCCTGGATGTCTGCCAGCAGTGTTATCTTGAGTACACCAAACGACTGAAGCAGCAACATGCCGTGGACTTCGAGGATATGATCAACGAGAGTGCCCGTATCCTCCGGGAGCAGAAGGAATCCGGTGTAAAGCTCGATTTCAAGTACATCATTGTGGATGAGTACCAGGACATCTCGCGGCAGCGTTTCGACCTTACAAAGGCTCTCAGCGAGGTCTGTGACGCCAAGATTATCGCCGTGGGTGACGACTGGCAATCCATCTACGCCTACGCCGGCGCCCGCATCGAACTCTTCACACAGTTCAAGAAAGCAATGGGGTATGGCGAGGAACTCAAAATAACCAAGACTTACCGTAATGCCCAGGAGGTCATCGACATCGCCGGTGGCTTCATCCAGCAAAATGAATCCCAACTCAAGAAGGCCCTGGTTTCACCGAAACACATCACCAACCCCATCGTTATCCAAACTTATACGGAAGAAGTGGACCGCAAGAAGTATGAGGGCAAGGGAGGCCGCTACTTCCTCATCGGCAAGACCGTTGAGGCGGCAATGGAGAAGATCCTCACCGAAAATCCCAAATCCTCCATCCTCCTCCTTGGCCGCTACGGATTTGACGCCTTCAACCTCGGCAAGTCCGCCGACTTCCAATATAACCCTGACGATGGAAGCGTCCGCTCCCACCGCTTTCCTGGCGTTAAGATTGAGTTTATGACCGTCCACCGCGCCAAAGGGCTCGGCTACGACAATGTCATCATCATCAACGCCCGCAACGAACTCTACGGATTCCCGTCTCAGATCCAGGAAGACCCCGTCCTCAAATACGTCGTCAAAGGCGACCACAGCATCGACTACGCCGAAGAGCGCCGCCTCTTCTACGTTGCCCTTACACGCACCAAAAACCGCGTGTACATCATCACCCCGGAGCAGCACCCCTCCCAGTTCGTCACTGAACTACTCCGAGACTACCCGCTAGTCACCATAGATGGGCAGCTCAACGACCAGACCGCTGACAACCTCGACAATATCAAGCGATGCCCCTGTTGTGGCTATCCCCTGCAGCTCCGTTACAAGCCTCACATCGGCCTCAAACTCTGGATCTGCTCCAACGAACCTGAGATCTGCGACTTCATGACCAACGACCTACGTGGTGGCGACATGTCCATCCTCAAATGTGACAAATGCCAGGATGGCTACCTAATTGTTAAGGAAGGCAAAGTGGAACCTTTCCTGGGCTGCACCAACTTCAAAGCCGACAAAACCGGCTGCGATGGCTTCATGACGCGAGAATACTACAAAAGACACATTATCGACTTTCTGTAGGCAACCGTAATCATTATATATCTGATAATCATCAGTTTCCCGAAATGTGCTTCTTAAATCCAGAGAGAGCATTATTTGAACTGCTTGATAATCAAAGGGTGGAGCCCCACCAACTGATATACAGCATATTACGAAATCAAGGCGGGCTTAATGCCTTCATTTCTTTTCCCGTAACCGCCAATCTGGCGCACTCCAACATGCACTCTGTCGCATTTCCTGGAACATCACTGTGCTCCGTTGCCCAATATCGAGGCATGGCGCACTCAAATACCATCCAAACCGTAGGCCAGCGGTATTCCTCGTGCGCCTGTTTGGCGGAAACAATCCCACCTCATCGGCAGAACGAAGTAAGAGTTGGGCTGAAGGAGCCTGTCACCACCAGGAACCACTGCCACCCTCGGCACGTTAAGAGGGGGGACCGGAGCGTCGCTTGCGATGCGAACGGTGGGGCCGCGAAGCGGCGGTTCTCGGTGGTGACAGGCTCCTTCAGCTAGTGATGTCAGTATTCGACGACCAGCGGGGTGCAGGGCGGGACTACCGTCTTGTCGGAGATGGTAACCTTCTCGCCGGTGAGGACATTGGTGCCGGCACCGAGGCCAGAGGCGATCTCTGCGTAATGCGACCATGGGATGGTCTTCTCCTCAGGAGAGTTGTTGATATAGACAAAGACCTTGTCTGTGTCGTTGTACCTGAAGAAGGCGTAGGTGTTGTCCCTCGACATGAAATGGACTGTCTTTCCGTTTTGAATGACCTCCTTGCCCTTTCGCCACTGGAAGAGTGTCTTGACATAGTCGTGAAGCTCCGCCTCGACTCCCGTACGGCCTTCCTCGGAGAACAAATTGACCTGATCTCCAGCCCAGCCGCCCGGGAAGTCCATGCGTAACTCGCCGTCGCTCTTGTAGTTCTTTCCTGTGGCGAACATCATCTCGTCTCCATAGAACAGCTGCGGAATGCCCCTGACCGTCGCCAGAAGGGTGTAACCGATCTTCATCTTGTCAGGGTCCAGTTTCCAAGCATCGGCAATACGGTAATGATCGTGGTTGGAAAGGAATATCATCATCTTGGAGAGGTCGTGGTAAGTGGCGTCATGGGCAAGCGCGTGATAAACCCTGAACATTCCCTGGTTCCAGCCGGGGTCAACCTCTGCCAAAGCAGCGTTGATGGCCTCCTGGAGAGGGAAATCCATGATGGAAGGAAGGTGGGAATCGAAGCCGTCAGCATTGGCGTTGCCGCCCTGCCAGTAGGCAAGCTGGTCGAAGTTGGAGTCCCAGCACTCCCCTACGATATTCAGGTTCGGATATTCATTTAAAACGGCCTCGCACCATTTGCTCATCGGGACTTTCTCGTTGTAGGGATATGTGTCCACTCGGAGGCCGTCCTGGCCAGAATACTCCGTCCACCAGATTGCCCACTGCTGGAAGTATTTCAGCATGAAGGGATTATCCAGATTCATGTCTGGCATCATCGGGACGAACCATCCGCTCACGAGAAGATTCCTGTCGTACTCCGAGGCGTTCGGATCCATTGCCGACGGGAATATATAGTTGGTATTGGTATATTCAGGAAACTGGTGGATCCAGTCCTTGAAAGGAAGGTCGCTCATCCACCAGTGGTCTGTGCCGCAGTGGTTAGTGACAATGTCCATAATGACCTTCAGTCCCTTCTCGTGGGCTTTGGAGACATATTCCTTGTACTGGGCGTTGCTGCCGAAACGGGGATCAATGCGATAGTAGTCTCCGCAAGCGTAGCCGTGGTAGGACTCCCAGTGCTGGTTGTCCATAAGGAGCGGGGTGCACCAAATGGCTGTGGCACCGAGGTCGGCGATATAATCAAGATGGTCGATAATTCCCTGAAGGTCACCGCCATGGCGACCGAAAGGCTCCTTACGGTTGGCGATCTCAAAGGTGTCGTCGGTGTTGTCATTGCCGGGATCGGCATTGGCAAAACGGTCCGGATTGATAAGATAAATGAAGTCGGATGTCGTGAAACTCGTCCTTTCGGCGGAACCAGGCTCCCTCTCACCAATGACATAGGGCTTTTTGAAAGACTCGTCGCCATTAGTAAACACAAGGTCGTAAGTCCCGGGCTTCGCTGAAGGGCTCACAGCCACATCCACAAACAGATAATTCGGGCTGTCAGCCTTATGAATATCAGTGACTTTCAATCCGTTCCCGGCGATGGAAACGTCCCACAGGGAGATGTCTTTCCCATAAACCATAAGCTGCAGGTCGGTCTTCATCCCGGTCCACCAGCACGGAGGCTCAACCCTTGCCACCTTTGAGTCCGCAGTCTCGACAGACCAGGTCCAAGGAGCCTTCAGAAGCACATTGACAGTCACCTCATCTCCTTCCGCACTCCTCTTGAAGCAAATGCTGGAATCGGTCGCCGCAAGGACCTGGAAATCCGAATTGTCGCTCCATAAAGCCGGATGAGCGTGCCTCAGGGCGTTCAAACCTGAATAGAAATCAGTAGCGGCATTGTGGTGCCAGTCTGGCATCGGGTCCTTCTCGAAGAACTCAAAGCGGTGATTATAACCTACTTCCTGACCTGTGTAGATCAAAGGCTGGGCATTCGGCAGGGTCCAGCACAAGACCGCCATCGCCTTCCACGCGTCTCCCATCCTCTCAAACTCGGTCCCGTTCCAGGAATTCTCGTCATGGTTGGTGATGAACATCAGGCGGTGGGCGCTTCGACTCCGCTTTGCGCCCCAGTACTCCTGGGCGTTCCACTCGACATATTTCACAAGGCTGTCGGCATTAGCCTTACCCTGGGCGATGTCGTTCAGCAGATGATGCAGCTTCCAGGCGTAGGTGCAGTCAAATCCGGCCTCATGAAGCCAGGCTTCCTCTCCTTCCGCAAGGAAGAACAGTCTCCTGGAATATTCATTCCTGAACTTGGTGAAGACGTCAGCCCAGAAGTCCTGGGGCACCTGGAAAGCTACATCGCAGCGGAATCCGTCGATCCCACGGTCAAGCCAGAATCGCATGCTCTTTTCCATCTCGGAGCGCATGTCCTTATTGGCGTAGTTGAGTTTGGCGATATCGGTCCAGTCGTATTCCACGATGGTTTTCCCTTCGGCATCACGTACGTACCATGAAGGATCCTTTCCTGTGACCCAAGGATGGTCCGGAGAGGTGTGGTTGGCGACCCAGTCTATAATAACCTTAAGTCCTTGGTTATGTGCGGCTTCCAAAAAATGATCAAAGTCCGCCAGAGTTCCGAACTCCGGGTTCACGTCGCAGTAATCCTTGATTGCGTAATATGAGCCGAGAGTGCCTTTACGGCCCTCGACACCGATCGGATAGAGCGGCATAAGCCACACGACATCAGCGCCAAGTTCCTTCAGCTCAGGCAGCTTAGCCTCCGCGGCCTTTAGGGTACCTTCCGCAGTGGCTTGACGGATGTTCAGCTCATATATGACGGCATCCTCGGCCCAGTCACCTGCCTCGACCGTGGCCTTCTTGCTCTTATCACCGCACGCAACTGCGGCTGCGACAATCGCCAATAACAATACTATTCTTTTCATATCATGTTAATATTCAATTATTCCAATACTCCAGAGGCAGGACACTTCATCCCCGGACCGCCGCTTCGCGGCCCCACCGCTCGCGTCGCTTCGCTCCGCTCCGGTCCCCCCTCTTACAGTGCCGAGGGTGGCATGGGTCCGGGCGACGAAGTGTCCATGCCTCCTGCAATAATAACATAATCCGATTATTTCAATTGGAAAATGACGGAAGAATTGGCTCCGAGGGTCAAGTTAGAGCCTTCGTAGGAAGCTGTGCCGAGCAGGGCTATAGGCTTGGACATGTCGTCGGAGACGGTAGTTGTCCGGGAAGCCCCAGAAACATTATGGATGACCAGAAGTTTCTGACCATCAGAAGAAGTCATGTACCACGAGGCTATCGCGGCGCCGGAAAGGTTCGCGTTCGTAACCTCACCATCCGCGAGAGCGGGATAAGTGTTACGGAGCTGAGAGAAGGTCTTGTACGTGTTCAGCAAAGAGGCGCTGTTCGCTTCTTGAGCCTCGACAGATATCGAGGAAGTCAGCATGGAAGCATCCACTTTGTTGTTCACACCCTTCTTGGCACAGTCCTTTCCAGCCTTGTCCCAGAGGATCGGAGTCCGGACATATTCATCACCACCTGCCTTGGTGCCCCAGTAGCCGAGTTCCTCACCCTGGTAGATGAAAGGCTTGCCAGGAGTGGTCAGCAGCAGGGCAGCAGCCTGTTTCTCCTTCGCGAGGCTCTTCCCGAAAGCCTCCGCCGCGCGGTCCTGGTCATGGTTAGTCAGGAATATCGAGGTGATAGCATCCGCTCTCTGAGCCTTATGGTCATTGAGGTACGTCTCGACAGCCTTGACATAACCTGTCGCGTTTCCGCCCAGTGTAGCGTTCACAAGACCGAAATAATCGAACTCAAAATTGGACGGAAGCCCCTTGTAGTAATACTGCTCATCTGAGGAATGGTTCCCGTACCAGGCCTCCCCTACCATGAATATGTCGTCGGAGTGACCGGCTGCCTTGTAGGTCGCGTTGCAGTGATCATACCACTGGGACAAGAAGCTTTGGTTGGCCTTTATCACCGCCTGATAGACCCAGACCACGGCGTCCAGACGGAATCCATCCACGCCGAAATCCTTGATCCACTTATCGGCGGTGGCGGCTATCGCCTTGAACAACGGGGATTCCGAAGCGTTCTCATACGGCCCGTAATTAAGGTCAGGCATCGAGGCGTCGAAACTGGCAAAATAATATGTCGTCTGGCCGAATGTGATGTCGGCAGCGGTGGAGTTGTCCAGCTCAAGAGGCTCGCCGAAGGTTATGACGTTCTTACCAGCCTTGGCCCCATACTTTGTCCCGGCGGGCCAGGAATCATCCTTGGATGTCCTCACAAGGAAGCCCCAGGAAGTGTCCACATTGAGGGTTATCTCGAATATATTGGTGGAAGTCTCATAAAGACCCACATTTCCGGCGCTGCCGATGTAGAGCCACTTGGTCGCCGAAGCATTGGAGGATTGGGCAGCTTCATCGGTCTCAGTTACAGTGACTGTCTTAGTCGCTTTGCTCCAGTCAACCTTGAAATGGAGGCGTCCTTTATAGCCGATATTCCCGTCACCAAGTGAATGCCAGGCACCCATTCCAGGCGAGGAAGCGCCGGCGTAATTGTCAATCGCCTTCGCGGCCACGTCAGCGTCCGGGCTCTTTGAAAGCACATAATAGTCCTTGAACTCGCTCCCGGAAGGATTGGCCTTGACGCTCTTGAACCAGGCGTTGTTTGCCCCGGAATGGTTCAGGACGTAGTCCATGTAGATCTTTATTCCTTTTGCATGGGCAGCGTCTATGAGGTTCTTGAAATCAGCCTCGGTACCGAACTTCGGATTGACTGTCGAATAGTCATCCACGTCGTAGCCGTGGTATGAGGAAGTCGGATGGGCCGGCGAGAGCCATAGAGCCGTCACGCCCAACGCGTCGAGGTAATCCAGTTTGGACTGAATGCCCTTAAAGTCCCCTATCCCATCGCCATCGCTGTCGGCGAATGAATATATCAGAAGCTGATAAGTAGTTGAAGCCCTTTTATTTCCATCAAATTTGGCTGGAACGGGGACAACCTCTACTATGTTCTTTCCCCTCTGGCTCACCTGCACGGTCACGTCAGAGGCGGCCTTCACGTTCGCCGAGTTCATCCCTTTTATGATGATAGTTCCCGTGCGATCCTCGCCGGTGTTGGCTTTGACTTTCACAGTGACCGAGCCGTTTCCGTCGCCAGATCCCTTGTCCACGATGATCCAGTCCGCCGAGGGGGCGACACCCCAATTCGAGTTGGAGGAGACATTCAGCAATTTGGCAGAGGCGTCCTCCGGCTCAAATGACAGGCTGGACGGCGAGACCGTCAGGGTTTGCTGGACGATCTCGGGTTCTTTTTCCTTGCACGAGAAGGCTTGCAGGGCTACAGCGAGCACACAAGCCAAAGGGAATATGGCTTTCCTCATGGTTATCAGCATAATTGGCAAGCCGGAGCCCGGTCAGGGGCTCCGGCCCGTAAAAAGGGTTATTCAACCACGGCCGTGCCGGCATTGAAGTCAAGGGTGACGGTCTTGCCTGCCTCAACAGTGACTCTGTCCTGATCTCCACCGTTGCCACGATAGGCGATATTGCCGTCGAAGAAGACGAACTCGCGAGTCCACCAGTCAGAGGTGGCGGCAGATGAAGCGGCATACATGCGGATCTCCCCAGCCGTCGGGACGGTCACGGTAAGTTTCCCGTCCTTCTCGGCGAACAGAGCGCCCTCCATCGCCTCGTCCCAACCGCCGAAGCAACCACCGATGCCATAAACTTTGGCCTTTTCGATGGTGATCTTCTTCGCATCGGTATTGACATAGATCATATAGACACCACTTTCCTCAACGAAGCAATTGCCTCCGGAGACAGTGTAACCGGTATCTTCGCCAAGGTTCGTGAAGTCGCCGCTCCATGCCTTCTGGGCGCAGAACTTGAAACCGTTATGGTCTCCGGAATCATCAGTCTGCTTGGCCTCGATGTACCTGATTGCCCAGAACTGTCCGGCCTTGCCGTTGACAGGGATCATCTCGACAACGCTCTCAGAATCCCAGTTCCAGGAACCGAAGTCCTCACCGATCATGTACATCGCCTCAGGAAGCTCGGAAGCCTCACCCTCACCTTCGGTGCCGGCGGTGCCAGCGTTGAAGTTAAGAGTGATCTCTTGACCCTTAAGGACAGGGGCTCCAGGCCTCTCGTCACCAGCGCCGCGATAGATGATCTGTCCATCGGCGAAATCGAACTCACGGGTCCACCAAGGTGAAGTGGAGATCGAAGAGGCCGCATAGATACGCATCTTACCTTCTGCAGGGACTGTGAGTTTGGCGGTCTTTCCATCATTAGTGTAGAGCGCGGCTTCCATGCCTTCGTCCCAAGCACCGAAGCAATCACCTATACCATAGATTCTGGCGGGCTCAACATGGACGATCTCACGTTTGAAATCGACATGGACCATGTACAGGCCACTCTCGGCGACAACGCAGTTATTGTCTTTCTCGGTGAAGCCCTCGTTGGTGGTAAGTCCCCAGAAGTCTCCGCCCCATTCACGCTTTGAATTGAACTTGAAGCCCTGACCAGCAGTGAAATAGCGGACTGTCCAGAACTGTCCCTCAGCATCAGCGCCCCAATCGGGATGATGAAGCACAGGCGTCATCTCGACAACATCGGAAGAATTCCAATCCCAACTGCCGAACTCGGCGCCAATCATATAAAGCTGCTCCGGATAAGCGACAGAGATCACAGTCGCCTCCTTGGTCTCAGGATTGAACGTTACCTTGTAGTCACCTGCCTCAGGGAGGTTGATATCAGAACCAGGCTGGACAAGAGTGATGGGCTTGCCAACCTCGACAGTCGCTCCTGACTCAATTCCATAAGTGTTCTCATCGGCCCAGGAGAAATCGTAACGGATCTTGAAACCACCTGTGATGTTGACGACAGGGCTGGTCCAGATACCGTCAGATTCAGTCATGATGACATCCTTTGTCCAGGAATCACCGTTAATAGTCCCGATGAGGGAATAAGCGGCAATGTGAGCATCCAACTTGATGGTCTTAGCGGCACAGTCATAAGTGATGTCATAATTGCCACCCTCAATGATCTGGATGTTCTTGGATCCAGCCTCGAAAGCGGTTCCAAGCTCAGGAGCATATACCCCGTAAGGATTTCCTTCCTCAGCGGTACTGGTGGAGTTCTCTTCCGGACCACCATAATTGCCGAATTTACTATCCCAATCATGGTCGGCACGAATCTTAAACTCATCGCCTGCGGCGAATGCCTGATTCCTAATGACCCAGACATCTCCCTCAGTGTTGGTCATATCGACATCTTTGTCCCAATGGCTTCCGCCAAAGACTCCGATGATGGACCAAACCTCAGCTTTTTCCTCTACGGGCTCGTCAGAGCCACCACCTTCGCCAACGAGCGGGCTGAAGCCGCCGAGGGTCGGAGTGATCTTGAACAGGCCAGCGGTCGGATTGAAGAGGATGTCATAGACACCGGCCTCAGCGACAGCGATGTCCTTGCCCTTCTCGGCGCCAGTGATCTCCTCGTCGATAGCGGCGATGTATTTCTCATCACCAGGGCCACCGAAATCTCCCTCATTCCATGTACCGGGAGTACGGAACTTGAAGGCGTCCTCAGTCGTAAGCTCAACGCCCTCAGCGACATGCCACTCACCGTCTGTGATCATGGAAATATCCTTGTCCCAATTGAGACCGCGGCTGGCGACAGAACCGGTAATACCCCAATCACTCTTCTGGTCATAGCCCGGATAGGTCTGGTAAGCCTCTGTGATTGTGATGGTTCCGTCATTAGAGTCATAGAGGATATCGTAAGCTCCGTCAGCGGGGACAGCGATATTCTTACCCTTGGCCACAGCCTCAAATGAAGAGCCTATCTCAGCGACGTATTTCTCATCCCCAGGACCGCCAAGGTCAACATCATCCCAAGAGCCTGCGGTACGAACCTTAAACTCGTCCGCCGCAGTCAGAACGATGTTCTTAGCGACATGCTTTGTCCCGTCCTGAGTCATGAACATAGGTTCGTCAGCGTTCCAACCGTTGCCGGTGCTGGCGATGGATCCGATGACTCCCAGAGGGCTCTTCTCGGTGAAATCGACCCAAGGATTGCCCTGGGCGACAGGAATCACAACCTCGAAGCCGCTGATAGTGATGTGGCCTTGAGAGTCGACATGGCCGTTGCGGCCGTTGTCAAGGCTGGGCGACTGCATTGAAGCGCGGATGAACATGTCAAGCGACACCACAGAGCCTTCGGCATAGCCGAGAGACACAAGCATCTTGGCGAGATTGGCGATCGAAGCTGAGATCTCGCTTTCCTTGACAGTGGCGGTCACTGCCTTGTTCACCGCCTTGCCATCAACAGAGGCAAGGATAAGGGAATGGTTCACGGGCATCTTCTGGTTGAAACCCGCGTTGAACGCTCCCGGAGTGAAAGCCACGGTGAGTGCTTTCTCACCGAGCTCATAGCTCCCGACGACGGGAGCAGTGGCCTTCGTCTCATCGAAGGTGACCATCTCTTCCCTCACGCAGGAAAAGGTCACAAGGGCGAGCAGGCCTACCGAAAGTATTGATAATAACTTTTTCATTGTCATGTCCTATTAATAACCGGAGTTCTGCTGAAGGTTGGAGTTGGCAAGACGGTCGCTATCCGGAATAGGGAACAAAGTCCTGTAGGAATCGACATCCTTGCCATCCTTGGTCTCGCCCTTCCACTGCCAGTTGTAGCCGGAAGTGAACTTGCCGAAACGGATAAGGTCACTGCGACGCCAGCACTCCTGATACAGCTCGCGGGCGCGTTCGTCAAGGATCTCGTCGAGGTTGAGAGATGATACCGCAGGGATGCCTGCCCTGGCGCGGACCTGGTTGAAGGCTGAGAGTCCGTCGATGGAAGCTCCCCGAGCCTGGCACTCGGCTGCCATCAGGAGGACGTCAGCGTAGCGCATCATCGGGAAGTCTGTGTTGACGAAACCAGGGTTGTTCCAAGTGTCATTATCAGGATCATAAACCCGGTTTGGAATCTCACCGGCACTAGTGACATTGCGGAACTTCTGGAAGCCGTAGCCGTACTTGAAGTTGCCGATGTCATCAATGCTCTTCTCCTGGATATTGTCTTTACGGGCGGCATCCTTAGCCTCGCGCAGGGACTTGCACTCGTCCTCGTACTTGCCATCTTTCTTAAGCTGGGCGATCTTCTCCTCGGAGTCACCTCTCTGCTCAGGAGTCTCGGGCATAGCGTCAACATCAGCGGTGGACTTGGCGGTGTCATAAAGAAGATAACGTGCGTCGCCAGCCGTGAACTTATCCACAAACTCAGGGGTGGTGCGGATTCCGCCCCAACCGGAAGAGATACCGATGTGATTGACATTCATTGTACCACCGGTGGAAGCGAACACAAGGTAATTGGTCGCGCCATAGCTCTGGGTATAAAGACCGTCCTGCTGAATAGCGAAGATGATCTCGTCGGTGCACCTGTCATTGTCGGCGAGGAAAAGCTCCTGATAGGGGCTGAAAGTGCCGGCGGAGGTGGTGTGAAGGGAATATCCGTCATCCATCAGGTCACTCAGGACAGCGGCGCAATCGTTCCAGCGCGCTGTACCTGTGTAAACCTCAGCGCCGAGATATAGCTTGGCGAGGAGGAACTTGGCGGCGCCCATTCCGGCATGGCCATATTCGACACTTCCCCTTTCAGGAAGTTTACCGTTGGCGATAATGTCCTTAAGCTCAGTCTCAAGCCAGTTGAAGAGGTCAGCGCGGGAAATCTGCTCGGGATTGACACCCACAACAGCGTTCTCGTCAGCGAACGGGACATTGCCGAAGTTGTCAATAGCGTGGAAATATGCTATTGCCCTGAGGACACGAGCCTCGTCAATGTAACGGGCGGTATCATAGCCTTCAAGGTTCTTCACCTCACGGATGAACTCGTTGGCTGCGGCTACCTGCATGAAAATACGGGAATAAAACGCATAGATGAAGGTGTCGTCAGTTGTCCAGTTCATATAGTGGAAGTTCTTGATGGTCTGGTCGTTCCAACCGCAGACGCTCTCATCTGTAGTGAGTTCGCTGTGGTGGTAAAGACCGCGGATGTACTGTGACGCTCCGCCATCAAGGCCGGAAATCGAAGGATCTCCGCCAGGGCCGTAGTAGCCTGAAGTGGCGAAGCCGAGATAGACACCGGCGATATAGGAATCCATGGCCTGCTGGCTGATCAAAACTTTGTCAGCCGTGTTGGCGTTAGGATCGATCGGGGTAACATCGAGGTCACCGACGCAGGAAACCATTGCGGCTGCGGCCGCGATAATTCCAAGGATATAAGTTATCTTTTTCATATTCCTGCCCATTTTAGAAGTTGAGTTTCAAACCGCAGACATAGGTTCTCGGACGGGGATAGACGGTTCCGTCAATTCCGCCGTAAACCTCAGGGTCGATGCCGGAGTACTTCGTGAAGGTGCAGATGTTCTGCACGGTTCCAAAGATATTGAGGGACGCGTTCCTGTCAGCATTGATCTTGAACAGTTTCGGGAAGGTGTATCCGAGTGTGAAGTTGTCAAGCTTCAGGAAGGAAGCGTCATGGAGATAGTAGTCAGACAGATACTGGGCCTGGGTAAACATCGACTTGGGAGCCGAGGAGACCCTGTTGCTGACAAACTGGTTGGTCCAGAGGTCGGCCAGCATCTCCGTGTCAGAAGCGACGTTGTTGTACACCCAGTTACCGATGGAGGCGTGGCCAGAGAGGGCCGCGGTCCAGTTCTTCCAAGTGAAATTGGTGTTGAAACCGAAGGTGTAGTCAGCATCCGGCTTGTGGGTCAGATACTTGTCATCAGCGGTGATCTGGCCGTCGTTGTTGCGGTCCACATATACTCCGTTGATAGGGTTGCCCTCGGAGTCATAAACCTGCTGGTAGAGATAGTAAGAGAGCATCGGGTAACCAACCTGGATCAACTGGACGTTGTTACCGGTACCTCCGGCTATTCCACCTTTCTCTATACCAGCGGCATTCTCGTCGGAAGCCGTCAGTTTGGTGACCTTGTTATTATTGTAAGCCATGTTCACTCCGGCTGTCCAGCTCATGTCCTTGGTCTCGATGAGGATACCGTTCAGATCAATCTCGAATCCCTTGTTGGTCATAGTTCCGATGTTGGTATTGAGATAGTTCGTCAGGTTGGAGAGGCCAGGCACAGGTATCCAGTTGAGGATGTCGCGGGTGTCCCTCTGATACACATCGGCGCTCAGGCGCAGACGGTCATTCCAGAAACCAAGATCGATACCGGCGTTGTAAGTCGTGGTGGTCTCCCACCTGAGATCGGCGCTGTAACCGAGGGCGACGATAGGAGCGGAATAGTTACTGCCGTTCACGAAATAGTAGGAGCCGGGTGTGTTGATGGAGAGGAACTGGGCGAAGGTGTCGTAGTAGCCTCCAACCTCCTGCTGGCCAGTCTCACCCCAGCTAAGACGAAGCTTAGCGGTCGAAAGTTTCTCAACGCCCTTCATGAAAGGCTCGTTTTTGATATTCCAAGCGAAGGCCACGGACGGGAATATACCCCATTTGTGGTTCTGGAAACGTGAGGTTCCGTCAGCTCGGAGAGTGGCGGTCAACAGATACCTGTCGGCGAAACCGTAATTTGCGCGGCCGAAGAAGGAAATCAGGTAGAGCTCACCCTTGCCTTCGGTATTGGCCATCTCGAGATTGTCAGCCAGCCTGTACTTGTAGCTATGTTTGTTGCTCCAGAAATGCTGCCAGGAATAACCGGCCATCAAATCCACATTGTGCTTCTTCGCGAAGGTCTTGTTGTAGTCGGCGTAGAACTCAAGGGTGGTGTTGCGACGGGTGTAGTCATAATCCACATGATGACCACCGCCGGCCTCAGAAGTGTCATGGATAGACCTCTCAGAGCCCTTGGCCCTCTCAGTTATTCCATCTGAGGAGGCCCAGTCAATACCAAGGTTAAGGTTGAGCCTCAAATCCTCGAAGCCATGGATCTTGTAGTCGAACTGGGCGTTGCCGATGAAGCGCTTGGAGTCTGCCTTGTCAATCAAGGCGTCCAGCAGGCCCACAGGGTTCATCGTCGCCATAGTGTTGACGTTACCGGCCGCATCGTACCAGGTGGTGTATCCGTTAAGACCGTTGCTGTCATAAACCGGCTTGGTGGGGTCATAGTGATTGGCCGCACCGATAGCCTCCTGGTTGGCATAGACGTTCTTGGCGTATGTTCCCTTTCCGTTCAAGTTGACAGTGAGGTGGTTCTCGAAGAAAGTAGGAGAAAGGTTGAGAGACAGAGTCCCACGATCCATCTTGGATCCCTTGAGGGTACCGTTTTGGCTCGTATAGCCACCGGAGACGCGGTAAGGAAGGAAGGTTCCGATCTTGCCGTTCAGGCTGATGTTGCCGTCGTAGGTCTGGGCGTTGTGGTAGATTTCTTTCTGCCAGTCAGTGTTGGCTGAGCCGAGAGCGGCCTCGGCGGCCGAGTTAGGACCATAGAAATCCCTGATGAGGGAACGGATCCCGTCAGCGTCAAGAAGATCGTTGTACTTGGCGATCGTGTTGATGGAAGTCGTGAAATCCACGGCCACATTGGGCAGTTTGGAAGCGGTCTTTGAACCCTTCTTCGTGGTAATCACGATAACTCCGTTGGAGGCCCTGGATCCGTAGATGGCGGTCGCGGACGCGTCCTTCAGGACAGAGAAGCTCTCAATGTCCTCGGGGTTGATGGAAGACAGAGGGTCGGACATACCCTCGATCCGGTCATTGGAGACGGGCAGGCCGTCGATGACGATCAGAGGGTCGTTGGAAGCGTTGATGGAGGAGCCACCACGGATACGGATAGTGGCACCCGCACCAGGCATACCGCTGCCCTGAGTCACGACGACACCCGCGCTCTTACCTCTAAGGAGGTCGGCCGGGGTCGTGATGACACCCTTGTTGATCTCATCAGCCTTCACGGTCGAGACCGATCCGGTCATGTCACTCTTTTTCACGGTACCGTAACCGATGACCACGACCTCGTCGAGGAATTCTCCATCCTCAGCGAGGGTGACCTTGGCAGGGACCTCTGAAGCCTTGAATGTCTGGGTAGCGTAGCCGATGCAGCTGATGACAACTGTAGCGTCCGGACCACTGACATTCAGGAGGAAGTCACCGTCGAGACCTGTGGAGGTTCCGTTCGTCGTGCCCTGCTCCATGACAGTGGCTCCGATGACCGGTCCCAAGGCATCGACCACGACTCCCTTGACCTGGTATCCGCCCTGGGCGAATACGGTTGTGCCGGTGAGGCATAGCAGCATCACCGCCACGGCAGTCATAATCCTTTTCATTACTTTGTGTGTATTGTTGTGTATAGTCATATAAGTCAGCTATTTACCTTCTTTTCTGAGACAAACCTGACACTGATGGCGCCAAGAACCAGAAGGACTCCGGCGATGATCATCATGTTCGCCTGAACCCCACCACAGAGCTTCAGGACCACTCCGCCAAGGGCGGCCGCCACGATCTGCGGCAGGCAGATGGTGCAGTTGAACAGGCCCAGGTAGCTTCCCATGTGCTCGCCATGGAGGGAGTTCGTCAGAAGGGTGAACGGAAGCGCGAGCATGGCCGCCCAGGCCGCTCCGATCAGGAAGTACGACAGGAAGAGGACGTACTGGTTGTGGACAAAGGCAACGGACACAAACCCGACCGCTCCCAGAAGCAGGCTCACGACGTACGCGAGCTTCAGCGACTTGAATTTAGGAATCACAATGGCCCAGAGGATGGAGCCTACAGCCTGGATGGCGAAGACTACTCCAACCCAGTTGCCAGCGGCCTGATAGCCCTCGGAGGCTGTGTCGGTGGCATTCCAGCAGTTGGCGGCAATGGTGCCGTTGGAATATGTCCACATGTACATGAAAGCGGCCCAGCAGAAGAACTGCACGAGACCTACAGTCCAGAAGGTCTTGGGAGCGTGGAGAAGGAGCTTAAACAGTCCTTCCTTATTTGCCGTATCGTCAGATGCTTTGGCAGGGTCAATTCCGTGGAACTCAGCATATTCCTGAGGATTCATCTCCTTGACCTTCAGGAAGGTGTACATGACGCAGATGATCAGGATCGCTGCCCCGCAATAGAAACTCCATATCACGGACGGAGGGATCTGGCCCTTCGGAGCGATGTTCGCGATTCCAATCCAGGTAAAGAAGATAGGGAAAAGATAGCCAACGAGGCTTCCGGCGTTGCACAGAAGGGACTGGATCGAGTAGGCCTGGGCCTTCTGCTTCTCGGTAACCATGTCACCGACCATCATCTTGAACGGTTGCATCGCGACATTGATCGAAGTGTCAAGGAATATCAGGGAGAAAAGCCCGAACCACATCGCTCCATTGAGCCCAAGGATCAGCCTCGAGGAGAAACTAAGGCTCCCGGCGTTGGGAAGGAATATCATGACCAGCACGGCCACAATGGCTCCCACGAGAAGGTAGGGCTTCCTACGACCCATCCTGCACCAGGTCCTGTCGGAATACTTACCGATCAGGGGCTGGACGATCATTCCCATCAACGGAGGCAGGATCCAGAAGAAACTCAGCTGATGCGGGTCAGCTCCAAGGGTCGCGAAAATACGGCTGATATTAGCGCTCTGTAGGGCGTACGCTATCTGCACGCCGAAGAACCCGAAACTCAGGTTCCACATATCCCAGAAAGACAATTCTCGCTTGTTATTAGACATTAGCTATTGGATGTTTTGTGTTAATAATCGCTCAAAATTAATCTTTCAGGCTTACAATTAATATATTAATAGGACGAATTGTCTGAAAAAACGGATGAGTTGAAAGGATTTATGGATGAATTTCGGGGATTTTTCTTAAATTGCGTAGAATCAAAAGAGAATGACGGCAGAAAGGAACAAATATTCTTCCGCAATCATCCACGGCTTCGCGCTCCTGCACGTCGCCGGAGCTGTCCTTTGCCGCATTGGTGGAATTGGTGACGACCTGGTACTCACCTCTCTCACCATTTTCATGATAGTCCTACTATGCCTACGGCATCGCCAAAGCGTGGAGTTCAGCGCGGTCGTCATAATCATAGCCAATATTGTCGGTTACCTCATGGGGAAAGGCATCGCCGCTTTCGTGAACATATTCATAAGCCACCCGTTGCTGTCCCCCGCCATCGCAACTTTCATCACGACCGAGACAATCGGATGGGCTCTCATTTTCTTTCTCAAGCAATACTCATCCCGTTCCAGTTCCGATCACAAAGCGACCCCGATGGAGATAACATGGCTCGTGATAGCCATCGCCATAGTGCTCGCGCTGAGGTTCTTTATCAGATTGTTCAGATCGACGATATTCAGCGGGGAATTTCTCCTCGGGTCGGTGGCTATCATGTCCGCAATCCTGATCTACTCGGTCATCTACATGATCGAATATGCCCGCTCCGCACGAAGAGAGGCCGAAAAGGAAAAGAACAGGGCGGATCTCGCGAAGTTCCAGTACCTCAACCTCAAGCAACAGGTCAATCCTCACTTCCTGTTCAACTCCCTGAACATTCTCGACGCCCTAGTGCTTGACGGCAAGGACAAGGAAGCGAGCACCTATATCCACAAACTGGCCGGAATATACCGGTACATGCTGAAAAACGAGAACGAGAGTACTGTGTCCCTCAGGGATGAGATGACATACGTCGAGATGTACAGCGATCTTCTTAAGGTTCGTTTCCAAGAGGGATTAAGCGTGGAAGTGTCCATCCCGGAAGATGATTTGAGGAAATCCGTCATACCATGCTCAGTCCAGCTTTTGGTGGAAAATGCCACTAAGCACAACGCTGTCAGTCCCGACAAGCCCCTGCTGGTGACAATCACCTCTGACGGCGAGACACTTACAGTCACGAACAATATTATCCCCAGGTTGACCCCTTCACAATCCAGCGGGCTCGGTCTCAATTACATCAGGGAGCAATACAAAGCTCGTTCCGACCGCGGGATAGAAGTATCCGCCGATGGAGATAACTACACTGTCAAACTACCTCTACTATGAGAGTATTGATTATAGAAGACGAGATAATGGCCCGCAGGAGCCTTGAGAAGCTGCTGGAGAACAATTTCCCCGACATCGAGGTTGTCGCCGAACTCGGTTCCGTCAGCGACTCGGTCGCATGGCTCAAGGCCCATCCGGAGGCTGTCGACACAATATTCATGGATGTGGAACTATCTGATGGAGAGTGCTTTGAGATATTCTGTCAGGTAGAAGTGAAGGTTAACGTCGTTATGACCACCGCCTACGACAACTACGCCGTCAAGGCTTTCGAGGCCGGAAGTGTCGACTATCTTCTCAAACCGATAGACCATGCGGCTCTTGAAAGGGCCGTGGAGCGCTGCCGGCATACCTCCGGACTGGAAGGAAAGGACGTTGAGAGGATTCTTGCCGCCCTGGACAAGACCAGGCACGGGAAAGAATACAAAGAACGCTTCCTGGTCCACATCAACGACATGATCGTGCCGGTCAAGACCGGAGACATCGCCTATTTCTTCTCCGAAGACAAGAACAACCATGTGGTGACACACGATGGATCCGTCTATATTGTCGATTCGACTTTGGATACCATTATGAATTGTCTTGACCCTGAGCGTTTCTTCAAGATATCAAGAAGTTGCGTCGTGGCGAAAGACACTGTTGAGAGTGTCACGAAACTCCTGGGAGGCAGGCTTCGGATCTCCACTAAAGCCAAACCCGCGAAAGTTCTTGGGGCTGACCCAGATCTCACCGTAAGCCGTTCCCGGGGAGATGATTTCCTGCTGTGGCTTGAGAGTTGAGCCTGTCTAAAGTGAGATGCCACAAGACCACCCCGACCGCCACGGAGACATTCAAAGAATGCTTGGTTCCGAATTGGGGAATCTCAAGTGACATGTCAGAAGCGTCCACAACTTCCTGGCTGACCCCGTCCACCTCGTTTCCGAATATCAGAGCGTACTTCCCGCCCCCGGGCATGAACTTCTCCAGACTGACAGAATGCGCCGTCTGCTCCACACCGATGACGGTGTAGCCCTCTTCCTTTAGTTTCCGGACGACATCCATCGTGTCCCGGGAATACTCCCAGGGCACACTTTCCTCAGCTCCGAGCGCTGTTTTCCGGATCTCGGCGGAAGGTGGAGTCGCGCAGATCCCGCAGAGCCATAGCTTGTCCGCCTTGAAGGAATCACATGTGCGGAAAGCCGAACCGACATTATGAGCGCTCCTGACATTGTCCAGGACGACAACAATACCGCTCCCGGGAGCCTCTTTGTACTCTTCCGGCGTCATCCGGCCAAGCTCGATACCCAAAAGTTTCCTATCCCTCATTTTATTCGACGAATATCACCCCGCGAATATAGCGAAAATGGGATTTTAATCGTATATTTGCTTCCCGACAAACCACAAGAACAAATCTAAAACATTTTATATGAAACAGGATCTTCAGATTTTCGATCTGATTAGAAATGAGAAGGAAAGGCAATCTTCCGGTCTTGAACTGATTGCGTCGGAGAATTACGTGAGCGACTATGTCCTCGAGGCCATGGGCTCCATCTGCACCAACAAATATGCGGAGGGATACCCTGGAAAAAGGTACTACGGCGGATGCCAGGTAGTTGACCAAATCGAGAATCTGGCCATTGAGCGTCTAAAAAAGATCTATAACGCTGAGTATGCCAATGTCCAGCCTCACTCAGGCGCCCAGGCAAACATGGCGGTGATCATGGCCTGCCTCAAACCTGGCGACACATTCATGGGACTCGACCTCTCCCAGGGAGGTCATCTGACCCATGGCTCACCTGTCAACGCTTCCGGAATCCTTTATCACGCCGTGGCTTACGGTCTTAACGAGGAGACCGGGATGGTCGATTACGACAAGATGGAACAGATCGCCCTCGAGTGCAAGCCGAAGCTCATCATCGGAGGAGCCTCAGCATATTCCCGCGAGTGGGACTATGAGAGAATGCGCGCCATAGCGGACAAGGTTGGTGCCCTCCTTTGGATCGACATGGCGCACACCGCCGGACTTATCGCCGCCGGACTGTTGAAGAATCCTGTCGAATATGCCCATATCGTCACCTCCACCACCCACAAGACCCTCCGCGGTCCACGTGGCGGTATTATCCTGATGGGCAAGGACTTCGACAATCCTTGGGGCCTCACGACTCCAAAGGGTGAGATCAAGAAGATGAGCGCGATCCTGAACTCAAGCGTTTTCCCCGGTGTCCAGGGTGGCCCTCTGGAGCACGTCATCGCCGCCAAGGCTGTGGCTTTCTACGAGGCGATGCAGCCTGAGTTCGTGGAGTACCAGAAGCAGGTCATGGCCAACGCGAAGAAGATGGCCGAGGAGTTCGTCACCAAGGGATATAAAGTCGTATCAGGAGGCACGGACAACCACCTCATGTTAATCGACCTGCGTACAAAGTTCCCTGAGGTTACAGGTCGTATGGCCGAGAAGGAGCTTGAGAAAGCGGAGATCACGCTGAACAAGAACATGGTACCGTTCGATTCCCGCAGCCCGTTCAAGACTTCAGGTGTCAGAATCGGCACACCGGCCATCACTTCCCGCGGCTTCGTGGAGAAGGACATGGTGGACATTGTGGAACTCATTGACACAGTGCTAAATGCTGTGGCAAAGTACGCTGATGTGGTCAATGGAGTCACGGAGGAAGGCAAGGCTGAATACGAGGCCGTCCTCGCCAGTGTCCGCCAGAAGGTCCACTACATGACCGCCGGCCGGCCCCTCAACCGCTACTAATAACAACCACTAAAAATAAGCCCCTATCACTCGAATGATAGGGGTTTATTTTTGTACATTCAGGATTAGTTCATGACGGGACGGAGGACGAAGTGGAAGTCGCGGGGAGCGGCGTGGATGCGATACTGCTCCAGCGGCCATGTACCCCATGAGTTGATTCCACCAACTCCCATCTGCACTAGGTCGAAATTGACATAAGTCTGTCCGTTCTCCCTGTCGTTCTCATGAGCCAAAGCCTTGAGATCCAGCGAGTGACGAGGCTCTCCTACCTGTGTGTTGGTCTTGTTCTCGCGATAGGGCGTGCCATTCTCCATGCAGTCCAGCACATTGATCGGGAACGGCAGGGCTGACGCGGAGAAAGTCTTCGGAGCCGAGATCTCAAAACCGTCACCATTGGAATCCACAACCCTGAACCACCTCATACCGGTGTGGGTTCCGGACTCCTGGGTACGGACATAACCATAATGGTACTGGTCATTGACGCTCTGGGTGTAGCGACCAACCATGGCGGAAGAGTTCCTGTCAGAGTAATTCTCCCAAGGGCCTTTTCCGTAAAAGTCTATGGTAGAGAACCTTCCAGGCATAGTCATCTTCATTCCGAAACGGAACAGGTCCGGCATAGACTCAAGGCCAGGGGTATCTTCCATTATCTCATGGCCTTCGATCGACCCGTCAGGACGGATAAGGTAGGTGAGCCTGATCGCCACAGTGTCCTTGACAGGCTTGTAGGCGGCATTTACCAGCCACCCATCGCCTGATTTGGAGACATCCATCTTATCCAGAGTGAGCTTAAGGTAGCGCCAGAGGCCCATGTGATTGTGAAGCCTGGCTCCCATGTCATTCTCGACCAGAGCCCTTGAGAACTCAGGAGTCAAAGGCTCTGAAAGCATCTCCTTGCCATTGACTTTATAGCTGGTCAGGAAGCCGGTCTTAGGATCAAACGCCGCTTTCCACTCCGCGGCGCGGTCGGAACCGACACCGGCAAATGAAAACTCACCGGTGAAAGCGTATCCATCCTTGTCAGCCTTCACAGACACGCCGGGCACGGCGGCTGATCCAGGCTTGAAGGCGACACAGCTCCCCTCCTGAAGGGTTAGTTGGTCATAAGCCACCTCATAACCGGCGGGCAGAAGGCCATCCTTCTCTTTGAGGACATAAGACAAGTTAAGGAATACATCCTTTCCGGGAGCTTTTATCGAGGGGAGCCCGACAGAAACGGTGGCAGTCTGCCCGGGAGCGGCTTTTATGTTCTCAACCACACCTGTCGCGACAGGTTCTCCCTCAACAGCGGCAGTCCAAAGGAGCCTGTACTGTGAGAGGTCTTTGAAGAAGTTCTCGTTGAGAACCTTGATTTTGAGATCCTTCGCTTCACTCAGGATGACAGGGGAAGCCAAGGTTGAAAGTATATTCCTATACTGATAGCGAACCTCGTAAGAATGAGGATGATAAGACCTGTCCGCGGCGATCACTCCGTTGCAGTTGAAAGAGCCGTCGGAGGCGTCATATCCATTGAAGTCCCCGCCGAAGGCGAAGATATGGTCATTGCCGGGAACCTTGGAAGGCCAGATAATCGCCTGGTCCTCGAAGTCCCAGATGAAACCGCCCTGGAAGTTGGGATACTTGCGGATGATGTCCCAATACTCTTTGAAATTACCCATGGAGTTACCCATGGCGTGGGCATACTCACACTGGATCAGAGGCTTGGCGGGATTGCTCTCGCAGTACTTGACACACCACTCCGGTGAACGGTACATCGGGCAGATGATGTCGGTGTTGTAATCATCGTCAGCCCTCTCGTACTGCACCGGTCTGGTGGGGTCATAGGCCTTGATCCAGTCGTAACTGGCCATGAAGTTCGGGCCGTTTCCAGCCTCGTTGCCAAGGCTCCAGACAATCACGGAAGGATGGTTGATGTCCCTGAGGACCATCCTGCGATCCCTGACCAGATGGGCGGCCTTGAAATCCTCCCTCTTGGCGAGAGTGGCCTCACCGTAGCCCATACCATGAGACTCGATATTGCCTTCGTCAACGACATAGAGGCCGAACTTGTCACACAGGGAGTACCAGAGAGGGTCGTTGGGATAGTGGCTTGTACGCACAGCGTTGATGTTCAACTCTTTCATGACCCGGATATCCCGGAGCATGTCAGCCTCTGAAAGGACATATCCCTTGTTCTCGTTGAGCTCATGGCGATCAACTCCTTTGATAAGGATCGGCTTACCGTTGACCAGCAACTGCGCGTTCTTAATCTCAACAGTCCTGAATCCGAAATCGATCGAGGTGCTCTCCACCAGTCCAGCCTTCGAGAAGGCGTTGACTTTCAGAGTGTAAAGATTAGGAGTCTCAGCGCTCCAGAGAGCAGGGGAAGACACGGAGCCGTTGGCAACCGCCTTAAGCTTCTTGGGAGCCGTTTCTCCAGAAGCGACACATTTGCCATTCTTGTCAAGGATTTGGTATTCCAATTTGGATATGCCCTTGGTCACCTCAGACTTGATCGTAAAGTTCCCGTCCATCCCGGCGGCGATATTGACATCCTCAATACGCTCTTTCTCACGGGTATAGGCATACACTCCCCTGGCGATTCCCGAGAAGCGCCAGAAGTCCTGGTCCTCGAGGTAAGTGCCGTCGCACCAGCGGAAAATCTCCAACGCGATCTCGTTCTTGCCAGCCTTGACATATTTGGTGATATCGAAACGAGCCTCAAGTTTGCTGTCCTCGCTGTAGCCGACCATCTGACCGTTGACCCAGACACGGACATTGGATGTGGCAGAGCCTATGCAGAGGCAGATTTGCTTACCGATCCATGAAGGATCAACCTCGAAGGTACGACGGTATTGACCCACATAGTTGCGCTCTGTGGGAGGGTAAGGAGGGTTATTCTCGTAATGACCTCTCCAGGCATATCCGACATTGACATACAGCGGATCACCGAATCCGTTGAGTTCCCACATCCCGGGGACAGGCATCGTCTTCCAGGAAGAATCATCGTACCCGACGGCCTCGAACCCTTTTGTACGGCCTTCTATGGTCTCGTTCCAGTTGAACTTCCATATTCCATTCAATGACAGAGACTCCTGTTGATCTGTCGTGAATGTGGCCCTCATTGGCATCCTGTTCTCCTCAAAGACATTAGGATCCTGCCAAGGTTCCATCTTAGCTTTTTTCTGGGCCCTGCCCGGTAAAACAACCGCCAAAGCGGCGAGAATAATGGCTATTTTTCTCATATAATCAGTTATTTGTTTTCCAGTTATTTGTTTTCGTGCCATTCACTGTTTTCGTGTCATCGACTGTTTAAGTGTCATTCTGAGCGAAGCGAAGAATCTATTTTTCAAATTTAATCAAAAAACACCACATTTTTATTAAATTTGTTAGAATCAATCACATAATTCACAACCCATGAGACTTTTGCTCGCAACCCTTCTTCAGTCACTGGCCCTTTGGACACTATCCCCTTCAGGCAACGGTATTGTCCTGACCCCTTCCGAGGGCAATCTTCCTTATGAGGACCATATCGAGATGAGTGGGGAACAGATGGCCTTCGTGCTGCGATGGGGAGTCGGGGCCGACCGCTCTTTCCACAGTGAGCGTTCCCTCGTGTTTCCAATGTTAAGGACAGTTCCGAACAACACCCACGCCAGTCTTATGCACAGGATGGGGGTTGACATCCCGTCGCTGATCAGTGTCAATGGATATTCCCTAACCTCGGAAACCGTTGAACGTGTGAGCATTGACGGCTACATGGATGTTTCAGGAACCTTCGTCGCCAGCAGGACACGACCAGGAGTCACTCCGACCCCCTCTGTAAGGCTGAACCGTAAGATATTCCCCTCAACCGACAAGCCTCTGATGGGGGAAATATATGAGATTGAGAATATTACCGACAAAGGCATCACCGTTTACATACCAGACTTCTCGCAGGTTTTCACCACTCCAGCGGAGAAAGGGGTGACCGGTTCGTACATAATTCGAGGCGATATTATCGGGGACGGGACTTTCAAACTCGGGCCAGGCGAATCTTTGCGATTCGGGGCGTGTTTCCAGGCGTACAGGGTCGGAGAAGATAAGATCCAGCCGGACTTG
>Ga0310695_10002611_pt1 | contig 37512 bp, 31 predicted proteins | sample RumenRJG_04DNA_FD_203882 | JGI IMG/M metagenome (GOLD analysis project Ga0310695, IMG submission 203882) | Bovine rumen microbial communities from Lethbridge, Alberta, Canada - RJG_04 (v2) (version 2) | ecosystem: Host-associated > Mammals > Digestive system > Stomach > Rumen | place: Canada...
CCTCAACCCCGTTACCGAGGTTTATATGGAAGAAAACAGCGTGATGGAGATGGAGATGGAGCAGATCAAGGGCGTAGACTCCACCGAACGCAACACCATTGCAGAGCTTAAGGCAAACGCAAAGCTAATCGTCAAGGAGCGCCTTATGACTCACGGCAACCAAACCGCAGTAAGCGGCTATAAGGTATCGCTAAACGGCGAGGGCTCAAACGCCGACGTTGTGTCGCGTTCCGTAGCAAGGGACAATTCCTCCCAGACCTTCAACGCCTGCATTGCAGGCAACGCGCCCTGCAGCGGTCACACCGAGTGCGACTCAATCATTATGGATAACGGCAAAATCCTCGCTATTCCGTCGCTTGAGGCAAACGACGTTGACGCAATGCTTGTCCACGAGGCGGCAATCGGCAAAATCGCAGGCGACCAGCTTGTTAAGCTTATGACTCTCGGTCTTACCGAGGCAGAGGCTGAGGAGCAGATTATTAACGGCTTCCTCGGCTGATATATTTAAAAGTATTGCAACCGCTGCTTTTACGGCAACGGTTGCTTTTTGTTATCTGTTTAAGATATATACGCCTAAGTTCAGATAGCTTGCGAACAGTACCCACGCAAGGTACGGAATTTGCAGATATCCTGCGGTTTTGTACCGCCTGTAAAACTTGACAATCATAGCGATTACGAGCACGTCAAGCAAAATTATCCAGAAGAACGCGAACAGTCTCCACTGCAAAACAAAGAACGCAATCGGCCAAAGCAGGTTAACGCCGAGCTGGACAAAGTAAATCAGGTTTACTTCATTGTCCGCAAGCGCCCTTGTCTTTAACATTCCGTATGATACGCCCATCAGGATATACAAAATCGTCCAGACGATGGGGAAGAGTATCGCAGGAGGCGACAGCGGCGGCTGATTGAGCTGATCGTAATTCATACTGCCCGATATCAAGAACCCGACAAGTCCGCCAAGTGCAATCGGAATGATGATTGATATGACATAAGTTTTAACTTTCGACATAGTTTTCACCCGTTTCATAGTGTTTTCAAGCTTAATATATGTACTTTGAAATAAAAATATGCATATTCTGTTGCATTTGATATTGAAAAGACTATAATTATGTGATAGAATCAATCTGTGTATACAATGCGCGCGGTAAAGCGCGGCATACAAAAATAATAATGAGGGGATTTAATGGAACAGAAAAGAAATTCATTTTCGGGTTCAATCGGATTTGTACTCGCGGCGGCGGGCTCGGCGGTCGGACTCGGTAATATCTGGAGGTTTCCGTACTTAGCCGCAAAGGACGGCGGCGGATTGTTCTTGGTAGTGTACCTTGTTTTGGCGCTCACCTTCGGCTTTACGCTGCTCGTTTCCGAGGTTTCTATCGGACGTAAAACAAAGCAGAGCTGTCTTACCGCTTACGGAAAGTTAAAGCCGCAGTGGGGCTTTTTGGGAACAATAGCGAGCATAGTGCCGTTTTTGATTATGCCGTACTACTGCATCATCGGCGGCTGGGTACTCAAATACTGCGTAACCTTTATCACCGGTCAGGGCTTGGCAGCCGCAGGCGACGGCTATTTTACAGGCTTTATTTCAAGCCCCGTAGAGCCGATTATTTACGATGTTATCTTCCTTTTGCTCACCTGTGTTGTTGTATTCCGCGGAGTTAACAAGGGAATTGAAAGCCTTTCAAAAATCCTTATGCCGGTGCTTTTAATACTTGTAATCGGTATTTCAATTTATTCGCTGACAATCAACGGCGGCGAAGAAAACGCAAACCGCACAGGTATGCAGGGCTTTATGATGTACGTTATTCCGAACATTGACGGAATGGGCGTTAAGGACATAATGGTTGTCGTTATGGACGCAATGGGGCAGTTGTTCTACAGCATAAGCGTCGCGATGGGTATTATGGTAACCTACGGCTCGTACTTCAAGGACAAGGATAACCTTATGAAGTCCGTTAACCAGATTGAAATTTTCGACACCGTAGTAGCCTTCCTCGCAGGCGTAATGATTATCCCTGCTGTATTCGTATTTCTCGGACCCGAGGGAATGGACGCAGGCCCCGGACTTATGTTCGTTGCAATGCCTAAAATCTTCGCTCAAATGGGCGTTGCAGGCAGAATTTTCGGTATCGTGTTCTTTGTAATGGTGCTCTTTGCGGCGCTGACAAGCTCGGTATCAATCCTCGAAGCCGTTGTTTCGGGCGTGATTGATAAAACCGGCGTTTCGCGTAAAAAGGCAACCGTTATGGAGGGCGTTATCGCACTCGCAATCGGCGTTGTAATCTGTCTCGGCTACAACCTGCTATACTTTGAGTTTCCGCTTCCGAACGGCGCAACGGCTCAAATTCTCGATATTGTAGACTACGTAAGCAACAATATCCTGATGCCTGTAGTCGCAATCGGAACATGTATCTTAATCGGCTGGGTATGCAAGCCCAAGACGGTTATTGAGGAGGCAACCAAAAACGGCGAGAAGTTCTACCGAAAGGGACTTTATATAGCGATGGTTAAGTACATCGCCCCGGTTCTCCTGTTCGTTCTCCTTTTAGGCTCGCTCGGCGTATTCAATTTTTAATCAATATAAAAAATTACCGCTGTGGTTTCAAAACGAAGCCGCAGCGGTTTTGTTTTATCTGTTTGGTTTTCTTTTATTAAAGCACTTTTTGTCAAACGACGGGTTGAACGCATAGAAGTTCTTTTCGTCGAGCTTGTCGGTGAGCAGTCTTAAATTCTCGCCAAAGCGCTGGTAGTGCACAACCTCGCGCTCGCGCAAAAAGCGGATAGCGTCCTTAACGTCGTAATCGTCGCAGAACCGCAGAATATTGTCGTAGGTTGTACGCGCTTTTTGTTCAGCCGCTAAGTTTTCATGAAGGTCGGTAATCGGGTCGCCCTTGCTCTGAATATACGCCGCGGTAAACGGCGCTCCCGAAGCAGACTGAGGATAAATTCCCGTTGTGTGGTCAACAAAGTAGTCCTCAAAGCCGCCCTCTTTAATCTGCTGAACCGTCAGGTTCTTTGTAAGCTGATAAACAATCGCGCCTATCATCTCAAGGTGTCCGAGCTCCTCGGTGCCGATGTCGGTTAAGGTTCCCTTTAGCTCGGGCAAAGGCATTGTAAATCTCTGAGAAAGATACCTCAGCGAAGCTCCGAGCTCACCGTCGGGACCGCCATACTGCGAAATTATGATTTTCGCAAGCTTCGGATTTGTTGTTTTTATATTAACAGGATACTGTAATCTTTTTTCATACACAAACATCAGCAGTCATCCTCGCTTTCCCACGGCCACGGAGCCTTTATCCAGCTCCAGTTGTTCATTTCGGTCTCGCTTTTAGTGAGAGGGCCGTACTTTTCTTCATACTTTTCAACAAGCGGAGCCGCCTTTTCCTTAAACATATTCATTTTTTTGATGGTGTCCTCGTCGTCGGGGTGGGTGTCGAGGTAAAGCTGTAAATCAAGAGCCGCAAACTTGTAGGTCGAGATTTTCTTAAGCAACATTTCTCTGTCAGTCATCTTTACCACCGCACATTCCGACATAAAACGGCTTGTTCAGTGCAGGGTACATCGTGCCCTGAGTATACCCCTGATCCGCCGAATAAACCTCGGATTTCTCCTGCTGAAAGGGCACGTAAGCCATAGCGTATGCGGTGTCCTCCGGCAGTTTTGAAAGACCGTAGGTTTCGTCAATTAAATCTGATAATTTTTTCAATCCTATTCTCCTTTCACATATGTGAGCAATGCTCATTACATAATATGACGGAGCTTATAAAAAGTGAGAAAAACGGCACAAGGTTAAGTCAAGCTTAGCCTTGTGCCGTAAATTTATTTATTATTCAGTTCGTTAATTATCCTTCGTTTGTACTCCAAAAACTTTTCACTCAGCGCAAAATCAGAGCTTCTCGGCTTCGGCTCGTCAATTACGATCTCGTTTGTAATTCTTCCGGGCTTGCCCGACAGCAGGTAAATCCTGTCGGAAAGCAAAACCGCCTCGTCGATATCGTGAGTGATAAACAGGGTAGAGAGCTTGATTTTCTCCATAACATCAAGATACCAGCGGTGGATGTCGCTCTTTGTCAGGGCGTCAAGCGCGCTGAACGGCTCATCTAAAAGCGCAACGCCGTTAGAGAACATATAAGTCCTCAGCAGTGCCGCGCGCTGCCGCATACCGCCGGAAAGCTCGCTCGGGTATTTTTTTTCAGTACCCTCAAGACCGAACTCAGCAAAGTGTTTGCCGACCTTCTGCCGTGCCGTCTTTTTCTTTTCACCCTTGATAATCAGCGGCAAAGCCACATTGTCCTCAATGGTACGGTAGGGGAGCAGCAGGTCTTTTTGAAGCATATAGCTGATTTTACCCGGCTTGCCTGTAATATCCTCGCCGTCGAGTATAACCTGTCCGCCGTTCGGTTTGTTAAGTCCCGAGATTACGTTAAACAGCGTGGTTTTTCCGCAGCCGCTCACGCCCAGCAGACAGACAAGCTCGTTTTCGTTCAGCTTTATGTTGATATCTTCGATAACATTTTCTTTTCCGTCATAGGAAAAGCAGACGTTTTTAACTTCAAGCGACGCCATAATTACTCCAGATAATCGTTTGTAAATCCAAAGTTCTCAGGGATTGTAGCTGTAGAGAGCTTGTTTTCGTTAATCCAGTTGTAAAAAGCGTTCCATCTCTTTGCGTCAATATATCCCCACTTCGGAGCGTCGGAGATATACTCGTGAGTAAGGTAGCTCTGGCTCTTTTTAACAAGCTTTTCGTCGAGCTCGGGAGCTGCCTTAAGAAGAATATCCGCCGCGGCGTCGGGGTTGTCGATTGAGTACTGATAACCTCTCTTAAGCGCCGAGAGGAATTTCTTTGTCGCGTCGGGGTTAGCCTTCATCCAGTCTGTATTACCGAGTACAACGGGGGTGTAGTAGTCAAATACAGGGTCGATGTCCTTAAAAGCAAAGTAGTCGGTCTGTAGGTTTGCAACCTCAGCGGCAACGCCTGCCCAGCCGTAGAAAACCCAAATAGCGTCAACGCTCTTTGTCTTAAGCGCCGAAACCTCGTCGGTAACTGTGCTCGGGATAAGCTGAACCTTGTCAAAATCTCCGCCGTCGTTCTTCATAACCTGCTTAAGCGTAGCCTTTTCGATCGGCAAATCCCATGTAGCGTATTTTTTGCCTTCAAGTCCCTTGGGCTTGTCCATACCCTCGCCCTTGCGCGAGATAATACCAGAGGTGTTGTGCTGAATTAAAGCAGCAACGGCTTGCAGCGGCATAGCGCTGTCTCCGACGATCGCGGGGATCATACTGTCCTGAAAGCTTACGCAGAACTGCGCCTTGCCTGAGCCTACAAGCGCCTCAGCACCGTCCTCGGGAGGCTGAACAATCTCAACCTCAAGGCCTTCATTCTCAAAATAACCGTTTGTCTGAGCTACATAAAGTCCTGTGTGATTGGTGTTCGGCGTCCAGTCGAGCACAAAGGTGATTTTTGTCTTTTCCTTAGCTTCACTGCTCTGAGCTTCGCTCTTTTTCTCTCCGCCGTTGCAGCCTGCTGCAACAAGGCAAATCATAGCAAGCGCCAGAACAAACGACAGAATTCTCTTTTTCATAAAATGATTACTCCTTTTTACTTCTTTATTTTTTACTTTTATCCCACGGCATACTCTTTTTCTGAATAACACTGACAAGCCTCATCAATATAAGACTGAGAATGGAAATCAAAAAGATAACCGCGAACATTTTGTCGTACGAATAAGCCTTTTTAACCCTCGTCATATACACGCCGAGACCGTTAAAACCGCCGAGCCATTCGGAAATTACCGCGGACACAACCGCGTACGATACCGAAATTTTCAGGCTCGAAAAAAAGCTGCCAAGCGCTCCGGGAAATTTAACATAACGGTAAATCTGCAACTTGTTCGCTCCCATCGACCTCATAAGGTTAATCGTGTCCTTGTCCGCCGACATAAAGCCGTCGAGCAGACTGACCGCGATGGGGAAGAACACTACGATTACAACCAAAATGATTTTAGGCAGCGCCTCATAGCCGAACCACAGTACCAAAAGCGGCGCAATTGCAACCGTCGGAACTGTCTGAGTCAGCACAATCAGCGGATACAGCGAACGCCTGACAAGCTCAAACCTGTCCATAAGCAAAGCTGTAAAAAAGCCGGTGATTATTCCGATTAAAAGTCCGACAACCGTCTCAAACATTGTCGAAAGCGAGTGTTGAAACAGCAGCGGAAAATCGCTTATAAACGCCTTTACAACGTCAACAGGCGAAGGCAGCATAAAGTTCGGAACAAGTCCGGTCATACTTACAACCTGCCAAATTATAAGCAGAATTAAAATCGCGGCTACGGGGAAAATGTACTTATACGTGGTGCTTTGTAACTTTTTTCTCAATGGTCAGCACATCTCCCTCAGGTCTGTAGTCAACCTTAATATACGCCAAAACAGACGGTGCGCCTGCTCTGATGGCAATATGCTGGCACTCCTTGACGATATCCATAAGCTCGTCGTAATCGCCCTCAATGGCGGTCTCAAACGGGCCGACATAGCACTTTAGTCCTGTGCTTTTGATGTAGGCGATAACCTCGTCTACAATTCTGATAAGCTCATCATCATTTTTTGCCTCGGGCAAAGTCTGAATAGCTACGCTTGCGTTCATAAAATTACTTCCTTTCATATAAAAAAATAAAAGCACCACGCCTGGGCGTAGTGCTAAATAAACGTGATAAACAAGCTTCCCACGTCGGCATTATCCGAATCAGGTCATAGGGTATAATCTCAGCCCGCAATTGCAAGCACCCCCGTGTTATTTCTATAGGCAATACCGCACAATTCAGGTGTGCGGATTGCGAAGTAAGATTTTTCGTCAGGATGGACAAATAATCAGTATGCATACTGACGTATGTGTGCTGATTTTTGGGCAGACTGACGGAATAATATTCAAGCAAGGCGTGCGCCGCGAATTGTGCGGTATTGCCTATATTATAAGAATACAACTAATTTATCCGTTTGTCAACAATTTTTAACTTGGGGAGATAATATTCGAGAGTTTCCTCGGCGGAATACCCTTTTTCGCAAAGGTAATTCACTCCGTATATACTCACGCCTTCGCACTTATTATCAATAGAATATGAAGCGCAATCAATATCCCAAGGCGAAGCGACCGAAGACAGATATTCGTATTTATCGCTTTTTATCGTTTTTCCGTTTGAGCAAGGGGAGCAGGGAATATAAACTGCCTTTTCGTTGTATGTAAAATATATTTCGTTATTAGAATTATAAATCTGTTCAACCCGATTATATAATTCTTTATCAGAACTATTATCGTTTGTTTTCATTTTCATTCCCGACAAGTAATTGCTCTCCGCGATTATCAAAGCCGCTTTAAGTGCTTCGTCGCAAAAATCTTTTCCGCACAAGCTGACGGCTGTGTTTATCACTGTTTGGCTTTTATCATAGCTTTTCACTGCCGTATCTGGAGTAGAGGACGTCATTTTTACATTGTTTCCGCTCATTCCGACAACCGCCGCAGGAATAAGCGCCATCAGTATAAGCAGGCAAATAATTGCCGCAATTCTGCTTTTCACTTAAAAAATTAATTCTCCTATAAACTTATTCTTGACATTACAAGTAGTTTGTCTTAAAATAGTATATGTACGTAAATATGATAAAATAACCTGCGTAAGCTTTAAGAACGGAGATTATATATGAAGGTTAAATTTTCAATTATACCATTTATTCCTGCCGTAATCGCAATGCTCATTTTAAGAGTAATGAGCGTAATCGGTGTGGATGAAAGCGGAAATTTTCTCGGAATGGACAGAATGGCGCTGTCTTATACCACAATCGGTATCGCGCTGGCGCTGTTTATAGTATGTATTATTATCAACATTTTCGACAGAAAAACCGCTCCCGTATACCCGGTGAAGAAAAACTTTGCCGCAGGTGTTTTTGCGATTTTGTCAGGCTTGGCGGTAATCGCTTCGTCCTGTATGTCGCTCGTTGAAATCACCACCGAATCCGAGTACTTTATGATGGGCGTTATCAGCGCGATTTTCTCAGTACCTGCAGGACTTGCGTTTATGATTATGTCAAAGGTACATTTCACAGGAAAATCCACTGTTTCGGGCGTTTCTATTCTATATGTATTTCCGGCTCTTTGGGGATGTACCGAGCTCGTGTTTGAGTTCCTCAACGCCACAAAGGTTTCAATTTCCGCAACAGACCTCACAAGCCTGTTCTGCTACATCTTTATCACTCTGTACTACTTCTCACACTCGATGGTAGTGTCGAGAATCAAGGGCAGAAACCCCGTAAAGGCTTGCTTTATCTACGGTCTGCCTGCAGCAGCACTTACACTTTCGCACGGTGTGTATATGATTATCACCACCATGCACGAGGGTATCAGCAACATTCCGTTTATCACAGCGGCTATGTTTATCGTTCTCGGTCTGTACGCTCTCAGCTTCATTATCGAGATGTTTGTAAATTCCTACACCAAGGACGAGCTCGAGGTTGTAGAATCGCTCCCCGAGCCCGACAACACCGAGGAAGAGGAAAAGTATATCGACACCGAGGGATATGACGACCTCGTATTTTCAAACAGTTCTTCATCAACCGAGCCCAACGTTGATCCTTCCGACGACTATTATTCATCGGCAAAGGGTATGGATGATTTTATCATCGGCTTTAATCCCGAGCAGAAGCCTGCCGAGAAAACTGAGGTTGAAGCTGAGCCCGAAAAGCCCAAGAAGAAAAAGAAAGGCTTTTTCTCCAAAAAGCAGGATGAAGCTCCTGCCGAGGAAGCTGCTCAGCCCGAAGTAAAAGAGACTGCCGAAGAGGTTAAGGAAGAGGTCGTTGAAGAAACAAAGACCGAAACCGAGCCTGAGATTGAAGAGCCTGTTGTAACCGAGCCCGAAATTTCCGAACCCGTAACAGCAAAGCACTTTGCTCCCGAGCCCAAGCCCGAACCCAAAGCCAAGGCTGAAAAGCCTTCTCAGACCTCGGAGCTTGAAGAGGAGCTCAGAAGACTTTCCGAAAAGAAAATCGAAGATACTGCCGATATCGAGATTCCCGAAACCCCTGTCGAGAGAGTAAAAACTACTGAGGACACCGAGCAGGAAGCTAAAGAAAAGGCGAGACTCAGCGAGATTGACAAGCTTTTGCAGGAGCTCGACAAAAAGTCGGAGTAAAAAAATTTTATTTAAAATTTTAACTTGACATTCGCATTTTGCGGTGTTATATTATTAAATAATAAAGAACGTTGATAAGGACACGGAGTACAATCAACCGTCTGCAGAGAGCGGTGCAAATGCTGAAAGCGCCGTATTCGGTCTTGTATTCTACCACCTTTGAGTCTGTGCAGGAAATGGCACGGCGTTCGCCGCGTTAAGGCTTAATTAAGAGTGTTTTACACTGAATTTGGGTGGAACCACGATTTATTCGTCCCAATGCTCGCAAGGGCATTGGGGCTTTTTGTTTTTATAATCAATTATTTATATAAGGAGAATGTATATGATTAACGTTGAACTCAAAGGCGGAGTCGTTAAGGAATTCGAAAACGGAATTTCTCCCGCCGAAATCGCAAAATCAATAGGAATGGGACTTTACAAGTCCGTATGCGCCGCAAGCGTAGACGGCGTAGTGTGCGACCTTCGCACTCCGCTTGAAAAGGATTGTAAGGTTGAGCTTTTGACCTTTGACGATTCAGACGGCAAGCACGCATTTTGGCATTCCGCTTCACACGTGCTCGCACAGGCGGTTAAAAGACTTTATCCCAACGCAAAGTGCGCAATCGGTCCCGCAATCGACAACGGCTTTTACTATGACTTTGACGTTGAAAAGCCCTTCTCAGCCGAAGATTTGCAGAAGATTAAGGCTGAGATGAAGAAGATTGTAAAATCAGGTTTTGAAATAGAGCGTTTCGAGCTTGCTCCCGACGAAGCTATTAAGCTTTTGGAGGATATGGGCGAGCCCTATAAGGTTGAGCTTGCCAAGGAGCATACAGACAAGGGCGAGAACATCAGCTTTTACAAGCAGGGCGACTTCACAGACCTCTGCGCAGGCCCTCACCTTATGAGCGTATCCGCAATCAAGGCGGTTGAGCTTACAAACTGCACAGGCGCTTACTGGCGCGGCGACGCAAGTAAAGCTCAGCTCTGCCGTGTTTACGGTACGGCGTTCCCCAAGGCTTCAATGCTCGAGGAACATTTAAAACAGCTTGAAGAGGCAAAAAAGCGCGACCACAACAAAATCGGCAGAGAGCTTGGCTTCTTTACAACCGTTGATTATATCGGTCAGGGACTTCCGATTTTGCTCCCCAAGGGCGCAAGAGTAATTCAGCTTTTACAGCGCTTTGTCGAGGACGAGGAGCAAAAGCGCGGCTGGCTGCTCACAAAAACACCGTTTATGGCTAAGAGCGACCTTTACAAAATCAGCGGTCACTGGGATCACTACAAGGACGGAATGTTTATTCTCGGCGATCCCGACAATGACGACGATGTTTACGCGCTCAGACCTATGACATGCCCGTTCCAGTATCAGGCTTACCTCAATCAGCAGCGTTCATACCGCGATTTACCGCTCAGATATAACGAAACTTCAACACTTTTCCGCAACGAGGCTTCCGGCGAAATGCACGGACTTATCCGCGTTCGCCAGTTCACAATCTCAGAGGGACACCTTATGTGTACTCCCGAACAGCTCGAGGACGAGTTCAAGCAGTGCGTAGAGCTTGCAACCTTTATGCTTAAGACAGTCGGTCTTTACGAGGATGTAAGCTACCGCTTCTCGCAGTGGGATCCTAACGACTGTGAAAAGTACATCGGCACTCAGGAAGAGTGGGATGAAGTTCAGGGTATGATGGGCAAAATCCTCGACCACCTCGGAATTGATTACAAGGTTGGTATCGGTGAGGCTGCCTTCTACGGTCCTAAGCTCGATATCCAGATTAAGAACGTATTCGGCAAAGAGGATACTCTCATCACAATTCAGATTGACCCGATGATTGCCGAGAAGTTCGGTATGGAGTACGTTGATAAGGATGGTGTTAAAAAGCATCCGTTCATCATTCACCGCACATCAATCGGCTGTTACGAGAGGACCCTGGCACTTCTTATCGAAAAGTACGCCGGAGCGTTCCCGCTCTGGCTCGCACCTACTCAGGTTAAGCTTCTCGCGGTTGCCGACAGACACCTCGACTATGTTTACGAGGTCAAAAAGGCGCTCGAAGCAAAGGGTATGCGCGTTGAGGTCGACGGCAGAAACGAGAAAATCGGCTACAAAATCCGTGAAGCCCAGCTTGAAAAAGTACCTTATATGTTCATTGTGGGCGATAAGGACGTTGAGGCAGGCACAGTATCTGTCCGTCACCGCAAAGAGGGCGACCTCGGCGCTATGAAGCTTGAAGAATTCATCGCCATGGCAAAGGAAGAAATCAACACAAAGGCGATTAAATAAGTAAATTCAGGCAAAATATTAAAAAAATAAAAAAAATACTTGCATTTTACAATTAAATGTAGTATAATCTATCTGTTATTTGTGTAAAGAAGTAGGTGAAAAGAATGAAAGAAGGAATCCATCCTAAGTATGAGCAGACCACAATCACTTGTGCTTGCGGTAATGTTATTGAGACAGGTTCAACCAGAAAAGACATCCGTGTTGAAATTTGCTCTAAGTGTCATCCTTTCTACACAGGAAAGCAGAAGCTTGTTGATACAGGCGGACGTGTTGACAGATTCAAAAGACGTTTCAATATTGAGAAATAATGACTTTTACACAGGCGGCACGAACGTGTCGCCTTGTTTTCATTTATCGGGGTAACTATGAACACAGACTACAAAACAGTCAAAATAGAATCAAGCGATGAATTCACCGAGAAACGCTCGCGGTTTATCGGCTATGTTAAGCCCGTTAAGACCGAGGCTGAGGCTATGGAATTTATAAATTCTATCCGTTCAAAGCACTGGGACGCGCGTCATAATGTTTACGCTTATTCGCTCAGAGAGGGCAATATAAAGCGTTACAGCGACGACGGAGAACCCTCGGGTACGGCAGGAATGCCGGTGCTCGACGTTATCACAAAGAACGAGGTTTATGACGTATGCGTTGTGGTAACGCGCTACTTCGGCGGTGTTTTGCTCGGCACGGGTGGATTGGTACGCGCTTATTCCCAAGGCTCAAAAATCGCGCTTGAAGCAGGTCAGGTAGTATTAATGCAGAACTGCCTTGTCTGTTCGCTTACCTGCTCGTATAACCAGTACGGCAAAATCTCCTCGTTAATACCCGATAACGGCGGAGTAATCGACGATTCCGTGTTCGAAACCGACGTAAAGCTCAGTTTTCATATAAAACCCGACGGTTTGCCTGCCTTAAACAAAAAGCTTGCCGACTTAACCTCGGGCGAGGTACAGGCAATTTCTGACAGCGAGCAGTATTTTATGACGGAAATTTAAATAAAATTAAGAATAAAAAAAGTTTTAAATAAATAGAGGAATAAAATATTATTTTTCGTAAAAAGATATCGGAGAACAAAAAACAGCGCTTTAGCGTAATTTAGTTCTCAACATTGGATTTTGCTTACCAAAGGTAAATTTAGCTGTTTTCGAAGAAAACAATTTAGCTGCGCGTAAGCGCAATTTAGCTCGCCTACAGGCGAATTTAGCTGCGCGACAGCGCAATTTAGCTGTTTCCGCAGGAAACAATTTAGCTTGCCGACAGGCAAATATCGCTCAACAGGAAGGAGGGTTTTTCTTGGCTATTCCCGAAAGCTTTATTCAGGAGCTTAAGCTGCGCAACGACATTACAGAAGTAATTTCGACCTACGTAAGCCTAAAAAAGCGCGGCAGAAATATGGTCGGACTTTGTCCGTTCCACGGCGAGAAAACCCCGTCCTTTAATATTTATACCGAGACCGATTCCTTTTACTGCTTCGGCTGCGGAGCTTCGGGCGACGTAATCTCTTTTATAATGAAGATTGAAAATCTCGACTACGTCGAAGCCGTAAAGTACCTTGCCCAGCGCGCAGGAATGGATATGCCTGAGGACGGCTATGATGACAGCCTAAGCCGCCTGAGGAAAAGAGTATATGAAGCCAACCGCGAGGCGGCGAGGTTTTATTATAAAACTCTTATTTCCGAAAACGGCAGGGCAGGTCTTGACTATTTTCGCTCGCGAATGTTAGCGGACAGCACAATCCGCCATTTCGGGCTCGGCTTTGCTGACGACAACTGGTCATCGCTCTGCAAGCACCTTAAGTCCAAGGGCTTTAAGGACAGCGAGCTTGTAGCCGCCAACCTCGCCGTGCAAAGGAGAAACGGCAAGGGCATTTACGACCGTTTCACAAACCGCGTGATGTTCCCGATAATCGACCTTCGCGGCAACGTAATCGCCTTCGGCGGTCGAATAATGACCGACCAAAAGCCGAAATATCTCAATACCTCGGACACGCCTGTGTTTAAGAAAAGCGAAAATTTGTTTTCGCTCAACAACGCAAAAAACTCAGGCTCACGCACATTGATACTCTGCGAGGGCTATATGGACGTCATCGCGGTTAATCAGGCAGGCTTCCAAAACGCCGTGGCAACCCTCGGAACTGCGCTCACAACCGAGCAGGCTGTGCTTATGAAGCGCTACGCCGATGAAGTAATAATCTGCTACGACGCGGACGAGGCAGGTCAAAAAGCTACCGCAAGGGCAATTCCTCTGCTCAGGAACGCTGGGCTTAACATAAGAGTTCTCAATATCCCGAACGGCAAGGATCCCGACGAGTTCATCAAATCAAAGGGCGTTGACGGTCCTGCGGCTTTCCGTGATATAATCGAAAAAAGCGGAAACGACGTTGAATACCGCCTGCAAAAGCTCAAAGGCGAGTATAATACCGAAACAAGCGAGGGTATGGTCGGCTTCCTAAACGCCGCGACAAGGCTGATTGCCACAATAAGCGGCGAGGTTGAGCGCGATGTCTACACCTCAAAAATCTGCAAGGAATTCGGCGTTGACAAAGAAGCCTTTAAACGACAGGTGAACTCCAACATTCGCCGCAAAAACCGCGATAACTCCAAAAAACAATTCCGCGAAATCCGCGATAATATGGCAGGCAGGGGAGATAAGTTTAACACCGAGCATCAAAAAAAGCCGCGTTCATCCTCTGCAGAAGAAAAATTAATTGTCTATTTGGTAAAGCATCAGGATTCCGCAGGTTATATATCAAAAAGGCTAAAGCCTGAGGATTTTCAAAATTCGCTTATGCGCCGATACTATGAATATTTTACCGAACGCATAAATAACGGCTACGAGCCTGCCAACAATATAACGGCGGACTTTACCGAGGACGAGCGAAATTATTATTATAAAATGGTAAATGGGCGCGTTTCTGTTCCTGAAACAAAAAATGCGCTTGACGAGTACATAGATTTAATTTTAGATGAGAGCCAAAAGGCAAAAATCGGAAATTCTTCCGATATGTCGAATGACGATATGCTCAACAGGCTCAACAAGTTAAGGGAAAAGAAAGGATGATTTAAATGGCTCAGCAGGATAAAAAATCAATCTTAAAGGAGCTTATCGACCTCGGAAAACAGAAGGGCTCCATTACAAACCAAGATATTCTCGACGCTATCGGCGAGCTCGACTTCGAACCCGAAAAGCTCGAAAAGCTCTATGACGCTATCGAAGCTCAGGGTATCGAGATTGTCGAGGATATGGGCGAGATTAAAATTGACGATATCGAGCTTTCATATGAAGAATCCAAGGAGGAAAACGGCGGCGGTTCGTCCACCGACCAGAACATCACGATCGACGACCCTGTAAAGGTTTATCTTAAAGAAATCGGACGTGTTCCGCTCCTTACTTCCGAGGAGGAGGTTGAGCTTGCAATCCGCATTTCCGACGGTGACGTTCAGGCAAAACAGCGTCTCAGCGAAGCAAACCTCAGACTTGTCGTAAGTATTGCAAAGCGCTACCTCGGCAGAGGAATGCAGTTCCTCGACCTTATCCAGGAGGGTAACCTCGGTCTTATCAAGGCGGTTGAAAAGTTCGACTACACCAAGGGCTTCAAGTTCTCAACCTACGCCACATGGTGGATTCGCCAGGCGATTACAAGGGCAATTGCCGACCAGGCGCGTACAATCAGAATTCCCGTTCATATGGTAGAAACCATCAACAAGGTTAAAAAGGTTCAGTCCCAGCTCCTTCACCAGAACGGTCACGAGCCTTCTCCCGACGAAATTGCCGAGGAAATTGATATGCCCGTTGACAAGGTGCGAGAGATTATGCGTGTAGCTCAGGAGCCTGTTTCTCTTGAAACTCCAATCGGTGAGGAGGAGGACAGCCACCTCGGTGACTTTATTCCCGATAACGACGCTCCTGCTCCGGCAGACGCGGCTTCGCACACTATGCTCAGAGAACAGCTCTCAGACGTTCTCTCAACCCTCACTCCGCGTGAGGAAAAGGTGCTCAGACTCCGCTTTGGTCTTGAGGACGGCAGAAGCCGTACCCTTGAAGAAGTAGGCAAGGAATTCAACGTAACCCGTGAGCGTATCCGCCAGATTGAGGCAAAGGCTCTGCGCAAGCTCCGCCATCCCTCACGCAGCCGCAAGCTTAAGGACTACCTCGATTATTAATATTCCTTTTTAGAATTATGATTAATTTTGAAGAATGTGCCGAACTGCTCGACGAAATTGCGGATTCTATGCCTTATGAGCTCTACCGCGAGCTTAACTGCGGAATATCGCTTTTACCTCAGTTAAAGGTTCATCCCGCAGCACTGCACAATGACTTGTTTATTATGGCGGAGTACATACGCAATTCTCTCGGAAACGCGATTGTCTTTTACTACGGCTCTATCGCCAGAGTATACGGTAACGCCGGCAAAGAGCGGCTTCGAAAAGAGCTCGACCGTATTCTGCGCCATGAATTAAGGCATCATAACGAGCACCTCGCAGGCTGCAATGACCTCGGAATTATGGACGACGAGCAGATTTTGGATTATTTAAAACGCAACGGTGTACAGCCTAAATGAATATTTAACCCTTGTGATTATTCACAGGGGTTATTTCATTGTGAAAAATATACAAAAATCACAGTAAAACTTTTATATGCTAATCATATTGAATAAATTATAATATTCTAATTTAGAATTAAAATCAACTAACAAATGTGATAAAATAAGTTGAATAAGTGCACCTGCAAGGAGGCATTATTTTGAATTTCAAAAGAATTTTGACAGGAGTTTTGGTGTTTATTATGATTACCGGTATGAGTGCAGCTTCCGTTTCGGCGGACGGCAAAATCACAGATTTTCATCTGTACGCCGCACAGCTCGACAAATGGGCTTATAACGGCAACGACTTAGGCGCAAATTACACACCCAATTCAACAACCTTCAAGGTTTGGGCTCCCACAGCCGACGAGGTTACCCTTGACCTTTACGACAAGGGCAGCGAGGCAGAGGGAAGCAAGTCTATCAAGACAAAGGATATGACCTTGGACGAAAAAACCGGAGTTTGGTCGGCTTCAATCAGCGGCGACCTCTCGGGAAAATACTATACTTATTCAGTAACCTATGGCGACGAAACCAAGGTTACAGGCGATGTTTACGCCAAGGGCTGCGGAGTTAACGGACTACGCAGTATGGTAGTGAACCCTGCTGCTGTAAATCCGCCCAACTGGGAAAATGACAATCACGTTTATGTTGCTCAGCAGACAAATGCGTCCGTTTGGGAAATTTCCGTTGCCGACTTCTCGTCGTCCGAGACAAGCGGCGTGAGCGAAGCAAACCGCGGAAAATTCCTCGCGTTTACCGAGAACGGAACGACAATTGACGGTATTCAGGGCGGTACTCCGACCTGCGTTGATTACCTTAAAAAGCTCGGTGTTAAGTACGTGCAGATTATGCCGATGTACGATTTCGGCTCGGTTGACGAGAGCAAGGACATTATGAAGCAGTACAACTGGGGCTACGACCCTGTTAACTACAACTGTCCCGAGGGCTCATATTCGACAAATCCCTACGACGGCAACACCAGAATTAAAGAGTGCAAGCAGATGATTCAGGCGCTCCATAACGCGGGGATCGGCGTTGTAATGGATGTAGTTTACAACCACACCTATTCGACCGACTCTTGGTTCCAGTACACCGTGCCGAACTACTACTACCGTGTAAATCCCGACGGCAGCTTTTCAAACGGCTCGGGCTGCAGCAACGACACCGCTTCCGAGCACCTTATGTTCAGAAAATATATGGTAGATTCCGTAACCTACTGGGCAAAGGAATACCACATCGACGGCTTCCGCTTTGACCTTATGGGACTTCACGACGTCACCACAATGAACGCAATCCGCGAGGCTCTCGATAAGCTCTATGAGGACGGCAGCGGTCAGAAGATTTTGATGTACGGCGAGGCGTGGAATATGGACACCTTTGCCGCGCCGAACACAGTAATGGCAAATCAAAATAACCTAAAGCAGCTCAACGCGCGTATCGGTGCGTTTGACGATACCCTGCGCGACGGTATCAAGGGCAGCACCTTCGGCGGCGGAGTTGGATTTGTTCAGAACGGTTCAAGCCGTTCGAGTATCAAGACAGGCTTCCTCGGACAGTCCGATTCAAGCACAGGCTGGGCGAGCGCGCCAACACAGTGCGTAAGCTACGCTTCCTGCCACGACAACCTTGCGCTATACGATAAGCTCGTAGATTCCGTCTATAACAACGGCAAATACCGCGACCGCGACGAAAACTTAGTCGCTATGAATAAGCTTTCGGCGGCTATCGTTATGACCTCTCAGGGAATTCCGTTCTTCCTCGGCGGCGAAGAATTCGCGCGCAGTAAGGACGGCGATGAAAATTCCTACGCTTCATCGCGAGAGGAAAATATGCTCGACTGGAAGAGTATCGAAAAGTACAGCGACCTTATCGAGTATTACCGCGGACTTCTCAGAATTCGCGAAAACTTTGCGGCATTATCCGACTGCACGGCTATGACCGCTAATAATATCGAATCGCTCGAAAATATGCCGTCAGGCGTTTGCGCGTACAAAATCCACAACACCGAGTCAGGCAAGTGGAAGCTGATGACGGTTATCTTCAACGGCGGCTCCGACGCTCAGAACATCAGTCTCGAGGACGAGTGGGTTCAGATTGCGAATGAGGAAACCGCAGGTCTGCGCGACTTGGGAACGGTATCGGGCAATATAAGCGTAAAGCCCCATTCAGCCGCGATTCTCATCGACAAAACAAGCTATGAAAATTCCTCGATTGAGGAGTACGAGGGCTTGCTTGTCGTTAATTACTACGACAATAAGACCAAGGAAAAAATCAGAACTCAAATGGTTTCCGACGAGGTGGGCAAGACCTACAACGTTGCGGATATCGCTTCTTCGCTCAACTACGACATCAAGTCGTCCTCTGGCGATACAAGCGGCGAATTTACAAAGCAAATCAGACGTGCAGATGTTTATGTTGAGGAGTTCGAGGGTAAGCTGTCAACTATTACCATAAAGTATGTTGACGATATCAACGGCTCTGAGCTTGCGGACTCTTACGTTATCCGCAACCGTCAGGGACAGCCGTATTTCACCCCGAAGCTTCCCGATATCGAAAACTACACGCTTGTGCTCGACCAGCTTCCTAACAACGGCGCAGGCACATCACCCGGCGGCGATGTAACTGTAGAATATAAGTACACGAGAATCACCGACGATACCGACAAATCAATCTGCAAGGTCAATATCGTTTATATGGCTGACACCGGCAAAATCCTCGATACAAACACATTAGAGGGCAAGGAAGGGGAGCACTACAGAGCTAACGACAATGAGTATGAGGATATGAACCTCATCGGGCTTCCTGATAACTGCGACGGCGTATTTAAAAAGGGCGAGATAAACGTGCTCTACCGCTACACCTCGCGTCCGAATCCGTATGCAGGAATGTTAGTCGGCGTCGGAATTACCGCAGGAGTGATCTTCGCACTGTGCATAGCTTCGTTTATCTATTCAAGCTATAAGCGCAAACAAAAGCTAATGGCGCGAATGGACATAGTTGAGTGAGTTTTTAGAGTTAAGAGTTTAGAGTTAAGAGTTTAGAGTTTAATTTATTTAGAGGAAACGTTTCCTCTAAATTTAAAGCCTCCACCGTCACTTGTTACGGGAAATTCCCCTGTTAGGGGAAATGTCACGAAGTGACAAAAGGGTTGCCGTTTTCGCCAGAAAAAGGTGGCACGGCATTTATGCCGTGACGGAGGGGGCTACGTGTGAATCAGCACGAGTTTTCCATTACAATTTATAACGGGGAGATAGGTTTCGCACCATATTTATTCATTCGGGAACAAAACGTTTCGGTAGTACTAACCTACGTTCCCGACCAAAATTCTCAATTTTCAATTCTCCATTCTCAATTAAAAAATGGTAGTTATTTCCGTTTACGGAATTAAATTAAAAATAATAAGGAGGAATATTCTTATGAGAACTACAAAGAAAATTGTAGCTTCTGTGCTTGCTGTATGTATGCTTGCTTCAACAAGCCTTGTAACCGCATTTGCGGCTAACTCAGGCGACGAGCAGGTCGGTGCCAACAATTACAACCTTGCAAATCAGGCTGTTGACACCGAATACACCTACAACGGCGGCGACCTTGGCGCAAATTACTCACCTGAGAAAACCGTGTTCAAGGTTTGGGCGCCCAAGTCTACAGAGGTTACTCTTAACCGCTACGCTACAGGTTCAGATTCCGAGCCCGGAGCTGAAAACCTCGGCACAGTGCCGATGGAAAAGCTCATGGACGGCGACAAATGGACAGGCGTATGGACTGCAACCGTAGAGGGTGACATCGTAAACACCTACTACACCTACACAATCACATCAACCCTTTTCGACAAGTCAGGCAAGGCGCTTGCCGAGCCTCAGGTTGCCGAGACTCAGGACGTTTACTCGGTTGCTACTGGCGTTAACGGCAGACGTTCAATGGTCTGCGACCTCGACAGCACCGACCCCGAGGGCTGGAATAACGACGTTCACATCGTTCCCGATCAGCAGACCGATTCTCAGGTTTGGGAGGTTCACGTTAAGGACTTCACTTGGGACAAAACCTCAGGCGTGAGCGAGCAAAACCGCGGTAAGTACCTCGGCTTTACAGAGACCGGCACTACCTTAAACGGCGAGGGCAATGTCTCTACCTGTATTGATTACCTAAAGCAGCTCGGCGTTACCACCGTTCAGATTAACCCGTTCTATGACTTCCAGTCAATCAACGAGGCAGGCTCTGACGACCAGTTTAACTGGGGCTATGATCCTCAGAACTACAACGTTCCCGAGGGCTCATATTCTTCTAACCCCTACGACGGTAATGTTAGAATTAACGAGTGTAAGCAGATGATTAAGGCTCTGCACGACGCAGGTATTTCGGTTGTAATGGACGTTGTTTACAACCACACATATTCATGCTCGGCGGCTGACTCCTGCTTCCAGGCTACTGTTCCTTACTACTATCACAGAATGAGAAGCACAGGCGTGTTCTCGGACGGCTCAGGCTGCGGCAACGAGGTTGCTACAGAGTTCGCAATGACAAGACAGTATATTGTTGATTCCTGCAAATACTGGGTTAACGAGTATCACGTTGACGGTTTCCGCTTTGACCTTATGGGACTTATGGACGTTGAGTGCATGAACCAGATTCGCGCAGAGCTCGACAATATTGATCCCAGACTCACAACATGGGGCGAGGGCTGGACAGGCGGAACCTCATACCACGATACAAAGACCTACACAGGTGAAAAGTTCTATGCCGCAACTCAGGCAAACGCCTCTAAGGTAAGCGACAGAGTAGCTTTCTTCAACGATCAGGTTCGTAACGGCGTTAAGGGTAGTGTTTTTGATATCAACGAAAAGGGCTTTATCGCAGGCAACACCTCTTATGCAAAGGCTATCCGCTACGGTGCGCGTGCAAATACCGTTAAGCCGCCCAACGCTACCGACTTCGGCTGGACTTCATCAGCTCCGTCACAGACGGTAACATATGCCGCCTGCCACGATAACGCTACGCTTTACGATCAGATTACCGCGTCCACCGGAAAAAAGTGGGGACTCCGCGACGGCGACAGCGTTAAGATGAGCAAGCTCGCCTCGGCTATTCTCAACACCACACAGGGCGTTACCTTCTACCTTGCAGGCGACGAGATGGCGCGTACAAAGTTCGGCGATACAAACAGCTATAAGTCATCACCCGAGATTAACAAAATCGACTGGTCAAACATCGTAAACTATTCCGACTTGGTTGGTTACTACAGCGGTATGATGAAGATTAAAAAGGCGTTTTCACCTCTCAGAGCGATGGATAAAACCTATGAGGACGCGTTTAAGTTCTTCAATACTCCGCCCAGCCTTGACGTAAGCTCAAACAACGTAAGCTTTGAGATTACAAACGACACCGAGGGCGAGTGGAACAAAATGCTCGTTATCTACAATGCGGCTGATACCGAACAAACACTTAATATCAGCGCTGCAAGCGCAGACGAGTGGGTAATCGTTGCCAACGACCAGCTCGCAGGTACAGACAGCCTCGGCGTTGTTGAGGGCAAGACCTTTACGGTTCCGGCGTACTCCGCTATGGTAGCTGTTGATAAGGAGAGCTTTACAGCTAACCCGATTGATTCCTCAGTCGGCAGAGTTAACGTGCAGTATAAGTACGGCGACGAGAACGGCGCTGACGTTGCTCCTTCCGTAACACTTCAGGGCGAGCTCGGCACAGGCTATCAGGTAGCTCCTTCAACAGGAATCGACCCGAAGTTTGAGTACTCTTACACCGTAGGCGACGCTATAGGCGTTTACTCGGACGAGACCAAGACTGTTACCTTCGTATACACCGACTATATCCCCGAGCCTCTCAAAACTAACGGAGACCTCGACGGCGACGGCGATATTTCTGTACTGGACGTAGTCCATCTGCAAAAGATTCTCGTGGGAAAAGCTCCTATGCCCAACAAGGATCTCGACTTTAACTGCGACGGAAACGTTGATACTTTCGACGCTATTATGATGCAGAAATTCCTGGCGGATTATAACGTTGCTACTGGCGAAGTACAGATTAACTACTACTACACCGACGACAAGGGCAAGGTTGACAAGTTCAAGGATTCAACTATTGAAATTAACGGCAGAGTAGGCGAGAGCTTCACCTCCGATCCGTACGTTGTAATGGGCTACGCTCTTGACGAGACCAAGCTTCCCCAAAAGACCGAGGGTAAAATTCAGTACGGTCCCAAGCTTGTGATTAACTATTACTATGTACCCGGCAACCGCGAGGTAGCTTTACACCTCAAGCACAGCGGTTCGCTCACCTTTGATCCGTACCTCTGGATTTGGGCGTCAGACCTAAGCGGAAATCACCTTGCCGACCAGAACTTTACAGGCGGCACATGGGCAGGCAAGCCCGCGCTTGACGAGGATAACGACGGCTGGTATGATTACAACTTCACCTATCAGAACGTGAAGGACGGCAGTCTGCTGGCAGGTACTTACAACCTCATCGTATCGGGCGGCTCAAACGGTGCTAACCAGACAAAGGACTACGAGGGCTTCAACCAGAATGAGATGTGGATTATTATTGACGACTCCAAGTACGGCGCGTCAAACGAGTACCTCTCATTCTACACAGAGAATCCCGACGAAAACTCTCAGGCAATTCCTTTCAGATAATTCAGGAAATTTAATATTTAATAAAAGAGCCGGCTCATTAATTTGAGCCGGTTCGTTTTTTAACAAGCCTTTTAATGTAGGGGCGGACACACGGGTCCGCCCCTACGGTGTTAATTATTACTTCCTATATATCGCGGTAAATGTTGTTCCGTCCTTTTCGTTGCTCTGCACACTAAGCTTGCCGTTCATACTTTCAACAATCTTTTTGGCGATTGAAAGTCCCAAACCGTAGCCCTTAGTTGTTCTGGACTTTTCGGCGCGGTAGAAACGGTCGAAGATATGCTCCAAATCATCCTCGCTGATAACGCTTCCGAAGTTGTTTACCGAAAACTCAACGCCGTCGCTGTGTTTTTTCAGCTTTATAGTGACAGTGCTGTTTTCCTCGGAATACTTAACCGCGTTGTCAATAAGGATATGAGATAGTTGGTTGAGCTGAGTTGCGTTGCCTATCAGAGTAACTTCGCTGTCTATCTGCGGATCAATCATAACGCCTTTTTCAAACGCCACAGGTTCAAAGTTTAATGATGTACCCTCGACAATTTCGCTGAAATCCACCTCGGACATCTCGACATTTGTTTCGCCTGCGTCGGATTTCGCGAGGAACAGCATTTGGTCAATCAGGCTCTTCATATGCTGAGCTTCTTCCTCGGTGCTTTCAAGCCACTGCTTTTCATCTTTTACGGTCGAATTTGTATGCGACATCATAATGTTGTTGTTCGCCAAAATAACTGTGAGCGGAGTTTTCAGCTCGTGCGACGCATCTGCGACAAACTGCTTTTGCTGTTCCCAAGCCGACTTAACAGGCTTAACAGCAAAGCTCGAAAGTAAAAAGCTAATCAAAAATATAATGCCCATACTGCCGATAAACAGACCAAAATTCAGCAACAGGGTGTTCCTTAGATTAGTGTTAATTCCGCTCGAGTCCGCAAGTGCGATTGTATATCCATCCATACCGTCGAGCTTAACAAACATCAGGTTATAACTGCTAATCTGACCTGACATTTCCTTGCTCTCAATTGCGGTCTTAACACATTCCTTAAGGTCATCTTCATCCATAGTTATGCCGCTTTCCTTGGTATTGGAGATATTTCCGTCCTTGTCGGTTGTCACGATTATGTACGAGCTAATCTGCACCGGGCGTTCATTATTGTCTCCGCCGCGCTTGCCAATCATATTGTTCTGAGGATTTTCGGCGTTGTTTTGTATCTGCACAGGCGCGTTTTCGCCAAACTGATTGCCCTTAAATCCTTCCTTTTCGGCTACCATAGTAAGTCCGCGTTCAAGCTCGTGAACCGAGTTTGAGTAGCTGTTCACGCATACAACGGTAAAAATCAAAAGAATAACAATTCCGACAAGCAGCATATTTACAAGGATAATCCGCCGTCTTAGTTTCTTAATCATCCTTTATTCTCCAATCTGTAGCCGACCTTTTTAATCGCCTTTATTTCTGTAGAAGAATTAACAAAGTTCAGCTTACGTCTTAAAAATGAAATATAAGCCTCAACATTGTTAGAGCCTGCGTCGGAATCATATCCCCAAACCTTAGTGATAATATCCTCTTTTGAGAGTATGATATCGCGGTTTGCAATTAAAAGCTTCAAAATTTCGGCTTCCTTAAAGTTAAGGTGAACCGACTTTGAGCCCTTTGTGAGCGTGCTGGTAGAGGCGTTAAAGTTAAAATCACCGAAGTCAGCCTCGTCAATAATTACCTCACCTCTGCGTCTTGTAAGCGCCTTAACCCTCGCCAAAAGCTCCTCGGGAGCAAACGGCTTGGTCATATAGTCGTCAGCTCCGCGGTTAAGTCCTGTTACCTTGTCGGACACTGCGTCCTTAGCCGTCAGCATAAGAATCGGAGTTTCAATTTTATTCTTCCTAAGCTCATACGCTACCTCGTAGCCGTCGCGGTAGGGAATCATAATATCTAATATAATAAGGTCGTAAATTCCGCTTAAGCCGTAATCAAGCGCGTCGTTGCCGTCGTAGACAACATCCGCCATATACTTTTGCTCAAGCAAAATCTGCTTTAGGGCGTTCGCCAGTCTTTTTTCATCTTCAACTATAAGTATGTTCATAATAAACCCCGCTTTCTATAATATCTATAGTATTAATTTTACTATAATTAAATATAGATAACAAGCCTTAAATAATCCTTAAGAAAAGTTTTTAAAATTAATTTATTTATTTCAGCCTTTTTTAAGGTTGACAAATTATACTTATGCCAACATAAAGATAAACAAAAAAACTTCGAAAAGAAATTTTCAAAAACTAAAAATTTTTTAAGTGTTTTTTAAGCCTTTTACTTTACAATAACCTCAACGTAAAGATAATCTTAAAAAATAAATTATTTCTTAAAAGTTTTTAAGTGTTTTTTAAGTTTTAACCTTTATGATTAACTCAGCAAAAACAAGGGAGGCATCAATATGGGAATTCAGACAATTTTTGAGAGAACCGAAAAAAAGTACATCATCACAGTAAAACAGCGCAGACAGCTGTTAGAAAAAATCAGAGAGTATATCAAGGCGGATGAGTACGGCGAGAGCACGGTTTGCAGCCTCTACTTTGACACAGATGATTACAGGCTTATCCGAAACTCAATCGAAAAGCCTATCTATAAAGAGAAGCTCAGACTCAGAAGCTACTTTACACCAAAGCAGACAAGTAACGTGTTCCTCGAGCTTAAGAAAAAGTACAACGGCGTTGTTTATAAAAGACGTCAAACTCTTGAATACTCAACCGCTATGGATTACGTTAACGACGGTATAATGCCGAACGATTCGCAGATTATGAGAGAAATCGACTGGGCAATGCACTTCTACAACGGCTTAAAGCCTCAGATGTTCATAGCCTACGACAGAACAGCTTTTTACAGCAAAACCGATTTTAACCTCAGAATCACATTCGACAAAAACGTAAGATTCAGAACAGATAACCTCGAGCTCTCAAAGGGCAGCTACGGCGAGAGAATCTTATCACCCGATATGTGCATTATGGAGATTAAGGCGCTCAAGGCAATGCCTATGTGGCTTACAAACGCGCTCAATGAGCTCAAAATTTTCCCCGGCTCGTTCTCAAAATACGGAACAGCCTACGCAACTGTAACTCAGAGAAATATGAACGGAGGTCGTTACTGTGCTTAACAATTTATTTTCTGCTATCTATACCGACACATTCACAATTCAAACTTATTTAATCTGCACGGCGGTGTCGCTGGTGCTTGGCGGATTAATCGCCTTCACCGCAAACTTCCGCGCAAAGCAGAGTAAAAGCTTTTTGCTGGCACTGTTCCTTATACCGGCAATTGTTCAGACGGTAATAATGCTCGTTAACGGAAGCGTCGGCACAGGTGTTGCCGTAATGGGAGCGTTCTCGCTGGTACGTTTCAGAAGCGTTGCAGGCTCGGCAAAGGAGATTGTCAGCATTTTCCTCGCAATGGCAACAGGACTTGCGACAGCTATGGGCTATATCGGACTCGCAATTGTGATTGTTTCAATCCTCTGCATTGCAATGATTATAGCTTCCTTCATCAGGCTCAAAGAGAAGGACGACCTTGTAAGAGAGCTTAAAATCACAGTTCCCGAGGATTTGAATTACGCTCATTCCTTTGACGATGTTTTCGAAAAGTACACAAAGGCGTATAAGCTTCAGAACGTAAAGACAACAAATATGGGAAGTCTTTATAAGCTCAGCTACAATATCGAGCTAAAGAGCGAGGACGATATTCAGGACTTCATCAATGATTTAAGATGCCGTAACGGCAACCTCGAAATCTCAGTGATGATTCCGGCAGTCCCCGAAGCAACATTATAATTGATATCATCTAATTTTTTTCATAAATAATCTCCGCAGGCAGTCTGTCAGAAATGACAGGCTGTCTGGCTTTTAAATTGATAATTGATAGTTGATAATGGATAATTGAGGGTCGCTCCGCTCCGATTTGAAATATTTAAAGCCTCCACCGTCGCGAAAGCTACGGGGGAGGTGGCATTTTCGCTTGCGAAAATGACGGAGGGGGCTACATTTGAATCAGCACGAGTTTTCCTTTACAAATCATAACGTGGCGATTAAGAATTCACACCATATTTATTTATTCGGGAACAAAACGTTTCGGAACTGCAAACCTACGTTCCCGACCATAATTATCAACTTTCCATTATCAATTATCAATTAAAATAATTTTCAATTTAACGAATTGAAAATTATTTTGCTCAACTTCTCTGCGCAAAACCCTTTACATTCCTCTCCGAGAACTGTATCAGGTTAAACAGCGACGACGCGCCCTTGTCAAAGTAGCTCGAAATAATATCGGGCGAGAGGGCAAGCGACAGCTCGTTTTTCTCAATCAGTGTGTCGATAATTTCTAAATCAATTATCATCGAGGCAGAGGTCAGGTTTTGATATCTTCCTCTGTCAATCGAGAACATTGTCTGGGTATTCGTCTTGTCAGCGCAGTAAATCGTCCTGAAAATCTGATACTCGGCGCACATAAGGTAATTGCTGACCGCGTTGGTCAGCTTTTTTTCACCGATTTGCGCAAGCAGGTCAAAGATGACCGTAGTCGTGTTCATTATCAGCTTGCGGTTGACCTGATTAATCATATTGCCCTGCAAGTGCCTGATTTCATCGCTCTCGGGAATATCATCGGCGCTAACCGACGCAGGCTTTCTCTGAACCGTCCTGCCCAAAAGATAGTCGGTCGATACCTCAAAGTAATCTGCCGCCTTTACCAAAAAATCAAGTCCGCACTCGCGAATTCCTTTCTCATAGTGCGACAATAGCGCCTGCGAAATCCCCAAATCCTGCGATACCTGCTTTTGGCTTAGTCCGCGTTCCTTGCGTAAAAATGTAATAATTCTCGGAAAATCACTGTTCAAGACTTGACACCTCATTTTGAAACATAGTATAATATAGTTTGGTGATTGACAATCAGTTGCCAAATACCATCTATTCTACAAATAGTATAATTGATTTTTTACTGTTTGTAAACAGAATTTTGGAGCTTTTATGAAAAGTTACGTTATTCATTTTATCCGCCACGGCGCGATTGACGAGACCTTATCGGGCAAGTACATCGGCACAACTGACGCGGAGCTTTCCGACAAAGGAAAAGCCGCCCTGCGTAAGCTCGACTACGAGTGCAAATACCCATACACAAAGGTCGTTTTTTCAAGTCCGTTAAAGCGCTGTACGCAGACATGTAAAATTTTATATCCCGACATAAATCCCCTTGTAATCGCAAATCTTAGCGAGTGCAACTTCGGTGAGTGGGAGGGCAAAACTGCCGACGAGCTAAAGGACGATCCCGATTTTCAAAAGTGGCTTGCCGGAGATAACACTGTTAAGCCGCCGAGGGGAGAGAGCAACGCGGATTTTGTCCGCAGAATTTGCAGAATGTTTGAGAGCATTGTCGAAGGCCTTATGAAAACCGGCACGACCGAGAGCGTAATTGTCACCCACGGCGGTGTAATAATGACCTTACTCGCGGTTTACGGACTTCCCCAGGCAAAGCCCTTTGAATGGACGATGGACAGCGGCTGCGGCTATTCTGTAAGGATAACGCCTATGCTCTGGCAAAGGGATAAAGTAACCGAGGTATATCAGCAAATCCCCGTACCTAAAGAGGACGAGGATGATTAATCAGTATAAAATATTTATTATATAAGGAGTAATTAAAATGGCAGACTACAAAATCACGCTCTTAAAGGGCGACGGTATCGGTCCTGAGATTGTAAATCAGGCTGTTAAGGTGCTTGACAAGGCGGCTGAAAAGTTTAATTTCACCGTAGAATACGACGAGGCTCTCCTCGGCGGCTGCGCGATTGACGCAACAGGCGTTCCGCTTCCCGATGAGACAGTTGCAAAGTGTAAGGCGAGCGACAGCGTAATTTTAGGCGCTGTAGGCGGTCCCAAGTGGGATAACCAGCCCGGCAATAACCGTCCCGAGGCTGGACTTTTAGGAATTCGCGGCGCGCTCGGACTTTTCGCAAATCTCCGTCCGTCGGTTATCTTCGGACCGCTTAAGAGCGCTTCTCCGATTAAGGACGAGATTATCGGTGACAATATGGACATTATGATTGTCCGTGAGCTCACAGGCGGAATTTACTTTGGTGAACGCGGCAGGGGAGATGACTTTGCGTGGGATACCGAGAAATACTCTGTAGCTGAGGTTGAGCGTATCGCTCGCGTAGCCTTTGACCTTGCTATGAAGAGAAACAAAAAGCTCACAAGCGTTGACAAGGCGAATGTTCTTGAGTCCTCGCGCCTTTGGAGAGAAACCGTAATTAAAGTAAGCAAGGATTATCCCGAGGTTGAGCTTAACCATATGTACGTTGACAACTGCGCAATGCAGCTTGTACGCAACCCCAAGCAGTTTGATGTTATCGTAACCTCAAACATCTTCGGTGACATCCTCTCTGACGAGGCTTCAATGATTGCCGGCTCAATCGGTATGCTCGCTTCAGCAAGCCTTTCAGGCGGCAAGCTCGGACTTTACGAGCCTATCCACGGCTCTGCTCCGGATATCGCAGGCAAGGGTATTGCAAATCCTCTCGCAACCATACTTTCAGTCGCTATGATGCTCAGATATTCTCTTAATCAGCCCGAGGCTGCAGAGGCAATCGAAGCGGCTGTGTCTAAGGTTCTTCTTAACAACCGCACACCCGATATTTACGAAGAAGGAATGAACAAGGTAAGCTGCGAAGAGATGGGCGACCTTGTTTGCGCAGAGCTTTAACCGGTGATATTCTATGCAGCTTTATGATATGCACTCTCACATTCTGCCGGCATTTGACGACGGCGCAAAGACGGTTGAGGACAGCCTGAGCCTGATTGAAAGCCTAAAAAGCCAGGGCGTTACAAATATCTGTCTTACACCGCACTTCTATACAAACGAGCGCAGCCTTGAACGTTTTTTGGAAAAGCGCGCAAGGGCGTTTGAGAAGTTTAAGCCGTATATTCCCGACGATGTGAACCTTGTGCTCGGAACAGAGGTTTATGTTACGAGCTATCTGTTTAACAACGATGATTTATCGCAGATAACCTACGGCAAATCAAATTATATTCTGACGGAATTTCCGTATAGTATGCAGTTTAACGAAAAGGATATGCAGTGGATTTATATCCTCATGCAGAATCACAGGCTAATCCCTGTTATTCCGCACGTTGAGCGTTACGAATACCTGATGAGCCACAACGACATTATCCGCGATTTAAAGGATTTGGGAGTTGTTATCCAGACGAATATCAGCAACTACACCGACAAAGCGTCGTTCTTCAAAAAGCGCAAGCTGCTTAAGATGATTGACGGCGGTTTGATTGATATTCTCGGCTCGGACACCCATTCCTTTACTCACAGCACTCCAGAGGTTTTCTCTCAGGCGTGTAAAACTATCGAAGCAAAGTGCGGCAGGCATACGCTCAGAAATATGATGCGCAATTCCAAAAAGATTTTCAACGCCGCTATGGGCTACGAAGAAGTATAATAAACACAAAATAAAGGAGCCGGAATTCGGCTCCTTTTTACGTTATTTAATATAAAATTAAGCAATATCCGCAGCTTTTTTCTGAATTTCCGCCGCGTCGAGAACATCAACAAATCCGTCGCCGTTAACATCGCCGTTAAATAATTGTTGATTAGAAAATTCTGACTTGCTTGCAGCAAATTTTTGAATAGATGAAGCGTCAAGAATATCTACAGTATTATCATTATTTATATCACCGATTGTCGCGTCCATATAGATAAACTCAAAGTTATTGTTTGCCGCGTAGGTTTCTGCCGATGAGTTTTTATAACCGTAAATCTTTATATCGTCACCGCAATCATAAAAAGCGTTATTAACTAATACCGTTGACTTAGGAACAACTACAGCAGAAAGCTGTTTGCACTCTGCAAATGATTTGGTTTCCAAATCCATAAAACCGTCAGGAAAGCTGATATACGTGAGCGACGGGCAGTTTGTAAAGGCGCTTGTACATATTCTTTTAACGCCGTTTTCAAAAACAACCTCAGATAAAGCCTCGCAGTTTTCAAATGTTCGACCCTTAATTGTCTCAACATTTTGCGGTATTTTTATGGATTGTAAGCTTTTGCAGTTTTTAAAAGCATAGCCTCTGATATCATTTACCGTTTTGGGAATATCAATGGTTTTCAACGCCCAACATTCCTCAAACGCCGAGTGACCGATTACTTCAAGGTTTTTATTCAGCTTTACATCTTTCAAAGCAATGCAATATAAAAATACCGCTTGAGGAAGCTCCATTATATTGTCAGGAATTTCTATACTTTCAAGCTCATAACACATTGAAAAAGCAGATTCTCCAAGCTTTAAGAGATTATCGGGAAGCTTTATCTCATTTAATTTTATGCAAAAATTGAATGCGCTTTCTCCGATTTCTTCAACTCCGCTGCCTATAGTTAAATTTGTAAGAGCAGTACAGTTATTGAAAGCACAGTTGTTGATCTTTTTAACACTGTCAGCAATAACTGCTGTTTCAAGCTTAGTGCAGCTTGCGAAAGCGCCTGTACCTACCGACAAAACGCCGTCCTCGATAACAACTTCCTTGATTTCATTGCCCCAGGGTTGTCCTTTTAGTGTAGTGTAATCAGCCATATCTCCGTTGCCGCTTATGGTGAGAACTCCGTCTTTATCAAGAGACCAGGTGCAGCTTCCGGTAATTCCGCTTGAACCTGCTGAGGCGTCATTGGCGCTGTCCTCAGTTAAAGCCGAAACAGGGAATGAGAGTATAACCGAGCTCATTGCCAGTATTACGGCAAAAAATACAGCCGTAGTTTTTAATAATTTCTTTTTCATAATACAACCTCCTAAACAGTATATCATTACAATTTTATTGTATCACAATATGTATAAAAGTTAAATTGTGATTGTATACGAAATAGGGAAGTGTTTATTGTGCATTAATACAATTGTGCATTGAAAAATACTTCCCTATTAATAAAACGTTTCAGAAGGCGTTTTGGTTACAATTTTTTTGAAAAAAATATAAAAATTTTTTTGAATAAAAGAAAAGGAGCCGATTTCTCAGCTCCTTTTAGTGTTTATATAATATAAATCAATTTGCCTTCGCCTGTCTGCGCGCTTCAATTTTAGCGTTGAACTCTGTAACGTCGTCCTTTTTAACCTTGCTGAACCAACCCAGCTTTTTGCTTGCGAAAATCATAAAAGCGAGGTAAATCAATGCGCAAACGGCAGCAAGAATTGTAGATGCTATTTCCACATCTTTTGAAATACCGCCGATTCCGAATCCGGTTAAGTAAAACGCAACCATATTGTTCACAATATGCAGTGCAGAGCTTGCCTCAAGACCTTTAGTGAAATAAGCGCAAAAACCGAGTATCAAACCGAAAATCGCTACAGATATTACACCGACAATGTTGTACGGGTGCATTATCGCAAAGCAAATTGTCTGCAAAATAACCGGAATAACCGGGAACTTAATCCACGAGCCGAACATCTGCATTAAGTGACCGCGGAAAACATATTCCTCGGCAACGCACTGCAACGGTCCTAAAATTGTGCAGATGATAAATCCGAATACCGTAAATTTATTTATACCTGTTTTTTCATCGTATATTAACGAAGCAATAATTATCGGAAGTCCCAAAACGATGAGAGCGACAACCATACATTTGAAAAATTCAACAAAGTTAAATCCGCCTCTTGATGACGAATATGATGAGAACGGACGGCTGTTTACAATCCTGTTACTGAGTAAAAGTGCAGGAATAAAGCATGTAATCGAGCCGAGCGACATAATAGCCCCGACAGGTGAGTAAGCGTCAAAACCGTCATATCCGCCTGTAAGCGAAGCCATAAATGATTGCGGACTGTAACCCTGAGATACCGCGAGAACAAACCCTATAATGCTTAGCACAACGGTGAATACAAAAAAGAATGCACCGCCCAAAAGTGTTACAAGAAGCGGCTTGAACCATTTGTACGGCAAAAATTGCTTTGGATAGCTCAGATAATCGCGTACATTTGAATTGTTTTTTGAATCCATATATAAACCTCTTTCAATTTGGTGATTTAATTATAAAATAATGCAAACTTAATGTCAAATTACAAAATAGTAAAAATCAAGTGAACTTTAATTCTTTTCGCTCGCCTTCGAGTCCGGTCGCCTAATTGCTTGTAAAAACAACAAGACACCCTAAAAGGTGTCTTGTTTTGTTGGTGCCGGTGACCGGTGCACCATAATACTAAAGTATCTGCTCGTTTTATGCGGTGTGTATTAATCTATAAGTAAGCGTAGCTCTCTCGCGAAAAACAGTCCACCGGACTGTTTTCTTTTCGCTCGCCTTCGAGTCCGGTCACCTAATTGCTGGAAAATAAAAACCAGACACCCTTTTGGGTATCTGGTTTTTATGGTGCCGGTGACCGGACTCGAACCGGTACGGTATCGCTACCGGCGGATTTTGAGTCCGCTACGTCTGCCAATTCCATCACACCGGCAAATTTACCGAGATTTATTATACTATATGTTCCGAAAAAAATCAAGTGATATTTTTTATATTGATAGATTATATCAATAAAGTAAAAAATATCCAATAATTCAGCCTATATTAAGCATATTTTATATCAATCATAAAAATTTATTTTTAATTCTAATTCAGCTAAAAAAATCTGCGGAGTTATACTATAATATACCTTGTATTGTTATTTTAAATTTCATATTTATATGGAGGAATCATAATGGATAAGAAAGAGCTTATGTACGAAGGCAAGGCAAAAAAGGTATATTCTACCGAGGATCCCGCATTCTGCATCGTTTCCTACAAGGACGACGCTACCGCTTTTAACGGCGAGAAAAAGGGAACAATCGTAGGCAAGGGCGTTGTTAACAACCGTATGAGCAACTTTATGTTCAAGCTGCTCGAGAAGAACGGAATTCCCACAGACTTTGTTGAGGAGCTTAACGATCGTGACGCGGTTCTTAAAAGAGTAGAAATCGTACCTCTCGAGGTAATTGTCCGCAACAAGGCGGCAGGTTCGTTCTCAAAGCGCTTCGGCGTTCCCGAGGGAACAGCATTTAAAAATCCTACACTCGAATATTGCCTTAAGGACGACGATCTCGGTGATCCTATGATTAACGACAGCCAGATTATCGCAATCGGCGCGGCTACTAAGGACGAGCTCGACACAATCGCCAAGTACACTCTTAAAATCAACGAGGTTATGCTTGACTTCTTCAAGCAGTGCAAGGTTGACCTTATCGACTTTAAGATTGAGTTCGGCAGACTTCCCGACGGCACAATTATTCTCGCCGACGAAATCTCGCCCGATACCTGCCGCTTTTGGGATGTTGAAACAGGCGAAAAGCTTGACAAAGACCGTTTCCGCAGAGATATGGGCGGTGTAGAAGAGGCTTATGCCGAGATGATGAAGCGCGTAGGACTCGGTGAATAATCTATAATTAAGATAGAAATTACGGGTATAAAAATAATCGGATGGTGAAATCTTGAATTATTCTTTCGATAATTACGCAAAGGAAGGCCTGCACGAGGAGTGCGGAGTCTTCGGAATATTCAGCGACGGTACAATTCCGCCTGCATACGCTTGTTATAACGGACTTCTTGCGCTTCAGCACAGAGGTCAGGAGAGCTGCGGAATTGCCGTTACCGACGACGGTGTAATTGATTATCATAAAAATATGGGTCTGGTTACCGAGGTGTTCAACAATAGTATTCTTGATTCGCTCCCGGGCCAGATGGGTATTTCTCACGTTCGGTATTCAACAGCAGGCGGCTCTGTGCTTGAAAATGCGCAGCCGCTTGTTATGCGTTATGTAAAGGGTACCTTGGCGGTTGCCCATAACGGAAATCTCACTAACGCGGTCGAAATCCGCCGTGAGCTTGAGCGGACAGGTGCGATTTTCCAGACGACAATCGACTCCGAGGTTATCTGTTATGTAATCGCACGCGAGCGTTTGAAGTGCCACAGCGTTGAGGAAGCCGTTGCGGCGGCTATGCAGAAGATTAAGGGAGCGTATTCTCTGCTTGTAATGAGCCCGAGAAAGCTGATAGCTGCACGCGATCCTCACGGTTTCAGACCGCTCTGCATCGGAAAATACAACAATTCCTATGTTTTCGCGAGCGAGAGCGCGGCGCTTGACGCCTGCGGAGCAGAGTTTGTTCGCGACGTTGAACCCGGTGAGATTGTTGTGGCAGACGGCGACGGAATTCGCAGCATCAAGCCGGATTTCGGAGAAAAGAAAAAATCACTCTGTATATTTGAGTATATTTATTTTGCACGCAGCGATTCATTCATCGACGGCGTAAGCGTATATGAAAGCCGCAAGCAGGCAGGACGAATTCTTGCAAGGGAATTTCCTGTCGAGGCGGATATGGTAATCGGCGTTCCCGAGTCGGGAATTGACGCGGCTATCGGTTATTCCGAGAAATCGGGAATTCCGTACGAAAAGGCGATTGTCAAGAACGGCTACATCGGCAGAACCTTCATCAAGCCTACCCAAAGCGACCGTATGAAGAGCGTCCGCATTAAGCTCAACCCGATTGCCGATATGGTAAGGGGCAAGCGCGTCGTTATGATTGACGACAGTATCGTTCGCGGTACAACAATTGACCGCATTGTTACAATGCTGCGCGAGGCAGGTGCAAAAGAGGTTCATATGCGCATAAGCTCGCCGCCGTTTATGTGGCCGTGCTACTACGGAACAGACATTCCATCACGCGGAGAGCTGATTGCCTGCAACCACACAATTGAGGAGATTACAAAGCTCAGCGGAGCGGATTCACTCGGATATCTCCCTGTTGAGTGTCTTTCTGAAATGCTAAACTACAAGAATGTTGATTTCTGCGATGGCTGTTTTACAGGCAAATATCCTGCCGACATCACCCACGAAACTTTCAAAGGTAAGGAACGCGGCGGAATGAATTTTGATAAGGATAAAAAAGAGAATTGTCAGGGCAGCAATAAATAATTTGCTGTCGGAAAGGATATAAAATGATTAAGGATACCTACGAATCACCCTTGTCCGCAAGGTACGCGAGCAAGGAAATGAAGTATATTTTTTCTCCCGACAAGAAGTTCAGAACCTGGAGAAGGCTCTGGATTGCGCTTGCCGAGGCTGAAAAGGAGCTCGGACTGCCCGTTACTCAGGAGCAGATCGACGAGCTTAAGGCTCACGCCGACGACATCAACTATGAGGTTGCGCAGGAGAGAGAAAAGCTTGTACGTCACGACGTAATGTCGCACGTTTACGCTTACGGTGTGCAGTGCCCGAACGCAAAGGGTATTATCCACCTCGGAGCGACTTCCTGCTATGTAGGCGACAATACCGACATCATCATTATGACCGAGGGCTTAAAGCTTATCCGCAACAAGCTGATTACGGTTATCCGCAACCTCTCAAAGTTTGCGGACGAGTACAAGGCACTGCCCACTCTCGGCTTTACTCACTTTCAGCCTGCTCAGCCCACAACAGTAGGCAAGAGGGCTACACTTTGGATTCAGGAATTCTTAATGGACTTGGAGGACGTGGAGTATCAGCTCTCAAAGGCTAAGCTCCTCGGCTCAAAGGGTACGACAGGAACACAGGCAAGCTTTTTGGAGCTTTTTGACGGCGACCACAGCAAATGCCGTGAGCTCGATAAGAAGATTGCCGAGAAAATGGGCTTTAATGCCTGCTTCCCTGTATCGGGACAGACCTATTCGCGCAAGCTCGATTCGCAGTTCTTAAACGTACTTGCCGGAATAGCGCAGTCCGCGGCAAAGTTCTCAAACGATATCAGACTTTTACAGCACCTCAAAGAGGTTGAGGAGCCGTTCGAAAAGAACCAAATCGGCTCATCGGCAATGGCTTATAAGCGCAATCCGATGCGTTCGGAGCGTATCGGCTCGCTTTCAAGATATGTAATGGTTGACGTGCTCAACGGCTACTTTACAACCGCTACACAGTGGTTTGAGCGCACCTTGGACGACTCGGCAAACAAGCGTTTAAGTGTTCCCGAGGCGTTCCTTGCAATCGACGGAGTTCTCGCGCTTTGCGCAAACGTTGCCGACGGTCTTGTGGTTTATCCCAAGGTTATCGAACAAAGGCTCAGAAAAGAGCTTCCGTTCATGGCTACCGAGAATATTATGATGGACGCGGTTAAAAAGAGAGGCGCCGACCGTCAGCAGCTTCACGAGAGAATCCGCGTTCACTCAATGGCGGCTTCAAAGGTTATCAAGGAAGAGGGCGGCGAAAACGACCTTCTCCAAAGAATCGCGGCTGACGAAGCGTTCGGCGTAACGCTTGAGGAGCTTGAAAACATCCTCCAGCCCGAAAAATACACAGGCAGAGCAAAGGAGCAGACAGAGGATTTCTTAAACGAATACGTCTATCCTGCGCTTGAAAAATACAGTGACATTGAGTCCGACAAACCCGAAATTAACGTATAATTCCGCATTTACAGAAGGAGTAAAACTATGGTAAAAGCAATAGTAGGCGCTAACTGGGGCGACGAGGGTAAGGGTAAAATTACCGACGTTCTTGCCGACAAAAGCGACATCGTAATCCGCTTTCAGGGCGGCGCAAATGCAGGTCACACCATCATCAATGACTTTGGAAAGTTTGCGCTTCATCAGCTTCCGTCAGGCGTTTTCCACCAGAACATTGTCAATATAATCGGCAACGGCGTTGCGTTCAGCGTAGAGAATTTTGTCAAAGAGATGAAGGAGCTTGAGGACAGAGGAGTTCCCAAGCCGAACATCATAATTTCAGACCGCGCACAGATTGTAATGCCTTATCACGTGGCGTTTGACTGCTACGAGGAGGAGCGCCTCGGCAAAAATTCCTTTGGCTCGACAAAGAGCGGTA
>Ga0310695_10002612_pt1 | contig 37505 bp, 32 predicted proteins | sample RumenRJG_04DNA_FD_203882 | JGI IMG/M metagenome (GOLD analysis project Ga0310695, IMG submission 203882) | Bovine rumen microbial communities from Lethbridge, Alberta, Canada - RJG_04 (v2) (version 2) | ecosystem: Host-associated > Mammals > Digestive system > Stomach > Rumen | place: Canada...
AGTTATTGTGGCTTTCAACAGCCTTTCCAGCATGTAGTAACTTTTTTTGAAAAAAGATCGGCTAATTTTTTGGTCAGTAACTTAGAAAGCTAAGACGCGAAGCCGCCAAGTTCTTTATTTTTAAAAACTTCGCGGCTTAGCGCCTTAGCGTGAAATTCAGAGTGCGGATGCCATAGTATTTATTGTACTTATTGTTTTCCTTTTCTTGGAGGAGGAAGACAAGAAAGACAACAAGGACAATTATTTTAAAAGAACTTCGCGGCTTAGCGCCTTAGCGTGTATTTAGGGAGACGGCTTAGCGGACGATGATCTTGTTGCCGTTGTGGATGTAGATGCCGGGCGTCGTCGGCACTTCCTTGCCCACGGGCTGGCCCATCAGGTTGTAGTAGGTGCCGTCATAGGCCCGCTGCCCCTTGTCGGCCACCACCTCGTCGATGCCCGTCATGTTGTCGGGCGTGTAGCGCATGCCCTTGTAGATGACCTTGCCGTCCTTCACCACATGACACAGGCCGCACCACTCCTGGTAGTCGGCATCGGGATCAGGCTTGCGTGTGAACGGCGTCAGCAGGTCGCCCAGGTCGCGGCTGTCAAAGCCGATGCCCTCGACAATATAGGCCAGCGGCTGGCCATCCTCACCCAGATAAGCATAACGGCTGCACGTATAGCCCTCTATGTCGATGGGATCAACAGCAATGAAATTGTCCTCAGTTAAAAACGGTTCTAATTGTAGATTAAAATAAAATTCAAAAAAAAGTTCTTCTTGGCCATGGAAGAAATTATACAAATAGGCCTCTTCAGGTTTTATACTTATTAAGTAATCCGCTTCAAGAAGATTTCTACCTTCTGATTTGGTCTTACTTAATGCTTTATTCAACCAACAAGCAACATCCCAACCCCACTGAGCCAATCCACTGATAATGCTATCCTGGCCATCGTTATATCCAGAATAATCACGATAATGACAGGCCATGAATCCATCACTATGATAGTTCTCATATTCAAATGGGCCATCAATCTCGTAAGAATAATAATAACTCGTGGTGTCACCATGATTGACGATGACTTTTTCATTAACCCACTTCACACCCTCACGTACAAGAGGAAGATAACTGTCGTCGTTATAATTATCTGTCTTATAAATGATTTTACCGTCTTCTATGACATGACTAAAATACGTGTGTGCACTCATGACTCCTGAACCCGATCCTTGAAATGCACCCAATGGATAACTGCTGTGGCCGCTATAACCGATACCTTCAATGATTTCAAATTCACCGATGACCTCTCCGACATATCGTTTTGCAAGATGATTTCCAACAACGATTGTGTCCATAGATATATGATCATACTGATGGCCGTCATCCGCATTATCAACGAGTGAAGTCCAGAAAGCAACAGGGTCATTGAAATCATACAGGACGAATTCCGCACCACTATATACCGTCTCAAAGGGTATAAACCTCGTGTCACCGATAAGGCAATCTTGAAGGTCATAATACATAGTACCCTCAGGAACGAGGCCATAAACAATCTTGTCTTCTTCCCGAAGGAAGATAGGTATTTCATCTTTCTCTGACTCTAAATTAAAGCCGTCACCGTCATACTTGTGCATAATCTTATATGATTTGCCGTTGATGACTGTATCGCCCTTGATCTCAAGTGTTCGATATATGGTCCGTGGATTGGGGTCATAATCGCTGGGACCTCCATGATAGTTTGTGATATAATACACCCACTTCACGCCCTCGCGAACAAAGGGGACGTACTCGTACTCCTGGGCTACTGTCTGGGTCATGCCCAGCAGCGCCAACATCAAAATTAGGAATAACTTTTTCATAATTGCATCAATATTTTAATCATCTTATATTCGCAAATATACAAATTTAGATTTAATATGAATTAATTCACCAATTTCGCCGAAAAAAGTCGTTGAAATCGGGGTTTTTCGGTTTTTTAGTTAGTATGTGTCGAAGTAGCCCTCGTAGGTGTTGCCCAGGGGCGTGTCGATGGTGATGAGGTAGTCATCGGCCGCAAGCGACGAGATGTCGATGGTGTCGTAGGAGCCGCCCACCTGCGTCGTCAGCACAGTTGCCGACGTGCTCATGGACGTAATCTCCACATCATAGTAACTCACAAACCCCATGCCGTCAATGATGATCTCCTGGGTTTCACTGTCATAATACACATCAGGCTCATCAGCCGGGAGAGGAATCTCGTAATGATTATTTCCTTTATTATTTGGAGTCAATACGATTCTGTCGTTATCGGCAAATGAAAGCAAACTAATCGATGCGAGAATTAAAAAAAAGTAACTTTTCATGATAATTTTATTTTTGTTTCTTGCAAAATTATTCAGATGGTATTTTTCATCCAAATTTTCATTTCACTAAATCAAATTCGCACCGTTCACATTCTATAATATCCTCATTATTTGTGCGTTACAATTAATCAAGTACTAATAATACCATAATTTGCGCCCATATTTCCGTCTATATAGACTCAAAATATGAACGCTATTTAGAATAATGTGAACGAAAAACTACTGGAAACAATAGTCCCGGTTTTAGACCTCGTTGACCATTAAGGCATTCAAATGATCGATCAGTGGCTTGTCCAATTTCATCTTCTTCTCTATTAATTTTCTCTTGTTTGAGACTGATCGGGGGGAGTATCCTAGGATTATCGCTATCTCAATATAATCAAATCCGCAGCATGAAAGTTCAATTAGCCTGATGTCCTTCTCCGTCAGGCTATAATTGTTCCGAATATCCGTAATGATGTTATTATGGTGCTTGTCAAGATAAGAACTTAATTCATTCCAAAAATCCTCGTTAGCGATTTTGGTTATTGTATCCTTGATCTGTTGATTCACCTCGGATATGGAATCACGGTTTCCTTCACCGTCAACGAACATCTTGATAAGTTCAACCAGATTGGAGATCAAGCGCTCAATAACGCTGTTTTTACTGTCCAGTTGACTCATCAGTTCATGGTGGTCGTTGATATTTGCGTTTTCAAGTTCACGGATGATTGCCCTTGTGTTATACAATCGCCGCAGATACGATGCAGCAGTAATGGCGGCGCCAAGCAGCACAATGATGATCATTAAACCCATAACCAGCCGCCTCATGCTGCTGATTTGGGATGATTTTTCAGAACTCTGCTGCTGGTTGAATTCATTCTCTATCTGCTGTATTACGTATTGCTCCTTGTTATTGTCAATAGAATCCGTCAACTGGCGTGACTGGCTCTCGTAGCGGAGAGTGCCGCCCAGGTTAGCGTTCAGGCGGTTAATCCTTGTCAGTATATAGCATTTCCTGGTCTTGACCTGGCCGGAATTGCCGTCTGCCGCATTCTCATTCACATAGTTCAGGTAATACATGGCTGAATCGGCCATGCCGCTATGTGCGTAGATATCAGCCAGATCCAGCAGAAGGTCATTGTTTACATAGGAGGGAAACTCCTTCAGGCAATTAATGGCAATTCTCTTGGCTGGGATTAAGGAATCGCTGTAGAGGTAGTACAATTGGCGACACCTTAATTCCTGGCACCAGAAGTAGTACAGGCTGTCATTGAGTTCGGTTGCCAGCCGTTCCGCTTGATTCAACAATTTCCTGAAATCGGCCCTGCGGGTGACAGCACCGAGGCCCGCCATGTTATACAGGCAATCCAATTGCAACAGTTTGTCGCCAGTCTTCTCGTAATAATGCAGGGCCCGGCTGAATTTATCGAAACTCACCTGCTTGTCGGCATGGGTCCGATATAATAATGCAATCCTGGTGTTGATCTGGCCCAGGTTGAAGTAGTCGTCGGGGGCGGCAGTGGCCTCGGCGGTCTTGTAGTGGAACATCGCGCTGTCCACCTGGCCCAGTTCCTCCATGACGGCGCCCTTGTAGAGGTGGCAGCGGGTGAGTTTCTCGCGCTCGCCGTCGTGGGCGCGGTAATAGGCCAGCGCACGGTTGATGGCGCTGTCGCTGGTGGCCGCAATGTAGCAGCGGTAGCGCGCCTGGGTCAGCAGCAGGTCACGGTAGGCCCGGTCGCCGTCGGTCGTGAGGCTGCCCGCATCGATGGCCTCGACCAGTGCCAGGGCGCTGTCGGCGTCGTCGTGCATCAGGCTGTCGGCCGCGACAAGGCGGCTGTCATAGCGGTGCATGCCATCACAGCCCGTGACCACTGCCACGAGCCCCGCCATCGCCACTATGATCCACAAGAGCCGCTTCATCGCCCACAAAGGTAACACTTTTTCCCGAAAACGCCCCCTCGCCAGACCCTGATTCTCACGCAATGGCACCAAGCCTGTTAATTGTTCGCGGAACGTGTGTCAAACCAGCGACATCGGCGCCGCTCGCGGGTCACTTGTAGCGGTCGCTGATGTTGTAGATGGCCTTGTAGATGTCGCGATCGACATCGGTGAGCGAGATATTGCGGCGAGCCATCACGCGCTCGGCAATGGTGTAGAAGGCCTCGAGCGGCACATTCTTGAAGCCCGCCGTGGCGCTGCCCTCCTGGAAGGAGGCGACAAAGTTGCGCGGGAATCCCGAGCCGTGGATGTTGACGCCCACGCCCAGCACCGTCGCGGTGTTGATCATGCCGTTGACGCCTATCTTGCTGTGGTCGCCCATGAAGAGGCCGCAGAACTGCAGCCCCGTGCGCTCAAACCGCTTGCTGGCATAGTTCCAGAGTTTGATCTCTCCATAGTCATTCTTGAGGTTGCTGGCCGTGGTACCGCCGCCGATGTTGCACCACTCGCCGATGACGGCATCGCCCAGGAACCCCTCGTGCGCCTTGTTGCTGTAGCCGATAAAGACCGAGTTCTCGACCTCGCCGCCGATCTTGCAGTGCGGCCCCAGCGTCGTGGCGCCATAGACCTTGGCGCCGATGCGCACCTTGGCGTCGTGGCAAGCGGCAAAGCCGCCGCGGATGCACGCGCCCTCCATGACCTCCACGTCCTGGCCGATATAGATGGGCCCCTCGTGCGTGTTGAGCATCGCGCCCTCGACATAGGCGCCGGGCTCGATAAAGATGCGCGACGGGTCGCCGATGACGGTATTGGTTGCCGACAACGGCTGCGACTGGCGGCCAGCCGTGAGGCGGTCAAAGTCCTGTGCCAGCACGACGGCGTTAAACTCAAAGATGTTATACAAGTGCTTGACGACCAGCGGCAGCGTGTCGGGATAGACCACCCGCGTGTAGTGCCGCGTGTCATAGTCATGGGCGCTGCCGTTGAAGGCGATGAGATCCTCGCCCACCATCAGCGCCTCGCCCAGTTGCAGCGAGAGCACCTGGCTGGCCAGTTCGGGGGTGGGAATGACGTGGCCGGCGACCATGAGGTTGCTGCTGCGACGAGCGCGCAGGGGGAACTTCTTCTTGAGATAAGGCACCGTCAGGTAACTGTAGGTGGCCTCGCCGAGCATGCTCTGCCACTTCTCGCCGATGGTGGTGATGCCCACGCGCAGCATGGCCGTGGGGCGGGTATAGGTGAACGGCATCAGGTGCTTGCGCACCTCGTTGTCGTCAAACAGGATAACGTTGCGTGCTGTCTTTTTCATCGTGTCTAGAATTGAATCGGGCGCAAAAGTACTCGTTTTTCTTCAATAACGTTGCACCAGCGCCAAAAAATGGCTACTTTTGCAAGACAATTAACCATCTTTGACTAGAAAAAGTACATGAATTTCATCGAACAAGATATCAAGGGCGTCTGGATTATCGAGCCCAAAATGCTGGGAGACAAGCGGGGATACTTCTGCGAGGTGTTCAAGCAGGCCGAATTTGACCTTCACGTGGGGCATGTGACATTTGTGCAGGACAACGAGTCCTTCTCGAGTCATGGCGTACTGCGAGGCCTGCACTTCCAGCGCGGCGAGTTCAGCCAGGCCAAACTGGTGCGCGTGTCCAGGGGCAAGGTGCTCGACGTGGCCGTGGACCTGCGCCACGGCAGCCCCACCTGGGGCAAGCACGTGTCGGTCATCCTTGATGCCGAGTCGGGGCGCCAACTGTTCATTCCCAGGGGATTTGCCCACGGCTTTGCCGTCCTGAGCGATGAAGCGCAGTTCCAGTACAAGGTGGATAACCCCTACGCTCCCCAGAGCGAGGCCACGCTGCGCTTTGACGAGCCGGCACTGGGCATCGACTGGATCATTGACCGCCAGGACATGTTGCTGAGCGACAAGGACCTGAGAGGCTTGTCACTGGAAGAAATGACGCCTGATTTCCTCGGGTTCTGACGTCAAGGCGGGCTTGGACCACTCCGGGTAGTCCACCAGCCTGATTTCCTTGAGACGATCATCCTGGGAGGGCCAGCGCCTCAACACCAGGGCATAGCGCTCGCCATCGATGGTGACCACCTTGACCTCGGGCCTCTGGTACTCGACATCGCCCGAGAGTTTGACCAACAGGCGGTTCAGGGGCCAGGGCCAGGACGAGAACCGGGACGGTTCATAAATCAGTTCCACATACCACGCGTCCTGACCGGGCTGCAAGCGGACGGCATAGAACGGCAGTTCATCGAGCGTGCGGAAACGGTCATACAACTGCGGGTGGGCCTTCAAGTCATCCATGAACAACTTGGGCAAGAAGCACACAAACTTATTCTCATAGCCGTAATAACGGGCTTCAAAATCATTATTGCCATAGGACTTGTCATCGTCGATGCCGTCGGCAAGTTGCGTGCCGTAGTAGTCCAGCACAAACCGGCGCCAGCACGACGACATCTTGACGGGTGAGGATGTCACCACCAGGCTGTCGCCGCGGGCCACGCACTGGAGTTCCTGCTGGCATACGGCATAGCACTTGCTGCAGGTCACCACGGCACAGGCGCCGATGGCGAGCACCGCCACATTGGCGGCCGTCACCACATGGACGTTGACCCGCTCCCATTTCACCGACTTGAGAATCAGCAGCAGGGAGAAGAACTCGATGCCCAGTCGGGAATGGGAATTGGTGATCGCGGTGCACATGACAAAGGCTAACTCCACAAGCACGGCCACAATCAATACCTGCTCACGGGCTATCCACTTGACGAGGGCCTTCCTGTCAACAATCACCCTGACGAGCACAATCGCCAGGAGGACAAAGAACAACTTGAGGTTGTACATATTGACCAGGCGGTCGGCCACACTGAGCATCTTGAGGCTGGTGTGGGTCGCCCGGTGAAACGCGCCGGGTGAACTGACCACCAGCAGCGCACCCAGGGCAAACGCCACCATCATCCACAGCCGATAGCGCGTCAATCGGTCGCGGTGAAACAGGAAATAGAAGAAATAGGCCGCGCCCAGGCCGACGATGAACGCCTCGTTGCTCCAGCCGCACACAAAGGCATAGAGCAGGGCCGGCACACGAGCCCAACCGGTGACCTGCTCGCGCTCCATGAGCAGCATGAAGAACAGCAGGGCCGTGGCCACCCACAGGTAATTGAACGAGCCGCTGAGCCACAAGAAGCCGTACTTGAAGGCCGCCATCACCAGTAGGACCAGCGCAAAGGCCACCGAGGCGACCTTGTAGTGCTGCGCCCTGTCCCGCGTGGTGACCATGGCCGTCCCTGCCAGGAAGACGACAAATGCCAGCGCGTTGAACACATTGAAGACGCCCTTGCCCAGGATGCCGTCAAAAAGTTGCACCAGGCAATGCACGACGAAACGGCCATTGAAGGCCAGATAATGGTCACACTGGCTCCTGAAGATGTCGCCCAGCGTCTGGATGTGGTTCAGCGTGCCAAAGATAAACACATAGTGCAAGTCGTCGCAGAACAGCGGCGTGAACCTGTTCATGAGGTACATCACCATGAAGACCGCCGTCAGGAAGACACACATCAGGATTCTATTGCGGGACATCTTCATGGTTCATCGGGTTGAGCGGTTTTTAAAACGATGTCCTTGAGGCGGTTGTCCTGTCCGGGGCGCAACTTGTGCACCACGGCATAGTTCTCACCGTCGATGGGCATGACCTTGACCGGCGAGACGTCGGTGACGACCTCGTCGGCAAGTTTGGCACACACGCGGTTCAGTGGCCAGGGCCACGAGGCAAATCTGGAAGGCCCGTAGTGCAACAGGGCATAGTCGGGATGCTGGCCCGGCAAGAGCCTCATGGCGTAGAAGGGCACGCCGTCAAGGGTGCGGAATCGGTTGTACAAGTCGGGATGGGCCTTCAGGTCATCCAGGAAGACCTTGGGGAAGAAATATACGAACTCGTCGTTGTGGCCATAGTACTTAGGGATCCAGTCATCCTCACCATAGTACTTGACCTCGTCGATGCCTTCCCTCATGCCCAGGCCCTGGTAATCAAGGATGTAGCGGCGCAGGGGGGAGGTGTCCTTGACGGGGCTGACCGTGGGGATGAGCGCCTGGCGGTCGGCAGCCATCGACAATTCACGGCATGCCACGTCATGGCAACCCGCCACGACCATGACCACATGGGCGGCAAAGGCCAGCACGACGGCATTGGCGACCGTGACGGGGGCGGTGCCTACCCTCTCCCACCCTATCATGCGCAAGATGAGCAGCAGGGAGAACAACTCGATGCCAAAGCGTGAATGGGAATAGATGAAACCCGTGAACAGGATAAACGCCAGCGAGATCAGCACGGCAAGCAGGAGCAGTTGTTCACGCTTGACCCATGCCTTGAAGGAACGCAGCGACACCACGGCCTTGCCGGCCATGAGGACAAGCAGGACAAAGAACAGGCGCATATTTTGCAGGCAGACGACACGTTCAACCAGGCCTATCTGCTTGGCCGACAAGTTCATCGCACGATGGATCGAGGCTGGCGAGAGCACAAGCAACACGGTTCCCAGGAAGAAGCCTGCCAGCATCCACAACCGTCGTGGTGTCAATTGCCGGCGATGGGTGGCATAATACAGGAAATAGGATCCGCTCATCCCCACCGAGAGGGCCTCATTGCCCCAGCCTGCCACCAGCCCGAAAAGGAATAGCGGCACATGGGCATGACGGGATAACCCCTCTTTCTCCAACAGGTGGTGGAACAAGAGCAAGGCCGTCCCGGCCCACAGATAATTGAAGGAACCGCTGAGCCACAGGAACTCATACTTGAAGCCCGCCATCAACAGGAAAACGAGCAGGAAAGCGACCGATATGATCTTGTAATACTGGTTCTTGTCACGAGCGACGACAAGTGCGATAGCATAGAGGAACACAGCAAAGGCCAGCGCGTTGAACACATTGAAGACACCCTTGCCCAGGATGCCGTCAAACAACTGGACAAACCAGTGGGCAATGAAACGGCCGTTGGTGGATTCAAAATAATGGATCCATTGGCTCCTGAAGATGTCGCCTAGCGTCTGGATGGGTGTTGTCGTGCCATAGATGAACACATAGTGCCAGTCGTCGCAGAACAACGGCGTGAACCTGTTCAGCAGATACATCACAATGGCTATCACCGCTAGCACGGCGAGGCACAAGACCCTATTTGACGATTTAAGCATCCGCATCATGGCTTGTCGGTTGATGAGTGATCGTGTTCTACCAGTTTTATCTCCTTGAGGCGGTAATCCTGGGTGGGATGGATCTTGCGTATCATGGCGAAGCGCTCCCCGTTGACCGTCATCTCCTTGGCATCCGAGATATCGTAGTCTATCTCGCCTGCCAATTTGGCGCAGAGGCGGTTGAGAGGCCAGGGCCAGTCGCTGAAACGTGAGGGCTCATAGAACATCTGGGCATACCACATGTCCTGACCAGGTTTCAGGCGGATAGCATAGAAGGGCATCGTGTCAAGCGTGCGGATTTTATCATATGCGTCATGGTTTGCCGCAAGGTCATCCAGGAAGACCTTGGGCAGCATCTGCACCTCTTCAAAGCCGTAATAGTTGGCTATCCAGTCATCCACGCCATAGTATTTCTCATCGTTAATGCCGTCATAGACCGCAAAGCCGGCATAATCGAGGATGTAACGGCGCACAAACGAGTTGACGTCTATAGGGTTGGTCGTCACAATCTGGCTGTAAGGACGGTCCACATGAGACAGTTCCTCCTGATTAACCGCATAGCACCGATGGCTGATTGGAAGCACACAGCAGGCAAAGGCCAGCACGGCCACATTGGAAACCGTCGCCACCACATCGCCGATACGATTCCAGTCAATGCCCCGCAGCAAGAGCAGCAGCGAGAACAACTCGAGGCCGAAACGGGAATGAGAGAAATTCACGCCCGTGAGCAGCAGGAAGACAAACGTCACAACGGTGGCAATGATGAGCACCTGCTGTTGCCTGATCCACTCCACCAGCGCGGATCTGCCTGCGAAAAGCCGGTAAACCACCCACAGAATCAGCAGGAAGAATATCCTGAGGTTCTGCATGTTGATCAAGCGGTCAACCATGCTCAAGCCGCCAGCGTTGGACGTGATGGCCCGGCGAATCGCCGCCGGTGAGAATACCAGCAATGCCGCTCCGACAAAGAAGCCCAGGAGCAACGATACGCGCCACGGCGACAATTCCTTGCGGTGAAAAGCATAGTAGATGAAATAGGCGGCCCCTAACCCCATGACAAAGGCCTCATTGGTCTGACCGCTGAACAAGCCGAACAGGAACAGGGGCGCATACATCCATGGCGACACCTCACGCGGTTTTTCCATCACATGCATGAAAAGCATAACCACGATGGCCGACCACATGTAGTTGAAGGAACCGCTCAGCCACAGGAAGGTGTATTTGAATCCAGGCATGAGCAGGAAAACCAGCAGGAATGCCACCGACATCACCCTGTAACGGAGACTCCTGACACTTGTCGAGAGCACCGCAATCACATACAGGAACAGCGAGAACCCCAGCGCGTTGAACACGTTAAACACGCCTTTACCCAGCAGACCGTCAAAAAGTTGAACGAACCAGTGCACTACAAAGCGTCCGGCAAACTCAAAATAATGGGCCCACTGGCTCACAAAGATATCACCTATCGACTGGATGGGAGTTCTTGTACCGAAAATGAACACGTAGTGCCAATCATCACAGAATAGCGGCGTGAACAGGTTGAAGACATACATCACAACCGCCACCGCCAGCAGGAAAGTGGCACTCAGGATTACTGTGTTCGGTTTTTTTATCATATTGTCTCTACTGTCAAGGTCGTAAACATAAAATTCATCCTGCCAGAGTTTTGCCAAGCGGCTATGCGCCCAGCCGTCACAACAAGACAAACAATAACCAACCGCAAAAGTACATAAAAACGCCGACTTTTCACGCCATGAGTCTAAAAAAGTCGAAGCCCCGGATTTCTCACCTATTACTGCGCTACAATCCTCCATGATGACCACAACGGGTAGCAAAACATGTTTTTTTGCCATTACCCGTTGGCATTCACAGAATAATTGCTACCTTTGCAACAATGGAGCAAGACGTCAAGATTATGCCACAATCGAAGCAAAATAAAGTTTCTATCGTAGTTCCCTGCTACAACGAGGAACAGGTTCTGCCCGCGATGTACCAGCGGCTCAAAGCCCTCATGGATGCCCACACCGAGTACCAGTGGGAGGTCATCTTCATCGATGACGGCAGCCAGGACGCCACCATCGAACACATCAAGCGTTTCCATCAGGACGATCCGCGCATCTGCTTCATCGCCTTGTCACGCAACTTCGGGAAAGAGAATGCCATGCTGGCAGGATTTGATCACGCTACCGGTGACTGTATCGCCATCATCGATGCCGACCTGCAAGATCCGCCTGAGATGATTATCGAGATGCTCGGGTACTGGCACGAGGGCTATGAGGACGTGTATGCGCGCCGGGTCACGAGAGGCAAAGAGCCATGGCTGAGGAAAAAATTCTCGCTGATGTACTATTCGTTGCTGCAACGCACCACCCAGGTCGATGTGCTGCCCAATGTGGGGGACTTCCGCCTGCTGGACAGGAAATGTATTAACGCCTTGCGCCAATTGCGAGAAAATGAAAGATACACCAAGGGCATGTTCTGCTGGATCGGGTTCAAGAAGAAGGAAGTCTTGATGAATAGGGATGACCGTGCTTCGGGCAAGTCATCATTCAATTTCTTCAAGTTGTTCAATCTGGCAATTGAAGGCATCACCTCCTACACGACATTCCCCCTGCGCATTGTGACCCTGCTGGGCCTGCTGTCATCGGCCATCGCCATCTTGCTGACGGCGGTCTATTTCACCAAGGCCCTGCTGTTTGGCGACCCTGTTCAGGGCTTCCCCACACTGATTGTCGCCATCCTGCTCATTGGCGGCGTGCAACTGCTGGGCATGGGCATCATGGGCGAATACATTTCACGCATCTTTATCGAGACCAAGAGACGGCCCGTATATCTTATCTCGGAGAAAGGTGGTCTGGAAGACGACAAGGATTGACACAAGCCCAAGCAACACAAAACAATGCGTGGACAACTGGCCGAATCGCCGTTGTCCACGCATTGTCAATATAATAATAGAATCTGTTGGTGCGTCAATTCTTGAAGACCAGTTCGCCGCCAGCGGCGTCAATGATAATGGGCCTGTCGCGGTTCACCTTCATCGCAATGATGTCCTTGCTCAGTTGATTGAGCACAAGGCTCTGGATAGCGCGTTTGACGGGCCTTGCGCCAAACTCGGGATCATAGCCCGCCTTGCCCAGCAAGTCGATCGCGGCATCGGTCACCTCGAGTGTGATACCATTACCGGCCAGCATCTTTTTCACGCCAGCAAGTTGCAGCGTCACAATCTGCCTGATCTGCTGCTCATCCAGCGGGGTGAACATGATGATCTCATCGATTCGATTCAAGAACTCAGGACGGATCGTCTTCTTCAACATTTCCATCACCTCGTTGCGCGTGTGCTCGATGACCTGTTCACGGTTGTCGGCGGTCAAGTGCTCGAAGCGCTCACGTATGTAATTGGAGCCCAAGTTACTGGTCATGATGATAATCGTGTTCTTGAAATTGACGGTCCGACCCTTGTTATCGGTCAGCCGGCCATCATCCAGCACCTGCAACAGGACGTTGAACACATCGGGATTGGCCTTCTCGATCTCATCAAACAGCACGACGGAATAGGGTTTGCGGCGAACCGCCTCGGTCAATTGTCCACCCTCGTCATAGCCCACGTAGCCGGGAGGCGATCCGATGAGCCTGGTGACAGAGAACTTCTCCTGATACTCGCTCATGTCGATACGGGTCATCATGTTCTCGTCGTTGAACATGTAATCGGCAAGCGCCTTTGCCAGTTCGGTTTTACCCACGCCCGTGGTACCCAGGAAGATGAATGAGCCGATGGGGCGACGCGGGTCGTTCAAGCCCGCACGGCTGCGGCGCACGGCATCGCTGATGGCCTTGATGGCATCATCCTGACCTACGACTCGCTTGTGCAATTCCTCCTCGAGGTGCAGCAGTTTCTCTTTCTCGCTCTGCAGCATCTTGGTGACAGGAATACCGGTCCAGCGCGACACAATCTCGGCGATGTCATCACTGTCCACTTCCTCCTTGATCAATGCCTTGTCGCCCTGCATCTGGCGCAATTGCGCCTGGATGGCTTCGTTCTCATCCTGTTTCTGCTTGATCAACGAGTAACGGATCTCGGCGACACGTCCATAGTCACCATTGCGCTCAGCGCGTTCGGCTTCAAAGTTGAGTTGCTCAATGTCGATTTTATTCTGCTGGATCTTGTTGATCAACTCTTTCTCGGTCTTCCACTTGGCGTTATAGTTGCTCTCGCGGTCCTTGAGTTCGGCAATCTGCTTGTCCAGGTCGGCAATGCGTGATTCGTCACCGTCACGCAGGATGGCAGCACGTTCAATCTCGAGTTGAGAAATCTTGCGCGAGATTTCATCCAAGCCTTGAGGAACACTATCCATCTCGATACGCAACTTGGCGGCGGCCTCATCAATCAGGTCGATGGCCTTGTCAGGCAGGAACCTGTCGCTGATGTAGCGTTGACTCAACTGCACGGCGGCAATGATGGCGTCATCCTTGATGCGCACCTTGTGGTGGTTCTCATACTTCTCTTTCAAGCCTCGCAAGATAGCGATCGAACTGCCCTCGTCGGGCTCGTCCACCATGACAATCTGGAATCGGCGCTCCAGGGCCTTATCCTTCTCAAAGTACTTCTGGTACTCGTCGAGTGTGGTGGCTCCGATGCTGCGCAGGTCGCCACGCGCCAGGGCTGGCTTCAGGATATTGGCCGCATCCATCGCGCCGCCGCTCTTACCGGCCCCAACGAGGGTGTGGATCTCGTCAATGAAGAGAATGATCTCACCATTGGCCTGGGTGATCTCGTTGATGACCGACTTGAGCCTTTCCTCAAACTCGCCCTGATACTTGGCCCCGGCAATCAGGGCGCCCATATCCAGGGAGTACACTTGCTTCATCCTCAAGTTCTCGGGGACATCGCCTCGCACAATGCGCTGCGCCAGCCCCTCAACAATCGCGGTTTTGCCCGTACCCGGTTCACCGATGAGGATGGGATTGTTCTTGGTGCGGCGACTCAGTATCTGCAGCACGCGGCGGATCTCATCATCTCGTCCGATGACAGGGTCAAGTTTGCCTTGACGAGCCCGCTCGTTGAGGTTGACGGCATATTTACTCAAGGCATTATACTGCTCCTCGGCGCTCTGGGATGTGGCGGTCTTGCCCTTGCGGAGTTCTTCGATTGCAGTCTTCAATTCGTCATGGGTAATGCCTGCATCTTTCAGGATGGTGGATGCCTGGGACTTCACCTCAAACAGGGCCATCAGGATAATCTCAACGGTCACATACTGGTCACCTCCCTTGCTGGCTATGTCGTTGGCCTTCTCAAGCACTTTGCCGGCATCGGGACTCAGGTAAGGCTCCCCTCCGCTCACGCGCGGAAGTTTCTGCATCGAGGCCTCCAACTGGCGTTCAACACCGGCGGCGTTCACATCCAACTTCTGGAAAATGTAATGGACCACCGCATCGCCCTCGGTCATGACGGCCTTGAGCAAGTGCTCGGGTTCCACCGCCTGGTTGGAGTTGGCGCGAGTCAACTCGACGGCCTTCTGGACAACCTCTTGTGCTTTAATAGTGAAATTGTTAAAGTTCATATAATAGTTTCTCCTTTCTTTCTGGTATCTATGCTTTTATTTCACTATTGGTCAACTCAACACTCATGCCAAGAGGCCAAAACTGACAAAATGTCAGTTTGTTAAAAACAACAGCCCGTTCCGCCTGGAACGAGCCGTTGTTTTTAGTGGAAATAATGTCCTAGGTGGGTTTACTTTGCCAGCAATAGCACAAAGTTGACAATCGACACGGCAGTGCCAAAGATGCTTACACCTGCGGCATAGACGGGGGGCAGGCTCCACACCGAGCGCTTCTTGTACTTATTGGGCTCGACATACAGGATGTCATTCTGCTGCAACTCAAACTCGGGCATGGTCATGAAGTTGGCGTCGCCCAGGTTGATGCGCTTGACATAACGCTGGCCATTGGGGTCGGTCCTGATTAGCATCACATTATCCCTACGGCCTTGCAGGGTCAAATCGCCCGACATGGCAATCGCCTCGATAAGGTTCAAGCGGCCATTGGTGGCTTCTACCACACCAGGATGGTTAAAGTCGCCAAGGCAGAACACCCTGAAGTTCTGGATACGGCACTCGATATCAGGCTTCTCGGTCAGGTAACGGGGATAGATCAACGATGCGATATAATCCTCGACCGATTTCTTGGTCATGCCCGTGATGTGTAATTTGCCCAATACAGGAAAATCAATATTACCGGCATCATCAACCAGGTAGAACACTGTATTTTGATCACCCATCATATAAGTGTTTCCATCTCCCAATCTTGGCACATACTGGATTTTATTGAAAGGCCTGACAGCGTCAGAATTGCTTGCTGAAACATTGATTTGAAGCATGTCACCAGGCTTGATGGTGAAATCACCAGCCTGAGTTGTCACAGCGGCCAATGCCGCCGACGGTATCTGATCAATATTGGTCATATAAGGAATCTCATCGCCGTTGGTGTGACATGACGCCATCAGCAATGACAATACGGCAAGCAGTAGAAGGTTTCTCATTTTCATATCTCTCTTGTATTTTTTAATGTTATTATTCTAAGTTGCAAAGTTAGTAAAAAATGGAATAAATGGCATTTTTTTCTGAAAAAACCTACACTGGGGACCTTTTTTTTCATTTTCTTTGCATCATGAACGATAATTCTGCGACAATAGAGCGGCACCCGTGGCCGCCATTCATACCCGAAGGTGCCAGATACTTATTCCTGGGCACCTTTCCGCCTAAGCCCGAGAGATGGTCCATGCCGTTCTTCTACCCTAACAAGATCAACGACTTCTGGCGAATCATGGGCCTCATCTTCATGAACGACCGCGACGCCTTCTGGATAGCAGAGGAGAAAAAGTTTGACCAGCGTGCCATCCAACGGTTCCTCTCCCGTGAAAAAATTGCGCTATGGGACACGGCAATGGCCGTGCGCCGCCTCAAGGACAACGCAAGCGACAAGTTTCTCGAGATAGTCGAGCCCATCGACCTGGCTGCATTGCTCGACCAGCACCCGTCCATCACCACCGTCATCACCACTGGAGAAAAAGCCACTGGCATAGTTGCCCATCAGGCAGATGTCGATATTCCCCCAATCGGTGTTCCAGTGGACTGCACGGTTGGCACACACGCCATCAGGCTGTGGCGCATGCCCTCTTCATCCAGGGCCTATCCTCTTGCACTGGAGAAAAAGGCCGACGCCTATCGCTTGATATTCAAGGACTGATCAATCCTTCAAAAATGCGTGTTAATAACTTTTTGTGGATTTTTTGAAGCAAAAATTTTGCGAGAGGCCACAATCTTCCTACCTTTGTATGATGTTTTCGATTATTGAACATATAGAATACTTGATCACACGCCACGATTGTGTGGCTGTCCCTGGCTGGGGTGCGTTCATTGCCAACTACAGCAATGCGCACTACGACGAGGACTCATGCGTCTTTTCCAGACCCTTGAGGACTATTGGATTCAACTCCAGTGTGATTTACAATGATGGGCTGCTCGTGCAATCCATCATGAAGCGAGAGCAATTGAGTTATGACGACACCATGAGGTTCATTGCCGATAGCGTGACGGCGTTCCGTCAACAACTGGCCATGAACTGTGAGGTTTCGATGGGACGCTTGGGGTTCTTCCGTAGCAATGAGGACGACCACATTGAGTTCGTACCGTTCTTTCACGGCAACGCCAGCGATCAGTTCTTCGGCCTTACCGACATGAAAATCAAGACGGTCAGCACCCTCGAGGCCGAGTTGCAATCCGAAGCCGCACCGGCATCTGAGTCCACAGCAATTCTTCCCAAGCGGCAGAATCTGTTCTCACGCCGGGCTTCCAAGATCGCAGCATCGGTTGTCGTGCTACTGGGCCTTGGCATCATGCTGTCAACAACCAACATCGTTAACCGCAGCAGGCATGACATGGCAAGCATGGCACCCGAGATTTCCGCCCCCCAGCCTCAGCAATTAGGCACCACCGTCCAGCAGGGTGTGGTGGCACAATCGCCCCAAGTGATTGCCCAGCATCCCGCTATCGAAAGTGTAGGCAACACGACCGGCAAGTATTACATGGTGATTGCCACCTTGCGCAATCAGCAGGAACTTGATGCCTTCAAGAGCAAGTACGCCTCTCTTGTTCCTTACATGAAACTGCTGGATTACAAGGGATTGACATGTGTGTATGTGGCACGCAGCGACGACTACGCCAAGTTAATGAGCCTGCGCGACCAACTGCCCGAGCGCTTGCGCGACGTCTGGATCTACAACTGATGCCGGTATCATGAAGCAGGTATAACGCCGGCCTCCCTTGAGCATCAATATCACGACGTCTTCCTTATTGATGATATTGCGCACGTCATCCGCATGGATGACGTGCTTTTTCATTCGTTCGTCGGTGAAGGCGAGTTCAAGACCGTCGCTCCCGATGGTCAACGATTTCTCCATGATGGACCAGCGGGCCTCGGGCGAGAGCCCGTAATAGAAATATAGCAATGCCAGCACCATGGGCATGATGATAAACAATATCATCATGGCAACAATGACAAACCTCACGTCTATCCATATCGCCATTATGGCACACACGGCGACAGGCAGCACCAGCCACAACCAGTTGTCGGCCAGCAGCATGGCACACAGGTGCCGCATGTAACTGCTTGATGTGACGCTGACGCTCTCTACAGTCATTTCTTGCGGTTTATCCGGCATTCACATGATCAGCCTATTTTTTCTTTCCCTTTTTGACCTTGTTATAAATCGCGCGGCGGCGGGCAATTTCCTCATAGCCACGCTTGTAGGCCTGCTTATTCTTCAATGTCAGCGTCTGGCAATAGCCCGTTCCATCGTTGTTATAGAGTTTGGACAGGTTCAGGTATTGCTTGCCGTTGCCACGTGCAACAGGGAATACTTCTTCCTTGCGTTTATTCACCTTGTCGCACTGGACCGAGTGATTATCGGCCGTGGTTCCTGTTAACTCCGGTGCCACGCCATCCTCACCCACCCACACGGGATATACCTCGGCACAGGGGGGGTACCCGAGTGCAATCCACATCGTGGTCAATTGAGGGTTCTCGCCAGGCAGGATGCCCTCAATGACAACGCTGGCCGTCGAGATGCGGCGCGGGATAAAGTCCTGATCGACTATCCAGGTGTCGCCGCTACGGGTGTAATCCCTACCAATCAGTGAATTATAGAATGTGCGGGACAATTCCTCGGTAAACACGGCAGGTGTGATATCCTGGGCCGCGATGTGGGGCGCGAGCAGGGTTTTCTCGTTCTTTTCGCGCACATATCCCATACCCTTGTCCTTAGTGCCACTATAGGAATAGTTGGTGCGCGTCAGGATTCCTTCAGGCGCATCGTCAAGGTCAAATTTCACATACTTGAAATTACCGGTCTCAAAATAGGCTCCGTTTCCGGCTGCATCAATGACGCCGAAATTGGCTTCCACGCCCAGTGGCTTGGGCAACGTTTTCAGTAGGCCCTCAAAGTCGTCAACCGTCTTGCAGCGCTCCAGCGCATAGCGCATCAGTTCCCCCTCGCGGTCCATATTCTTCACGCCGTCGTTGCCGTTCAGGTTGTATGACGCGGTGTTCATGATAGCAAAGCCTGCCTCGTTGAAGCCCATCCAGGCGGCGGTGTCCTGCATGTCACGCGCATCAAACAGGGCAACAAATTCCATCAGCCCGTCGTGCCCCTTGACTCGTTCCACGCGGTTATTCAGATCGTTGGTATCACGGTTCTTCCACATCAGCGGGCGGCCGTTGGCCGTCAACCTGCCGCTCACGATAGCCGACGTACAAGCGTCGGCAACAATGATGGCCCCCATGAGAGCGACCAGCGCAATAAACAATCTCTTTCTCATATCTTTCATCTTGTTATGGTTATTTGTCACAAAGGTAATTGAATTATTCTATATGTCAATCCCCTGCTGGTCATAAATACGCGCCTATCATTTCAAGGTCACCTCAAGGATGGTGTCGGGACCTGTGGGAACGGTAGGGAGCGTCACGGTGATGCCGGTGGGTGTGGCAGTATAGCGCAGCCGGCTCTTGTCGCTGAACAGGCTTATGTTCTTAACCTGCTTGCTGGCCAGGGGAAGGAACAAGGCGTCATCTTTGAGGTCAAGGATGTGAACATAGAGCGTTTTGCCCCGTTGGGTGGTCACGCCCCAGTCGTGAGGCGGGATGATGCCGCCGCGGGTGCCGTAGATGCTCTCGCCGTTGCTGCGCATCCACTCGCCCAGGGCATGCAGGCGCTCGAGGGCCTCGGTGGGCAAGCAACCGTCGGGACGGGGGCCCACGTTGATGAGCAGGTTGCCGTTGCGCCCTGCTGCCTTGACCAGCGTGCGGATGATCTCGTCGGCACTCTTGTAGGCCTTGTCGGTGATGCGGTAACCCCAGGTGTAGTTCATCGTCATGCAGGTCTCGAGGGGCAGGCGGCTGATGCCGCTCTCGCCCGAGTAGCCGGCGGTGTTCTCGCCGGGGATGTCCTGTTCAAAGATCTGGATGTCCTCGCCGGCGATGGGCACCTCGTGGTGGTTGTTGCCGATGAGGCACGACGGCTGCAGGCGGTGGATGAGGGCATACTGCTCGTCGAGTTGCCAGTCGAAGGGGGTCGGGTCGGTGTCGTGTTCCCACTTGCCGTCAAACCAGATGGCGCCCACGGGGCCGTAGTTAGTGAGCAATTCGGTCAACTGGTCGTTCATGAACTTGTAGTACTGTGGCCAATTGGTGGTTGAGGGATCATGCGGCATGTCCTGCTGGTGGCGGCCCAGGGGGTAGTCCAGGCGATGCCAGTCCAGGTGGGAATAGTAGAAGTGCAACTTGATGCCATGGCGCTGGCAGGCGTCGGCCAGTTCCTTCAAGACGTCGCGCTTGAAGGGCGTGGCATCCACGATATTGTAGTCGCTCACGTTACTCTTGAACATCGCGAAGCCGTCGTGATGGCGCGAGGTGATGCAGATGTAGCGGGCACCCGCATCCTTGATGGCGCGCACCCACTCGTCGGCATCAAAGCGCGAGGGGTAGAAGCCCGCCGGCAGTTGGGCATACTCGTCGCGGTCTATCTTCTTGTTGTACATCACCCACTCGCCGTCGGCCAGCATGGAATAGACACCCCAGTGGATAAACACGCCCAACTTGTTGTCCTGGAACTCCTGCCGAGCCTTGAGGTTCTCCTGGCTGGGCACATACTGGGCCTGCGCGGCCACACTCCCGATCACGGCCATCAACAGGGCCATGGCTGTCTTTCTAATAGTTATCATGCTTTTATCTGTTTTTTCTTCTTGAACAAACGGCGAATTTTCACGATGAGCCACGTGAGCAGCAACAGGGCGGCGATGAGGGTGCCGACGGCGATGCCCAGGTACCACGGAGCCTTGTCGAGCAGGTCGCTGAAGATGGGCGAGATGTATTCCCGCATGAGCGGCGCGATGAGCCGGCGTTGGTTGCCCAGGCGGTCATTCTCGACCTCCAATATGTCTCTCGCTATCATCATCGATGCGCGCTGGGTGGTCTCGTAGGCCGGCCAATGGTGCCCTTGGATGCTGGGGTTGCCCGTCGTGGCAAAGTTCACCCACATCTGCTGCACCCGGCTGGCCAGCAGCGTGTCGGGCGCATTGCCATCCTTGATCTGACGGCCCGTGTTGAGCACATAGCACACCTCACAGCCATGGCAAGCGCCATAAACAGGCTCTCCCACAGGCTCCAGCCAAGTGTACATATAAGTTTTGCCGCCCGATGCGGCATGGCGCTGGGCCATCTCGATGGCGGGTCCGCGGAACATCAGTTCGTTCAGGAACTCGACCGATGGCGAACTGAATGAGGTATTGTTCACATCACCATCCGACAGGAAGCGATTGGCACTGCTGCGCTGGGCGCTGTCGACCGACATGACGATGTAGCGGCTCCACAGCCAGGTGGCCATGTCGAAGTCCTCCTCGCCGCCCATGGCGTCGATCCAGTAGCGCGCCTCGTCGGCAGTGGTGCCGATGAGCATATCGATACCCGCATTGAAGCCGTCAAAACGGCTGTAAGGATCCTCGGGAATCAACTGGCCGTCACGCTCGGGGAAACGGTAAAATTCACCCACCTCATCATTGAGGGTAATAATCTGGTTTTGAGAGAGGCGCTTCAGGTCGGCAACGGTCTTGGCCCCGGTTGCTTTGAGCACACGATGGGTCAGGCGCTGGCAGTCCTCACGGCTGCTGGTGAAGGCCACACTGCCGCTCTGCATGATGGCACGGTGGAACAGGCCCTGTGCCTCGTCGATGCTGGCCAGCAGTGCCACACTCCCCGCCCCGGCCGAGTGGCCCATGACGGTCACGTTATCGGGGTCGCCGCCAAAGGCCGCGATATTCCTCTTCACCCACCGCAGGGCTTCGACCTGGTCCAGGAGGCCCAGATTGCCGCTGCGCGCATAGGCCTTGCCGTCGGGCAACTGTGACAGGTCAAGAAATCCCAGCAGGCCCAAGCGGTAGTTGATCGACACGAAAACGACCTCGGGGTGCGCCTTGACGAACTTGTCTCCCCAATTGCGGGGGTTGGACGTGCCGTCGCTCACGTAGGAGCCGCCATGGATCCACACCATCACGGGGCGTCGTGCCATGCGCATGCCGTCGGCTGCTGTCCACACGTTAAGCGTCAGGCAGTCCTCACCCTGGGGATATAGCGAGGCCGCATTACCCTCGCTGCGGCTCTGAATAGCCGAGTGGCCAAAGTACTTAGCCTCTCTCACCAGGCGGCTGTCCGGCTCGGGTTTGGCAATTTGCCAGCGACGGTCGTCTGTGGGTTGCAGGGCATAAGGAATTCCCTTGAAGACAAGCAACTCACCGTCGCGCTGACCCACAAAGATGCCGTTGGCGACCCGCACGGCCAGCGAGTCGGGGTAAGTGCCCTCAATGACCTTGTTCTCGCCATAGAGCGCAGACATCTCCTGCTCCAGCGCCGAGGGTTCCTGCGGCTGCTCCTGCTGCCGGGAGCCACAGGCCGAAAAGAGCAGGCATAACACAAAGAATAATGCTGTTCGTCTCATACTGATTCACATGTTACCAATTAACACCTGTGCAAAATTAGTGAAATGATGGCATTTCACAAAAAAAAGGCCGCAAGGAATGTAGCGGAATCGCTGTGTTTATCTCTCATTGAAAATCAGTTCCAGGCCCTGATTCTCATAAAACTTAAATTTCTGGTCGCTTGAAATCAAGGGCATCCGGTTAGTGATGGCATGGGCGATAATCATGTGGTCGGATGGATCTTTATGGTCTTGTGCCTCGTTAATTTTCAGGCTGGCATAAGTCTCCAGATGCTCCTCACCGATAGGCAGGATGCGGATAAAATACTTCTCAGTGATAGCCTTAACCATCTCACGGGCCGATTTCCAGAACTTAGAAACATATTTTCCGTTATTATAAGCCACAATCAACTCTCTCACACTCTCGACACTCATGCAGAACGTGTTGTCGTAGTCTGACATGATAGCACGTACATCGGGGCTGAGATAGTCATTATCTATCGCAGTATAAATAAATATGTTAGTATCAATCAGGTAGCGCATATCATTCCAAAAAACTCGGATCAATGATAGTAAACGCCCCTTTATACTTCTGGAATGCTTCCCAAGTGGGGTTCACCCTCTTCTCCTCCCTCGCGGTCGGTACTTCTTCCTCGGCCACGGTCGAGGGGGCATCTTTGATTTCATCGTACTCCATAATATCCTGTATTTAATAAAATCCAAACGCAAATTTACAACATTTTTGACGATTATCGCTGGTAGTGGGGAAAATTTGCAAGTATTGTGCAAAAAAATGTGTACCTTTGTACCCAAATATCAAAAAACTAAACAAGTATGGGACTGTTCAAGAAATTATTCTCGCGCGAGAAGAAAGAAACGCTCGATAAGGGCCTGGAGAAAACCAAGCAAGGTGTGTTTGAGAAAATCAAGCATGCCGTGGCCGGCAAATCGACTGTTGACGATGACGTGCTCGACAACCTGGAGGAGGTGTTTGTCACCAGCGACGTGGGCGTCGATACCACGGTCAAGATCATCGACCGCCTGCAGGCGCGCGTGGCCCGAGACAAGTATGTGGGAACCGACGAACTCAACGAACTGTTGTGTGACGAGATCTCGCAGATGCTGGCCGATAACTATAATGCCGAACTCGAGGACTTCACCGTGCCCGAGGACCAGAAACCCTATGTCATCATGGTCGTGGGTGTGAACGGCGTGGGCAAGACCACTACCATCGGCAAACTGGCCTACCAGTTCAAGCAGGCTGGCAACAAAGTCGTGCTGGGCGCTGCCGACACCTACCGTGCCGCTGCCGATGAGCAACTCGAGATCTGGGGCAACCGCGTGGGCGTCCCCGTCATCAAGCACAAGATGGGCACCGACCCTGCCGCCGTGGCATTTGACGCGGTGCAGAGCGCCGTTGCACAGCAGGCCGACGTCGTGATCATCGACACGGCTGGCCGCCTGCACAACAACGTGAGCCTGATGAACCAGTTGACCAAGATCAAGAACACCATGCGCAAGGTGCTGCCCGAGGCACCGCAGGAAGTGTTACTCGTCCTCGACGGCTCAACAGGACAGAACGCCTTTGAACAGGCCAAGCAATTCTCGGCAGCCACCGAGGTCAACGCCCTTGCCATCACCAAACTCGACGGCACGGCAAAGGGCGGCGTGGTCATCGGCGTGAGCGACCAGTTCCAGATTCCCGTCAAGTACATCGGCCTGGGCGAACAGATGACCGACCTGCAGATTTTCAACAAGCGGGAGTTTGTCAAATCGCTCTTCGGCGTCAACAAGGATTAAAAACTCCGAGAACTCTGAGAACTCTGAGATCTCCGAGAATGAATCATGAGGAAAAACAAGATCGACATCATCTCACTGGGCTGTTCCAAGAATCTTGTGGACAGCGAGCACCTGTTGCGCCAGTTGCAGGCAGCGGGATACACCGTCAGCCACAACAGCAGCCGCATCGACGCCGAGACTGTCGTGGTCAACACCTGCGGCTTCATTGCCGATGCGCAGCAGGAGTCTATCGACACCATCCTGCGCCTGGGCGAGGCCAAGCGGCAAGGCAAGATACGCAACCTGATCGTCATGGGCTGCCTGGCCGAGCGATTCCGGGCCGACCTCGTTGAGGCACTGCCCGAGGTGGACCGCTTCTACGGCAAGTTTGACTGGAAGGGCATGCTTGCCGACCTGGGGCACGCCTATCGCGACGACCTGGCACACGAGCGCGTCCTGACCACACCCAGCCACTACTGCTACATGAAGATTTCGGAGGGCTGCAACAGGTTCTGCGCCTTCTGCGCCATTCCACTGATCACCGGCCGCCACAAGTCGGTGCCCATGCAGCAGTTGCTCGATGAGGTGAAACGGCTGGCCGAGGGTGGCGTCAAGGAATTCAACGTCATCGCCCAGGACCTCTCCTCCTATGGCATGGACCTGGAAGGTCGCATGATGCTGCCCGAACTCATCGACCGCATGGCCGACACCGACGGTGTGGAATGGATACGCCTCCACTATGCCTACCCCACCCAATTCCCCTATGACATCCTGCCCGTGATGGCCAGCCGCGACAACGTGTGCTCCTATCTGGACATCGCCCTGCAGCACATCAACGACAAGGTGCTGGACAACATGCGCCGCCACATCAACCGTCAAGAGACGCTCGAACTGCTGGCACGACTGCGCCGCGAGGTGCCAGGCATCCACATCCGCACCACCCTGATGGTGGGCTTCCCCGGCGAGGATGAGCAAGCGTTTGACGAACTGATGGACTTCACACGCGAGGCGCGTTTTGAGCGCATGGGCGCTTTTGCCTACAGCGAGGAGGCCGGCACATGGGCCGCCCAGAACCTGAACGATGACATCCCCGACGAGGTGAAGCAGGACCGCCTCCAGCAACTGATGGCCCTGCAAGAGGACATCTCCATGGACATTCAGCAGCAGAAGGTGGGCCAGACGCTGCGCGTCATCGTGGACCGTGAGGAGGAAGACTACTATGTGGGCCGCACCCAGTGGGACAGCCCCGAGGTGGATCCCGAGGTGCTCATCGGCAAGGACCGTCCACTCGCTATCGGCGAGTTTGCGCAGGTGCACATCAAGCAGGCCTTGCCGTTTGAATTGATTGGCGACGCCCAATAACATCGCCGACTCCCAGAATCTCTTTTACCCACCATTTCACCGAAAGCCGTGAGGACAAGCCGCCCTCACGCAATCGTTTGCGCAATAATTTAAAGTTTTTTCTTAAAATAAATAATGTATTTGAAAAAATTAGTATTAATTTTGAGCAACATTAAAAGTTTCAGGAAACCGGAATAAACCAACTTTTTTATTGTTTAACTTATAACCAATTTTACAAGCATGAAAAAATTAACGTTAGTTTTATCAATGATGATTGCCCTCATTGGCTTGAACGCTAATGCGGCAATGTACATCGTGGGTGACGCTCCCTTTGGTGGCTGGAATCCCGGCGCTGGTGTGGAGATGACCCTCGACAATGGTGTTTACACCTACAAGGCCACTATTACCGGCTCGGTATGGTTTGTATTTGGCACCAATCTGGATGCCGACTGGAATGTTTTCAATCCCAATTACCGCATTGGCCCCACCAATGGCGACGAGACCGTTGAGGCTGGCGTCGAGTACACCACCCAGATGGCTGGTGGCAACCATGGAGCCTACAAGTTCACTGGTTCGGGCGAAGAGTACACCATTACCTTTGACGAGGCCAACATGAAGTTCAAAGTAGAGGGCTACGTTGAGCCCATCACCGAGGAGACCTACACTGTTGCCGGCAGCCTCGTTGACCTGTTTGGATCATCGTGGAGTGCTACCGACTCCAACAACGACATGACTCTTGTCAATGGCCTTTACACTTGGGCCAAGCAGAGGGTTGAACTGCCCGCTGGAGCATTTGAGTTCAAGGTCGTTGCCAACCATGACTGGGGCACCGCCTATCCCGCAAGCAACTATGTTCAGCCCATTGAGAAGCATGGTTACTATGATGTAACCATCACTTTCAATGCCGACACCAAGGAAGTGAAATGCGTTCCGACCCTGGTTGAGGAGATTATCGACGAGGAGGATCCCATCTACACCGTTACCGGTTCTTCTGTCGAACTGTTTGGCGATGTTTGGGATGCCGCTCTGCTTCTTGAGCAGAACGAGATGACCAAGGGCAACGACGGCATCTACACCTGGACCAAGAAGAATGTAGCCCTTACCGCTGGCAACATCGAGTTTAAGGTTGTCCTGGGTCACGCTTGGGGTGTTCAGTATCCCGCTGGTGACAACTATGTTGCTACCATCGACGCCAATGGCAACTACGATGTGACCATCACCTTCAACCCCGAGACTGGTGACATCTCCTTCAACGCCGCCGTCGTTGAGGAGACCGAGGACTTCTACACCGTAGCCGGCTCACCCGCTACCATCTTCGGTGAGGAGTGGAACCCCGCCCTTGAGGCCAACAAAATGACCCTCGTTGACGGCCTGTACACCTGGACCAAGGAGGGTGTTGAGATGGCTACTGGCGACGTGATTGAGTTCAAGGTTGTCAAGAACGCCAACTGGAGCACCTGCTATCCCGAGAGCAACTGGTACTATGAGTGCCCGGCCGATGGCACCTACAACCTGACCATCACCTTCAACCCCGAGACCAGCGAGGTCACCTTCGACGCCTCTATTCCTGGTGAGCAGCCCGTTGAGATCACTTCCTACACCGTTGTAGGTCCCGAGAGCATCTTCGGCACCGACTGGAATCCCGCCGACGAGGCCAACAACATGGTTAAGGGCGAGGACGGCATCTACACCTGGACCAAGAAAGAGGTTACCCTCTACGGCAACTTCGAGTTCAAGGTAGTCGGCAACCACGACTATGCTATCTATGAGTGGCCCATCGGCCCGAACAACTGGGTAGCCAACCTCACCGAGGGCGAGGGCATCTACACCATTGCCATCACCTTCAACCCCGAGGCCGCCGATGCCGACCGCATCACCTGCACGCTGACCAAGACCGGCGACATCGCTCCCGTTGAGCACGTTTACACCGTAGCCGGTACCATGAACCTGTTTGGCTCCGACTGGAATCCCGCCGACGAGGCCAACAACATGGTTAAGGGAGAGGACGGCATCTACACCTGGACCAAGGACGGCGTTGAGTTTGCTCTCGAGGACGTTGTTGAGTTCAAGGTTGTTCAGGACCACGCCTGGGCCTATGCATGGCCCTCCAGCAACTGGTGGTGGCAGTGCACCGAGGCTGGCAAGTACAACGTTGTGATCACCTTCGATCCCGCAGCCGACGACATGAACAAGATCACCTTCACCGCCACCCTGGAGCCCGCATTCACTCGTGGTGACGTGAACGCCGACGACAACGTCAACATCAGTGACGTTACCGCCCTCATCGACTACATCCTCTCGCACGATGCCACTGGCATCAATCTGAGTGCAGCCGATTGCAACATGGACGAGAACGTCAACATCAGTGACGTTACCGCCCTCATCGACTTCATCCTGTCACATCAGTGGTAAGCCGATTGACAACCGTGTGGTGACAAACGCTTCACCACAATGAAAACAGTAAAGGGTCCCGCATGTTGGGGCCCTTTACTCTTTCTCTCATTATTAAGGGACGATATAGCAGTCGGCTCTGAAAAGTTTTTAATACCTATTTCACTACAAATATTTAAAACTAATAATTCATTAAACTCCCATTAGCCCCGCAGGGCTCAAGCCAAACATCAATATCATCGCCATTGATTCACATCGCCTAACAGTTATAGTCCACACAGGCGCGCAGTTGCTTCACGTCCTTGATAATCGACGCCGCGGCAACGTGGGCCGGGTGATGGGCATAGGTGGTCACATCGGCCATCGTGGGAACAACAGCGGTGAGGACGATGTCCCAATCCTCGGCCGGGTTCTCATTGAGGGCCACCTCGATGCTTTGCAGCACATCAATCTGGGCGGGCAGCGCATCCAGCGCCGCCTTGAAACGCAGGGCGGTCTCGCGACGGACCTCATCGGTTCCCTGCAACTTGAACATTACTATATGTTTAACCATTGTACTTCTGTTAATAGTTTCCGGTTCCTGATTACTCACGCACACTTGAAAAAAAAGCACCGGCCATGTGGAGCGGGCCGGTGCTTCAATCAATTATCATGTTGTTTTATTATTCCTCGGTAGCAGCGGGAGCCTCCTCGGCCTCACCCTCGGCGGGAGCCTCTTCACCACCTTCCTCAGCAGCCTTGGCAGCGGCGAGGGCAGCCTGGTGGGCAGCCTCCTCGGCCTTGCGAGCAGCGCGCTCGGCAGCGAGTTCCTCGGCGTTCTCGGCGATCACCTCAAAGGGGATCTCGACGGCAACCTCCTTGTGCAGACGCACGATACCGGTATACTTGCCCGGGGTCTTGATGGTCTCGTGCACGCTCACGATCTTGCGGTCAACATTGTGACCGGCGGCGAGCAGAGCCTCGTGAACCTGAGCGGCGCCAACCGAACCGTAGATGGTGCCCGTGGGGCTCACCTTGACGGGGATGGTCAGGCTTACGCCATCAAATGCCTTAGCAGCCTCTTCGGCATCAGCCTTCACCTTGGCCAACTTGTGAGCCTGCTGGCGCAGGTTCTCGGCATGCACCTTGAGTGCGCTGGGGGTAGCCAGGACAGCCTTACCTTGGGGAATGAGATAGTTGCGGCCATAGCCGTTCTTCACTTCCACGACGTCGTTCTTGAAACCAAGATTGACGATATCTTCTTTCAAAATAATCTTCATAGTTTGTTTCCTCCTTTGTGTAATCGTGTTGTTTATTTCATCAAGTCGGTCACATAGGGCAGCAATGCCAGATGACGGGCACGCTTCACAGCCTTAGCCACGCGGCGCTGGAACTTCAGCGAGGTACCAGTGATGCGGCGGGGCAGGATTTTGCCTTGCTCATTGAGGAACTTCTTCAAGAATTCGGGATCCTTGTAGTCGATGTACTTGATACCACTGCGTTTGAAGCGGCAGTATTTCTTCTTGCGGGTGTCAACTGACAGCGGAGTCAGATAACGGATTTCGCCCTGATTGTTGGGCCTCATTTGTTCTTGTGCCATTGTTTTTACTTCCTTAAATTAAGTTTGACTGTTGGTGGGTTTTTAAGCCTCGGCAGCGGGTGCCTCTTCGGCCTTAGGTGCCTCCTCGGCAACTACGGGTGCCTCCTGGGCGGCAGCCTCTTGGGCAGCGCGCTCTTCCTGCTTAGCCTTGCGCACCGCACGACGCTTGATGGCGTACTCAGCGGCATACTTGTCCAAGCGGAAAGTGAGGAAACGGATCACCTTCTCATCGCGGCGGAAAGCAGTTTCCAACTTGTTGACGATGGTGGGCTCGCCGTTAAACTCAATCAGGGTGTAAAAACCTGTGTTCTTGTTCTCGATGGGATACGCCAGTTTGCGCAATCCCCAGTTCTCTTCGTTCTCGATGGTGCCGCCATTGTCGGTGAGCACTTTCTTGAACTTTTCTACCGTTTCCTTCATCTGATCATCAGACAAAACGGGAGTCAAAATGAAAACGGTTTCGTACTTGTTCATAAATCGTTAAAAATAAGTTGATTAATAAATGTTTTGCCAAAAAAGCGGTGCAAAGTTACAACATTTTTTTCATTCCACAATCAATTCCAAGAAAAAAATCACCTTCCCCATATTTGGAAGCCCCCGCCCCTCCGTGCCGTCCAAGTATTACGAGCCGCCGGCTCGTAAAAAAAAGCGTCCAAGTATTACGAGCCGCCGGCTCGTAAAAAAACCGTCCAAGTATTGCCAGCCGCCGGCTCGTAAAAAAAATCCCCTCCCCCTCTTGACAACCGCCCCCCCGAAGCATTATCTTTGCCCTCGATTATCCACCATTTAAAACACATGACAACCATGAAAATCCACTACTACACCAAGTTCGACAACAGCGAGCAACCCTGGAAAGACATCCTCATTTCCAGCCAGACCGACCTCGACGCCTACGGCATCAAGCCCTACATCTCCATCAAGGGCCTGCCCGTCATCCGTCGCCACCACACCACCTATCTCACCGGCAAGGACACCTGCCACGCCCACAACTACGCCGCCATGCTCGCCGGAGCCATGCTGTCGGCCGGCTACGACAACGCGCCGTCACTCATGCTGCACAACGACAGCCAGGACACCCCAGCCACCCCCAAGCGTGTCCTCTGGATCGACACGCATCGCACGCCCCACTCCTGCGCCCACTTCTTCCGTCAGTTCACATCCCGCTTCAACCCCGAGCAGGACCGTTTCTTCATGCTCTCCATCGACGCGCTCGGCGTCTTCCGCGACGACCACTACCCCCTCGTCCAGTACATCGACTACTACATCGACAAGATCAAGCCCACCCTCGTCGTCATCGACGACATCGACCACCTGATGCCCATCTGCGGCATCAACGTCGCCCATCGATTCGCACGCGTCATTCGCGACTACATCAACCACTCCGACATCTCCTTCCTCCTCATCGGTTACAACGAACTCAACAAGCGAGCCTCCACCACCGGCAACCTGGGCAAGGCATTATTTACCCAGGCCGACACCGTGCTCTCCGTCACCACCAAGCGCAACGACACCACCGTCCGCCTCGTCAGGAGTGTCGAAGTCGGTGGCGCTGACGCTTCCGAGTTCCACTTCACCATCGGCGACGACGGCCTCCCCCATGAGACAGATGCTCACCAATCAACCGCAGCCTCCCCTATCGACGACGAAACGCTCACCCAGATCATCCCCGAGGTGCTCCCACCCGACCAGACCATCGACAGTGACGAACTCATCAAGCGCGTCACCGCCCGTCATCGCCTCATCAAGCAGACAGCGCGTTACCGCTCCATCATCGATCAGGCCCAAAGGCTCCATTTGATAAAAGCCGACGAGAAATCACCCACCACATTCACCCTCAACAACTTAACACCACCCATTAACAATCCTTTAACACTTCCGCCCCAACATCCAGCCGCCTCGTAACATCCCCTCAAGCCCCCCTCTCCCCTCCGTGCCGTCCAAGTATTACGAGCCACCGGCTCGTAAAAAAAACGTCCAAGTATTACGAGCCACCGGCTCGTAAAAAAAAACGTCCAAGTATTGCCAGCCGCCGGCTCGTAAAAAAAACCGTCCAAGTATTGCGAGCCTTTGGCTCGTAAAGAAAACCGTCCAAGTTTTACGAGCCTTTGGCTCGTAAAAAATTATGATTATCCTTTAGACACCTTCATCCATGTCATGCCGTCATCAAGCCCTGAAGTCCTTAACAGCATGAACGGGCTTACCTGCCATCTATTTTTAGCGGCCCAGCGCCTGGTTGATGACGCGGATGTATTCCTGCACAGAATAGAGGCCGATGACATTCTTGGGCTCGCCCTGCAACGGGCATATCAGCAGATACGGAATGCTGCGTATCTGGAACACATCGGCAATCTCGCTGTTGGTATCGACATTGATGCGGTAGAAGTCCACTTCGCCATTGTAATGCTGGGCGACCTCGCGCAAGATCGGTTCAAGGCGCTTGCAAGGCTGGCACCAGTCGGCATAGAAGTCCACCACCACCGGTCGCGCGTTCTTCATTTCCCAGTCACGCGCGGCATAGTCGGCTACGACCTCGATAAATCGGTCTTGAGTCATCGAGTGAACGGTATAGACTGTATCGGCATTTTCAATGGCACGCTGGGCGTTGACAGCCAGTGCTGTCAACAGCGCCAGCGCCAGGGGGAGCAATTTCTTCACTTTCTGTTTAATGTCTTGTCAAGTATGAATCTCATTTATTGATGGGCCTTGCGCAACAGGTCGTTGACCGTCTTCACGGGATTGAACGTGTCGATGGGCACCTCGACAAAGATGGTGTTCCAGTCACTCATCGAGCCATTCCACAAGCCGGGCAACTCCAGGGCCTTGATGTCCACGCCATCCTTGCTCTTGATGCTGATGAAGCCGGTCTCGGGATCGACAAACTTGCGCAGGTCAAACTTGATGCCCTTGTAGTCCTTGATGTAGCACACCAGGTCCACGGGGTTGAAGTGGGTGCCGCTCTTCATCATCTCGACAGCGGCGGCATCGTCGGGATTGATCTGGGCCGACTCGAGGATCTGGGGAGAGGACGACCCGTCGGCATTGTAGGCCAGGTAGGGGCCTCCGCCGGGTTCACCCTCGTTGGGCACAACACCACACACGCGGATGGGCCGGTTGAACTTGTCGCGCAACCAGGCGGCCAGGGCAGCATCGTCCATGCCGTCGGCGGCCTTGTCGCCGATGCACAGGGTCTGATGGGCATAGCGCAACATGGCCTTGAGATCGGCCGGCTTGACACTGGCCTTGTCAAGCGCCTCGAGATATTTCTTCAACTGGCGCTGAACCATCACGAGGTAACCGCCAATGATTTTCTTGTAGCGGGTGCTCACGCTGCGCAGGCGCAGGGGCACCACGTTATCGACATTCTTGATGAACACGACGTCGGCGTCGCGCTCGTTGAGGTTCTCCAGCAGGGCACCATGTCCAGCAGGGCGGAACAGCAGGTTGCCCGACGCGTCACGGTAGGGCGTGTTGTCCATGTTGACGGCAATGGTGTCGGTCGAGGCCTTCTGCTCACTCAGCGTGATGTTATACTTCACGCCCCACACCTTCTCCATCAGGGGCACCTTGGCCTTAATCAGTTTCTCAAAGCCCGCACGATGCTCGGGCGAGACGGTGAAGTGGATGCTCACGCGGCGACGGCTGTCGGCAGCATACTGAGCGCCCTCCTCGAGGTGTTCCTCGAGCGGCGTGTGCACCGTGCCGGCGGCAGCGCGGTGAAACTTGAGCAACCCCTTGGGCAAGGAGCCGTAGTTCATGCCCTCGGGCAGGAGCAGGGCCTTGAGCACATCGGCATAGCGTCCTGCCGCCATCAGTTCGGGAACATTATTCTGGTACAGGTTCACACAGGTCTTGTTCAACTGGGGATAGAAGGCAAACTGAGTGATGCCCTCAAAGAACTGGCGCTCAAAGTCGGTCTCGGGAGCGCTTTTCCCCTCATTGATGAAGGCAAACAGGTTCTTGAACATGCGGCTGGCGGCACCCGACGCCGGCTGGAATTTCTCGATTGTGGCGCCACCGCCCTGGAACTCCTTCCACACCTTGACGCACTGCGACTGCTGCTTGGCATCCAGGCGGGTGATGCCATGACCCACTGTTGCCGCGGCTTCAAGCCTGAGCCACGGGAAACCGGTCTCGAAGCGCTTGAGTTGAGCCTCGATAACGGGCTCGGTGATGCCCTTCTTGGCCATCAGTTGTTGATCTTTTTCGTTCATCATATCGATTGGGACGTTTTAATTTCCCCCAAAATTACATTTTTAAAGAGGTTCTTGCAAGCAATTTGTCGCAAAAAGACTAAATTTGCGAAAAAAAACACTGAATCGTGACCACTCAGCAATATTTCACACAGGACGAACGGCCGCAATTACTGCAACTGGTCAAGGACTTGAACCAGCGCCTGGGCAGTCAATTGACGCGTGAGGACATCAACACACTGCACCGCCTCATCCACGACGGCATCACTCGGGCAGGCGTCTTCAAGCGTGACCAGTATGGCCTCAACCCCGTGCTGCGCCACCTGCGCACGGCTGTCACGCTGTGTGACAGCATCGGCCCCGACCGCACCATGGCCATCGCCACGCTCATCTACAACCTGTGCCGCGGCGATTACCTTGACGTGCCTCGCGTCAAGGCCCTGTTCGGGGACGATATCGCCCATGTGGTGCACGGACTGTTGCACGTGGCGCCGTTATACAAGAAACAGGCCGCCGTGGCCAACGAGAACTTCCACAAACTGCTGCTCACCTTTGCCGAGGACGTGCGCGTCATTCTCATCATGACAGTGGACAGGCTGGCTCTCATGAGGGCCATCAACCACCATCCCAATGAGAAATTTGTCCGCGAGATCGCCAGCGAGTCACGCTACCTCTACGCTCCCCTAGCCCACAAACTGGGACTGTATGCCATCAAGACCGAACTCGAGGACACGTCACTCAAGTACCTCAACCGCACCGTCTTCTCGCAAATCGCAAACCGCCTGCAAGTCACCAAGCAGGAACGGGACCAGTATGTCCAGGACTTCATCAAGCCCATCGACCAGCGGCTGCAGCAAGAAGGCCTCAAGTATGAAATCAAGGGGCGCACCAAGTCCATCAACAGCATCTGGCAGAAGATGCAGAAGCAGGGTGTCGACATCAGCGGAATATATGACCTGTTCGCCATCCGCATCATCCTCGACACCACGCCACGGGACGAGAAGCGCGGATGCTGGCTCGCCTACTCGATCGTCACCGACATCTACAAGGCCAACCCCTCGCGATTCAAGGACTGGATCACCATCCCCAAGAGCAACGGCTATGAATCGCTGCACACCACCGTCTATGGCCCCGACGGCAAGTGGGTGGAAGTGCAGATACGCTCCCGCCGCATGGACGAGACCGCCGAGCGCGGAGTCGCCGCGCACTGGCGATACAAGGGCATCAAGAGCGACGGCGACGTGGACAAGTGGATGAACGAGGTCAGGGAAATGCTGGAAGCGAGCGGACAGGAGGGACAGATGAGCCTCATGCGCAACATGGACACCAACCTCTATAACAACGAGGTGTTTGTCTTCACCCCCAAGGGGGACCTCATCCGCCTGCCGCAGGGGGCCACCATCCTGGACTTCGCCTATCACATCCACTCCCACGTGGGCAGCACCTGCATGGGAGGACGGGTCGATGGCAAGAACCAGAAGATCAACTACCGCCTGCGCAGCGGCGACACTGTCGAGATCATCACCTCGACGACCCAGACGCCCCGCCTCGACTGGCTCAACATCGCCGTCACCAGCAAGGCCCGCAACAAGATCAAGAACGCCATCAACGAGCGGCGCGCCCGACAGGCCCAACTGGCCAAGGAGACACTGCAACGGCGCTTCAAGAACCGCAAGATAGAGCCCGACGACGCCACACTAGCCCGCGTGATCAAGAAAATGGGCTACAAGACAACCACCGAGTTCTATGCAGCCATTCAGGAAGACATCATCGACGTGAACGACGTCGTCGAGCAGTACGAGGCCATCATCGGCAAGCACAACGAGGTCACCAGCCGAGGCTCGGCCGATGAATTCGTGCTCCAGCAGCCCGTCACGGCACGCGAAGAGCGGTTTGATGACGACATCCTCACCATCGGTGACGACGTCAAGGGTGTGAACTACAAGTTGGCCCGCTGCTGCAACCCCATCTTCGGCGACAGCATCGAGGGATTCATCGCCAGCGACGGCGCCATCAAGATACACCGCACCGACTGCAAGAACCTGCTCCACCTCAAGTCACGTTACCCCTACCGCATCATCCGCACCCGCTGGACAGGAAAAGCCGGCAGCCGGTTCGTTGCCACACTCAAGGTGCTGGGACGCGACGACATCGGCATCGTCTCGTCAATCACATCGGTCATCAACAAGACCGACAACTGCCTGCTGCGCAGCATCTCAGTACAGGCCGAGGGCGGACTCTTCGAGGGGCTCCTCAGTGTCAACGTCAGTGACATCGCCCTGCTGGACGGCCTGTCCAAGAAGATACTCAACGTCAAGGGCGTCAAGCAAGTCGAGCGCATCTAGCACCGACCATTCAAGAAAAGAAAACATCCACTGTGCCGCGGCACTGCCACGACAAGAAACGGCATGAAAACCGCCAGCGCCCCCATAAAAGATAGAAAAACGTCCCCGCGTGTCCCCAGAGAATGAAAAAAAAGCACTACCTTTGCACCCATCATGCACGTTGTATCAATAGACAAGCAAGCCATCAACCAGATGCCCCTGGTCAACTTCCCGGGACGCATCCACATCATCAACTCCATCCCGCAAGTCAAGAGCGTGGTCACAGCACTGCGCACCGCTCCCCAGGTCGGCTTTGACACCGAGACCCGCCCCTCATTCCACCGCGGCGAGCGCCACAACATCGCCCTGCTGCAACTCTCCACCCACACCGACGCCTTCCTCATCAGGCTAAACAAGACCGGCATCCCCGCCTACCTCAAGGAATACCTCGAGGACAAGAACTACCACAAAGTCGGCATCTCCACCACCGACGATTTCCACCAGTTGACACGCGCATGCGACATGCAGCCAGCAGGATTCATCGAGTTGCAGCAGATGGTCAAGCAATACGGCATCACCGACATGAGCCTCCAGAAAATCTACGCCATCCTCTTCCAGCACAAGATCAGCAAGGGACAGCAACTCACCAACTGGGAAGCCCCACAACTCACCGAATCCCAGCAACGCTATGCCGCCATCGACGCCTGGGCATGCCTGCGCATCTACGAACGCCTCAAGTCAGGAGCCTTCATCCCCCAGGAGTCACCCTACTATCACGAGATCATCGAGCAGCAATAATAACACCACCAGCCCGTCCATCAAGGCTACATCATCACCTTTTTTTCAAAAAAAAACGCCACATCCATTGTCTGGCACAAAATTTGCAGTATCTTTGCAGGCCGTTTACACGGATACATACTAACGGGGCTGACTGGCTTTGACAGCGTGTAGAGGTGGTAAGCAAGCATGCAGAGCGATAATGGCTATGCTCTTTAATCTCAGTCATTGACTTATTTAAATGGCGAAAACAACTACGCTCTCGCTGCCTAACCGAAGAACAGTAAGTTCGGCTTTATCGCTGCCCAAGGGGCAGTGACGAGACATCACCCAACTGCCCTCGCGCCGAGGCGGGTTGAAACGGTGGTGCAGCAATATCGGCGATAGGACAAGGCAAGCCTCGTGCCGCGTCCGAAATTCAGAGGATAAGCCCTTGGTTGGTCGTCCCGGACCTGCCGACGGTCGAAAACCAAGCCGGGACTAAGCATGTAGAAACCTTATTAGTTCCACGTTTGGACGAGGGTTCAAACCCCTCCAGCTCCACAAAATCAAAAATAAGTCGCTGAAAATCAGCGACTTATATTTTTCACTACCACTTTATTCCCCCTTTGTATTCCCCCCTTTCTCATTTTTGGCACAATTTAGAGCTGCCAATAGCTTCACTCAA
>Ga0310695_10002613_pt1 | contig 37501 bp, 29 predicted proteins | sample RumenRJG_04DNA_FD_203882 | JGI IMG/M metagenome (GOLD analysis project Ga0310695, IMG submission 203882) | Bovine rumen microbial communities from Lethbridge, Alberta, Canada - RJG_04 (v2) (version 2) | ecosystem: Host-associated > Mammals > Digestive system > Stomach > Rumen | place: Canada...
TATTAATTTAGCAAAAGAAAAATATTTATAAAATGCAGATTTTTCACCACCGATCTTAACATCTTTACATTTTAACGTATTTGTATTTTTACTATGTCAAATAAATACTGATTTTTACTTTAATAATATTATATATTATAATATATAATATTATTAATATATATTTATAGATATATTATGGGATTCTTACACCTAATTTTACCAAAATTGTTAAGATGTTAACATGTTAACATTGCGGGCGTGGTATTCGGCGGTGGCGGTGAAGAAGACATCGCCACTGGAGTTGATGGCCGTCTCTACGCTGTCTTGGATCACACCAATGATAAAACCGACGGCAACGGCCTGCATCGCCACATCGTTGCCGATATTGAGGAACGAACAGGCCATGGGGATGAGCAACAGCGACCCGCCTGCGACACCTGACGCCCCACACGCGGCCAAAGTGGCAATCAGACTCAAGAAAAGGGCTGACAGGAACGACACCTCGACACCTACGGTATGGGCCACAGCCAGGGTCATGACCGTGACCGTGACAGCGGCACCGTTCATGTTGATGGTAGCACCAAGAGGGATGCTCACCGAATAAAACTCCTCGTCGAGGCCCAACTTCTTACAAAGGCTCAAATTGATAGGGATATTGGCTGCCGACGAACGGGTGAAGAACGCCTGCAGACCGCTCACCTTCAGACAGGTGAACAGCAAAGGATAGGGATTACGCCTGAGCATCAGGAACGAGATGAGCGGATTGAAGACAAACGCAGTGGTGAGCATGCACCCCACAAGCAGGAGCACCAGCTGTCCGTAGGTGGAAAACACGTCCATACCGCTTTCAGACACCGACTTGAACACCAGTCCTAAGATACCGAACGGGGCAAACTGAATGACCCATTTCACGATCTGCGTGATGACCTTGGAGAAATCGTGAACCACATCGATGGTCTGCCGGCTGGCTACCAGCTTCAAGGCGACACCCATCATAATGGCCCAGAACAGGATGCCGATATAGTTGGCTTGTAACAGAGAAGCCACCGGATTGGCGACCATGTTCGAGAGCAGATGGGAGAACACATCGGAAAGCGCTCCAGGAGCGGCATCATCGACCACATCGCTCAGTTGCAACTTGATGGGGAACAGAAAACTGCCTATCACGGCGCTAAAGGCTGCCAGGAAGGTGCTTAAAAGATACTCAAAGATAACCGTCCGGAAACGAGCGCCCAGACCGCCACTAGCCTTAGCGATGCAGGCAGCCACCAACACCGCCACGAGGATGGGAGCGATGGCCTTCAAGGCACTGACAAACACAATGCCGAGGACACCGATAGCCTTCCACTGAGGCACAGCGAGACCAAGGATGGTACCAAGGACAAGACCAATGAGGATTCGGAGTACCAAACTGGTCTGATTCCACTTGCTGATCAGGGCACCTACTTTCAGGCTCATAACGACTAAGGCTTATGATAACGCACCAGACCAGCAAGCGGAGTCTTCAGGATGGAACCGAGACGGAAGTTCACGATGTCTGCCGCCTCACGGAGTTCATCCTGATAATGCCAAGCCACACTGCCCACGAACGAGACAGGCAGATCAGGGCGATTATAGGGCTTGATGTGATAACGCAGGAAATCAACGAAGTTATCGACGACGACAGCCCTGACACCTGCATCATCGAGATGATTGCCTATAAACTCAGAGAGAGAGGCCAGGAAGCGGTTTGCCAACGGCTGACGATAGACCCGTTTGATGATCTCTGCCAGATTCAGGCGTGTCTCCTTCTCAAAGACAACCTTGATTTCTTCTGACAATTTACCGCCATACAGGTCGTGGATAAAGCGCTTGCCAAGCACTGAGCCGCTACCCTCATCGCCCAGGATATATCCCAGGGCAGGGGTATGCTGTACGATATCTTTTCCGTCGTAGAGACAAGAGTTGGCGCCTGTACCTAAGATGCTGGCAATTCCATAGTTATGACCGCAGAGCGCACGAGCCGCGCCTAACAGATCGCTATGAGCCTCAACGACACTCGCCTGGGGGAACGTCTCCTGCAACAGAGAGGTCATCTGCGTCTCCAGCTCTGGACGGACGCCACTGCCATAAAAATAGACAGCAAGCGGGAACTCCGGGGTGAGGATGGCCGAGCTACGAAGCTTCTGAACCTCGGGGTTGGAGCCCATGACTCCTACGAACTCATCGCGTAATATCCTGACGATCTCCTCACGTGACTGATGAACAGGGTTAATGCCCTGCGTATTAAGAACTACTGGCTGAGCCGCACTTGTGACAATCGCCCAGTCGGTTTTGGTACTTCCACTATCTGCAATTAGTATCATTTCTAGTAATTTTGATGGTTTACGCTGCAAAAGTAATCAAAAAAGATTTAAAACAATCAGTTTATGGCAGTTTTTTTCTTATGAATATGTTTTTTTTCGTACCTTTGCAAAACAAAAACATATTAAGAATAATTATAAATGAAACGCTTTTTACTGATATTCGTCCTCATGTCAGGCTTCATCGTAGAAGCCAATGCCGTGTTGAAAGAGAAAGACCTGGAACAGACGCTGGCCATCCTTCAGGCAGAGTTGGAACAGTACAACAACGAACTGACTGTGCGCAGCGCCATCAGAAAGGAACGAGCCAAGCAGCTTATCACCAATTTGCTGCTGACCATGAAGCAGGCCGACCAGAACGCGCTGATGCTCTATTCGCAGGATCAGACCCACCTGTTTGACATGACCTATGCCTGCAAGGAGGCCACCAAGCAATATCGGGAGTTCCACAGGCGGCAAATCCCCTTCACGGAGTTTCTGGAAAGGAACAGCAAGGAACTGGCTCGTTATGACAGTCTGGTGAAGCGGTTAGAGACCATGCCCGACATGATGACCACCCAATACGGCGTGCATCGGCGCGACTCCTGTCTGGTGCTTGCCAGGAACATCCGTAATATGCTGGCTGAGGGCGATCAGCAACTGCGACGGAACATACGTTATTACAACATGACGGAGCAGCGCCTGAGTGAGTTAAACAACTATGCGCAGAAGCGATATACAGACATCCAGCAGAGCATCTTCATCAACGGCGGTGAGAGCTACCCTACCCTGCTGAGTCACATCGACCGCCGCTGGAGCTCGATGGTGGAGGCGGTGAAGAAGAAATACACGATTGACGACAGCAACCTGTCGCAATGGAGCTCGAAATGGGTCTTAGGTCTGTTTATCGCCATCGTCTTCTACGTCATCATCGCCATCGTGCTAAACCAGCTGTTCTTCCGTTTCCTGTTGCCCAAGCGCTTTAAGACGCAGGAGTTCAAGGACAAGCAGGCGGCGATCATCATGGCGACGACCACCATCACCTTCGCCATCATCCAGGGTCTGCTGATCAACCGGTCGGGACAGAACTTCGTGATCATGGCCTCTACCCTCCTCGTAGAGTTTGCATGGTTGTTGGGTGTGATCCTGATCTCGCTCTTGTTACGTGTGAAAGGCAACCAGATCGGCAGCGCCTTCCGTATCTATGCGCCCCTGATCGGTATCGGATTCATCGTGATAGGCTGTCGGATCATTCTGATCCCTAACGAACTGGTGAACCTGATACTGCCACCGATCCTGTTGCTTTGCGCCATCTGGCAATGGGTGGTCATCAGACGGCACAACCAGAACATTCCGAAATCGGACATCTTCTACACCTATGTGTCACTGACCGTGTTTATCGCATCGGTGATCAGCTCATGGGCAGGCTATACGCTGCTGGCAGTGCAGCTGCTCATCTGGTGGATCATGCAGCTGACCTGTATCTTGACCATTACCTGTATCAGCCAGTATCTCAAACTCTACGCCCAACGGAAGCATTACGACCAGAAGCCGATTACCCAGACCTGGGTACACCTGTTTGTGGAGAAGGTGCTGATGCCGGCACTGAGCATCAACTCCATCATGCTGAGTATCTATTGGGCTGCCAAGGTGTTTAACCTCAGTGAACTCTGCTGGCAGATATTCAAGTATAATTTCATCGACATGGAGAACCTGCAAGTGTCGATCTTGAAGCTCTCGATGGTGATCACCATGTGGTTTCTGTTCCGCTGGATTGTCCATACCGTGCTGGCCCTGCTACGCCAGCAATATCAGGCCGACGACCCAACCACCGCTGCCTCGAAGGAGGTGATGAGCAAGAATGTGATACAGGTGCTTATCTGGGGTATCTGGCTGATGATCTCGCTCTCGGTGTTCCATATCAGCGTGGCTTGGCTGCTGGCTATCTCCGGCGGTCTGTCAACAGGTATCGGTTTCGCCTCGAAAGACATCATCGAGAATATCTACTACGGTGCCTCGCTGATGGCAGGCCGTATCAAGGTGGGCGACTGGATTCAGGTGGACGGCACGATGGGTAAGGTTGCCTCGATCAGCTATACCTCCACCGTGGTAGAGTCGCTTTACGGTGAAGTCATCACCTTCCAGAATGCCCAGCTCTTCACGAAGAACTACAAGAACCTGACGCGCAATCACGGTTACGTGCTGGCTGTCATACCTTTCGGCGTGGCATACGGATCAAACCTGAAGCAAGTGACGACACTGGTAGAGGATGCACTGAACAACATGAACCACCAATGGATGGACCAGAGCAAACAGGTGAAGTGCGTGGTATCCGAAATGGGTGACTCCAGCGTGAACTTCAAACTCTTTGTATGGGCTGATGCACCAAAGAAGTCGTATGTTGTGAGCGATGTGCTGAAATGTGTGTATGAAACGCTGAACGAGAACAACATCGAGATTCCATTCCCACAGCAGGATGTACATATCAAGTGATTGGCAGGAGAGAAGTGAGAAAATGTGAAGAAAATTTGGTGGATTTGAATATATTTTGTATTTTTGCAACATCATTATGAGCAACAAAGCGACAATCATAGCTGGGCCCTGCGTCATCGAGTCGGCAGAACTGCTTGACACCGTGGCACGTAAGTTGGTGGAAATCAACACCAACCTGGGAACAGACATTATTTTCAAAGCCTCGTTTGACAAGGCTAACCGTACGTCGATTCATTCATTCCGCGGCCCAGGTATCACGCGTGGGTTGCAGATGTTGGCCGACATCAAAGAGCGTTACGGCCTGCGTATCCTGACAGACATTCATGAGAGTGAGCAGGCAGCCGCCGCAGGAGAGGTATGCGACGTGCTTCAGATTCCTGCCTTCCTGTGCCGTCAGACAGACCTGCTGGTGGCAGCAGCCAAGACAGGACGCACGGTAAACATCAAGAAAGCCCAGTTTCTGAGTGGGCACGACATGAAATATCCCGTGGAGAAAGCCCGTGATGCCGGTGCCAAGGAGGTGTGGCTGACAGAACGCGGAAACATGATGGGCTACAACAACCTAGTGGTGGACTTCCGTAACATACCGGATATGCTAGAGATCGTACCGACGGTGATCATGGACTGTACACACAGTGTTCAACGTCCTGGCGGCAGTGACGGGAAGACAGGTGGAGACCGCCGCTTCGTGCCTCAGATGGCATTGGCGGCAAAGGCTTTCGGTGCTACTGGCTACTTCTTTGAGGTACACCCCACCCCGGACGAAGGTCTCAGCGACGCTGCCAACATGTTGGAGCTCGACAAGCTTGAGGCTCTGGTGAAGAAGTTAATTGAAGATTGACAAAAAAGGCAATGACATCTAAGGAATACGCTATACAATGTATAAAAGAGGAAGCTGAGGCCGTGTTAGGGCTGATACCCCAGCTTGACGACAGCTTTGAGAAGGCCGTCAACCTGATGTATGACTGCAAAGGCAAGATCATCGTGACAGGTGTTGGCAAAAGCGGACATATCGGCGCCAAGATTGCTGCCACCCTCTCGAGCACAGGCACCCCCTCTTTCTTCATCAATCCGCTCGACGTGTACCATGGCGATCTGGGGGTGATGACTGCCGATGACGTGGTATTAGCCATCTCGAACTCAGGACTGACCGATGAGTTGTTGCGTTTCATTCCCATGGTGCTCCACATGCAGATACCTATCATCGGCATGAGTGGCAATCCAGAATCACTGTTGGCCAAATATTCCAGCTGTCACCTCTATGTCGGTGTTGAGAAAGAAGCCTGTCCGCTGAACCTGGCTCCTACCAGTTCCACGATGGCACAGTTGGCTATGGGCGATGCCCTGGCTGTGGCACTGATACAGAAGCGACATTTCAAACCACGTGACTTCGCGCAGTTCCATCCAGGTGGAGAACTCGGTAAGCGACTGCTGACGACGGCCCAAGACGTGATGCGCTCTGACGACATGCCCATATTACCGCCCGAGATGCACCTGGGCGAAGCGATCATCCTGGTGAGCAAAGGAAAACTGGGACTGGGTATCGCTCTAGTGAACGATGAAATCACGGGACTGATCACCGATGGTGACATCCGCCGTGCCATGGAGAAATGGCAGGCAGAATTCTTCGACCACACGGTGAGTGACATCATGACGCGCACACCCAAGACCGTCAAGCCAGAGACAAAGATCACAGAGATCCAAAGGATCATGAACAAATACAAGGTACATTCAGTGCTGGTCACAGACGACAAGAACCATCTGCTCGGCGTGGTTGACCACTACTCATGTATGATATAAACAAGATAATAAGGCCTATATGAAGATATTAAAGAGACTGTTGATTGTGTTGCTGTTGACGCTGCCGCTGGCGGTGTTGGCAGATTTCCTATTCAAGACACTCGACGCACGCGAAGGACTGACTTCAAGCCAGGTGAACTGTATCCTGAAAGACTCAAGAGGATATATGTGGTTTGGCACACCAGCGGGATTATACCGCTTCGATGGCTATACATTCAGGAATTTCCAGAGTGACTCGCAAGACGGTTCCTCGCTCAACGACAGTTATATCGTATCCATCCAGGAGATGCTCGATGGCAATCTGCTGGTACAGACCTCTTCAGGCTATTGCATCTACCATCCTCAGACAGAGAGTTTTGAGCGTGACATGAAGCAGACATTCTCCAGAATGGGTATCGAGACCATTCCCAGCGTGGTATATATCGACCATCACAAGAACCTTTGGGGAGCCATCCCCAACAAAGGTGTTGTCTGCTATAACCAGCAGCAGCAGTTGCTGTTCGAGTTTGGCTATACCGACGACTCGCATGGTGTACCACAAGGTGTGGTCATCTCTATCAGTGAATGTCGGGAAGGTGCGCTCATCGTGTATGATGACGGACGTGTGGTGTGCTGCGATGTGATGCACCAGCAGCATACCGTCTGGACCTCAAACAGAATCCCCGAGCTAAGTAACCGTAAGAACAAATCGCTCAAGGCCTTTGCTGACAATCAGGATAACATCTGGCTGTATGGTCAGGGCACCTTGTATTTATACGACAAGGGAACTAACACCTGGGACACTAGCATTGGTAACAATCTGGGGTTGACGGGTATTGGAGTTGACCGTAACGTGAACGGCATGGCTTGTGACCGAAAAGGTAACATCTGGATCGGTTCCGACCAACTTGGACTGCTTATGATGGATCCCAACACCCGCGAGATAACACCAGTGCAACCGCGAAACATCAATGACAGCCAGTGGATCACAGAGAAAGTAAGCATCCAAAGCGTGTATGTGGATGATACCGATCTGCTCTGGGTGGGTACAGAGAAATCAGGCATTGCCTATTCCGGACAATATATCTACCGATTCGGTTCTGACCATATCGGTGATGTCACAGCCATCACACAAGATGAGAATGGCACCGTATGGTATGGTACGAGCGACAGGGGTATTGTGAACTATGAGGGAATGTTGGCCAGCATGAAGGTATCGGCATTAGCCACCACCAGCGACGGCAGCCTCTGGGTAGGTTCGAAGCGCAACGGTCTGACGCGTATCCTCAATGGCAGCGCCACCCTCTACTCTTTGGCCAAAGACAGTATGTCAACTCTGATTGACGACCATATCAACGCACTATGCACAGACAAGGTGGGTAACCTCTGGATTGCCACAAACGGCGGCTTGCAGGTGTACAACCCCAAAATGAACACTTTCTCATCCTACACCCGAGAGAGTGGCAAACTGAATACGAACAACATTACAAGTCTGTTCTACAATAAGAATGGTAAGAGCAACGACCTCTATATCGGTACAGCCGAAGGATTGGTGATATTCAACCTCTCTTCTACGGAGAAACTGACACTGACAGGCAACACATCGAATAGCAAGTCGTTTACCAACAACTTCATCACGCAGGTCGTTCAGGACTCCAGAGGTCTGGTCTGGATCGGTACTCGTGAAGGTCTGAACATTCTGAATCTGGAGAACGACAGTCTGAACTATCTGACAGAGAAACAAGGTCTCTGCAATAACAACGTGTGTGGTATTGCAGAAGACAAGAACCATAACATGTGGATCACCACCAGTAGCGGTGTGAGCCGTATCGTGGTACAGCGTAACCATGAAGACGGTACCAACAACTACGGTCTCTATAACTACACGACAGCCGACGGTTTACAGAGTAATGAGTTTAACTCAGGTGCCATCCTGACGCGTCATGACGGTAATGTGTTGCTGGGTGGAAAATATGGTGTGAACTGGGTGGTAGAGAAAGCCAATACAGAGAAAGACGCACTGCCCCGTGTGATGCTGACGCAGCTCTTTATCGGTGAAGAAGAGATTCTGACGGGCCACGAGTATCATGACCGCGTAGTACTGACACAGGCCCTCAACGAGACCAACCGTCTGGACTTGGGGCATGAGCAGAACACCTTTACCATCAAGTTTGCCGCAGGAAACTATAACCAAAGTGAGCGCCTGCAGTTCATGTACTGGATGGAAGGCAAGGATGAAGACTGGCGCAACGGTAACGCCCTGACTCACGGTGTGACGTTCAAGGAGCTGCCGAGTGGTAATTATACCCTGCATGTGAAAGCCATCAGCGCAGAAGGTGCCGTCAGCAATCAGGAGCGTGCCATTGAGATTCATGTCGAGCGCCATTGGCTCTTGTCATGGTGGATGATTACAGCATATGTCATCCTGGCCGTTGTAGCCATCTACTTCTGGCGTATCGGACTGAAACAGCTGAAAGTGATCAAAGCCAGGAAGAAAGCCGTGATTGACCAGCTTGCCATGCAGCGTGAGGAGATCAAGGCTGCCAGCGATGACCTGCGACAGCCGATGGCTCGTATGACATCGATTATCAGTAATCTCTCCGAGAAAGAGAAATCGCTGGAGGAGCGTGAGCAGCTGAATGCCCTCCACTCACAGATGTTGCAGATCATCACCCGTGTCAGTGATATGCAGATGAACCTGGAGAATCCGGAAGAAAAAGCAAAGACAGTGGTTCATGACCGCCTGGAACTGAACGCGCGCGGTGAGATTGAGATGCCGGAGATAGAGAACCATACCCTGACCTCAGAAACAGCCAGACCGTCGAGAGCTGCCATGGAGCTGCCTACGATGAAGTTTACGGTGATCATGATTGATGACAACATGGACTTCCTGCAGTTTGCGACAGCCCGTTTGAAGTTCGTGTATGATTTCCATGCCTATAACGACATCGAGAAAGCCGCAGCGGATCTGGAAGAGATGCATTGCGATATCGTGATCTGCAAGCAGGATATGCCGGACATGTCAGGTAGTGATCTCTGTAACCAGTTGAAGACGAACAAAGCGACACAAAACATCAAGTTCGTGCTGATGACAGAAGGCATGTTGACACCTAACGACATGCGTAATCAGAACATCACCCTCTCGGCCGACGATTATCTGGCGAAGCCATTCAACCTGCAGGAAGCCACCATGCGCTTCAACAAGCTGCTTGGACTCGGTCCGATTATGGCAAACAGCGATCTGATTGAGGGAGCAGAGACCCGTATGCTCGAAGGTCACAACTCAAGTATGACCACTGCCACAGAGACTTACGGACTGACGGAGTATAAGCCCACAGACAATGGTGAGCCAGATGCTGACGATCCGATGAACCGCGTGGACACGAAAATCATCAAGCGCGATAACCAACTGGCAAAGGTTGAGGAGGAAGAGCCTGAGAAGGAAACAGCCGTCACAACGATGACAGCCATGAACATGTCGGACTTCTCGATGCTCGATGCCAGGGATCAGCAGCTGATTAAGAACATAGAACAGTATGTGATGCAGAACATGAGCCGTGGACAGATTAGTCTTGAGGAGTTGGCAACCGCTATGGGAATGGGCCGCGTGCCCTTCTTCCACAGAATACGGAGTCTGACAGCCAAGACCCCTGCAGAGCTCGTACGTGACATGCGTCTGAAGCACGCCTGCATCCTTCTGAAACGTACAAACATCAATATGAGTGAGCTGGCCACTAACGTCGGTTTCATGACAGCAGAGAACTTTATCAACATCTTCAGAGAGAAGTTTGGCATGACACCTCTCGAATATAGATTAAAACATCGTAAATGACAACAAGACATACATGGACGGCAGGAATAATTACGATTCTATTCCTGCTGATGCCTCTCTATGGACATGCACAAAGTAGCGATTCCCTTTTTGTGGAGGATATGCGAAAGGAAGGTGTTCAGTTCACAAACGACAACAGCATTAAACTACTTATGTCGGGCAGAGAAAAGTTTGCCGACATGTTTGAGGCCATCCGTCATGCTAAGAGTAGTGTACATCTGGAATACTTCAACTTCCGTAACGACTCTATCGCAGGACTGCTGTTCGATATCCTCCGTGAGAAGAGAAAAGAAGGTGTGGAAGTACGCGCCCTCTTTGACGGTTTCGGCAATGACTCCAACAACAAACCTCTGAAAAAGAAACACCTCGAAGATCTCCACGCCGACAGTATAAACATCTACGAATTCGACCCTATCCGCTTCCCTTGGGTTAACCACATCTGGCCTCGGGATCACCGTAAGATTGTGGTAATAGACGGAGAGATTGGATATACAGGAGGTATGAATGTGGCCGACTATTATATCGTAGGTACAGAACAGGTGGGAGAATGGCGTGACATGCATTGTCGCCTTGAAGGTCCCGTTGTCAATGAACTGCAACGCATCTTTTTACGGATGTGGAAGAAGGTCACCAAGGAAGAGCTCAACGATCCGAAGTATTTCCAAGCAAAGCCCGCAGGAGATAAGATGATTGGCATTGCCAACCGAGAACCCAATACCACCAACAAGATCATGCGCCGTTTCTATATTCATGCCCTCGACCGTGCCAAGGACTCTGTGAAGATTGTCAACCCTTACTTTGCTCCTACGCAATCCATCCTGAAAGCCTTGAAACGCTGTGCTGACCGAGGGGTGAAGATGGATATCCTCATCTCGTCGAGATACGACGAGCCCCTGATGCCAGAAATAGTACTCTATTATACGCGCAAGTTGGCGAAACGCGGCGTTAATATCTGGCGTTATCGCCCTGGATTCCATCACTCGAAGATCATGATGGTGGATGGTAAGTATTGTACTGTAGGCAGCACGAACCTGGATGCCCGCAGTATGCGCTATGACTATGAGATCAACGCCATCATCATCGACCCTGAGACTACGCATCAGCTGGAGGATAAGTTTCTGGAGGACATCCAGAAATGCGACTTCATGACTGAGGAGGAATGGAAGAAGACCCTTACGACCTGGAAGAAACTAAAAGGATGGTTAGGGCATCTGCTGACTTTCTTAATATAGTATATGAAGCGCAATACAACCATATCTATCTGCAAAGGCATCGCTATCATCCTGATGGTGATAGCCCATGCTGAAGCACCTGGTTGGCTTTGTAAGTTCATCTTTGAATTCCACATGCCCCTCTTCTTTATCACTGCGGGCTATTTCTTCTCACTGAAGTATCTGAACGACGAGGCTTCATTTGTCAAGAAACGGGTTAAAGGCCTATATTGGCCGTTCGTCAAATGGTCGGTATTCTTTCTGATAATCCACAATTGGATGTTCGACCTAGGCATCCTGAATGAGAGATACGGTAATGAGATGGGCGGTGTGACCCACCCATACTCTTGGCATCAGATACAGCAGAATCTGTGGAATATCGTCACAGCCATGGGTGGGTATGACCAGTTTCTCTGTGGCGCGTTTTGGTTTTTCAGAGGCCTGTTTGTGGCGAGTATCCTATACCTTATTATATATAAGTTGATGGATGCCTGCCTTCCCAAGAAAGCATTCCCTATTATCCCCTATCTCATCTGCCTGCTCATGTTACTGCTCTGCGCTTGGAAGACGTTTGAAGGGCTGAAGATTGTGACACTGGTTCAAGGCGGGTATCGTGACCTGATGGGCTGTTTCTTCTTCGGATGCGGATTCATCTTCCGTCAGTTTGCAGACAGATACCAAGCAATCATTTCGCGCCATGGCATCTATCTATGGACTGGCATCATTTTCGGTATCGTGGTATTCCTTTTCTCGAAATACCTGACAGCCAACATGAACTGGCGTTCAACTTTTACACAGTTCCTGTCACTGCCAATCCCTGCTCTGCTTGGATTCCTGATGACCTACAATATCAGCCAATGGATTGATCGTCATGAGGGATGGTTGAAACAGGCATTAGCCTACATCGGTGATCACACGCTCTATATTTTCATCTTCCACATCTGTGCCTACAAAGTGGTGAGCCTGTGGAAGATTTGGTATTATGGCCTTGACATCCGTCAGATAGGTTGCCACATGGTGATCCATGAATACTCGCAGGAGGACTGGTTCTGGGTGGCCTACACGATTGCTGGCGTAGGAATCCCCCTCGCCCTCTACTGGTTGCAGGAAAAGCTTTCCAACAAGATCAAAGGAGATAGAGCATCAACTGCTGCTCAGGCTCACTAATTCCCTTCTCACGTAACAGGACAGCCTCGTTCTCCAGAATAAAATCCGGATCGTAATCCTCCTCTTTCAAAAAGCGATGGAAACAGTCGGCAGCTTCGTCGATATGTCCACTAAACCACAATGAATAGCCATAGTTCAACAGGTCATCCGGATACACATTGTCGGTAGCTAACAACTGTTCATATATCTTATCAGCAGCCTCATACTTCCCTTCACAGACAAGCGCCCAGGCTAATACACGATTGACTTTCTTGTCATCAGGGAACTCATAGTTCAGTCGGTATAGTTCCTTCAGAGCTTCATCATATTGACCCAGATTCGTCAGACTGGCAGCAAAGTTCAGGCGATAACTCTTCTTATCAGGACAGATCGTTAGCAGCTTGTCGTAAGTTTCCAGTGCCTCCTTGTACATCTCACGATAGAAAAAAGCACGGGCAAGACCTGCCAAAGCCCTTTCATGATCAGGCTGAATTTCCAGCGCATTGGTATAGCATTGAAGGTCGCTGAATGCCAACGCCGACTCATTGGCATAGTGCTGAGCCAGATAGCCATACATCATCCAGAACTGGAAATCACGACGCGCCTCTCCATAATTTGACAACAGCTTCAGGACATTATACAGTCTGTCCTGCTTTAAGAAGAAAGCCGTTACATCATTGAAGAAAAGCTCCAAATGCGTCTTTGAGAAGATCGGATCTGCGAAGAACAGGAAACTGCCATCCATATCAAATGGGTTCACAAATGCCGAACGCTCTGGGAACAGGCGGAAGAAACGGTAAAGGTCCTGAAGATAGGTACGACGGATATAGGCCGCACTCTCCAGTTCCTCCGAAGGAAGTTCATTGAGGGTTGCCTCGCCTCTTTCAAGCATGCCACGCATATTCTGTGGAATCTGACTGATCACCTGTTGGAAAGCAAAGACAAAAGAATACTTATCGCTGTTGCAGAAAGGCCCTTTCTCCATCATCACATTCAGGAATCGGTTCATACCTGTCTTTTCAAGCACTTCCATCACATCCGGGTGGTTGGGATAGAAAGGCACAAACCAGTTACTCAACTCATTGAAGAACGAGAAACGCTTCATCTGAGAGAAACCTCCAAAATAGATATCAGAACCCTGCTTCTGCATATTGACCATGCGCTGGAAACTGGCTTCCATCTGTTCCAGTTTACGTTCCTGTTCACCAGGATGCAGTATATCCTCCATGGGATCCTCTTCTGCCTCCTCTATGCCATTACGAGTCATACGAAGAGACTGATTCTTCAACAGATCCGGCATAATCTCCCGTTGGATGGTCTCCGTATCATGCTCTGCATGCATACAGAACACAATCTGTTCCTGAAGCTCTACCAGTTCCTTGCAATGATCTTCGTCTTCCAACAGATGATGTACCAGGTCTATCTGCTCAGGATAGATAGTGGCAATCAAACGGCCTCTAAGTGCCAGTACCCATCCTACAAGTGCCCTCTGGCGTACCCGTTCATCAACAGCTTTTTCATACACATGAACGAGCGTGCGGAACTTTGCTATATCGAAAAGCTCCATTGAAGATAGCATCACGGCACTGACAATCAGCTGTTGGTCATTCGTATCCACGGTAGGCGACAGAAGTATCTCCTCCATGGCCATAGCGATACCATCCGTCCAAAGATCAGCAGACGTAAGAATATGATCAAAAAGCACATTCATGTCGTGCTGATGCTGACAGTACAACTCACGCCGTTTTGCCTCACGCTGTTGAGAAGGTTCTAACTCCAAAATGGCCACATTGGAGACAAAAGTCTCCAGTTCCTCAAGGATATTCTGAGGCGACCAATCGCGAGCTGACATATGCTGACGCATATAGATTGACGACATGAAAGAGTTGTGCCCGATGGCATAACTGCGACAGATATTCCCCCATAGCACATATAGCCGTTGTAGCAATGCCTGAAAGAGGGAAGGTAGCTGGGGATCCTTAAAACCCCGTTTCCAATAATCTGCCATCAACTGACAGTCTGTACGTATGGCATGCAGACGATCGGAATTCACTTGGTTCGGATGGATAGTAAGGTAGTTCTCCAGTCCGATAATGGCCGCACCCAAGTTACGTGCCTCCAAATAATCAAACACACTTTTCAAGTTCTGAATTGTACCCATATCTCATTTTTTTGAGAGCCATTGCTGCGCGCGTTCTACATCTTTCTGTCGTGGTGCTTCGGCATGATTAAATATCAAGGTGTCTGGCAGGTTCTTGAGCGCAGGCTCAGAAATGGTGTAGTATTTCCTGATAACATCCTTATAACGACGGACACCAAACTTATTGATTGAGTCACAGGCATCATTATAACCTTTTAGGAACACCTCTATCTGCTTCTTACGATTCTTGTCGTCCATACCTTTTGTGCGGAAAGCTATAACACCCATCTGGATATCTTCCCGACGGGTATCAAGCAAGACCTTGTGTTTTGCCAGTAGCGCCTGTGTAGCCTGTGGCTCCGTCAAGAGTAATGCGTCCATCTCATTATTTTCCAACATCTTCAGACGAACATTCACATCGTTTATCTGAATACGGAACACACGCTCTGTTTTCAACTTTGCACTATCTACAGCCAAATCACCAAGGAGATCCGTCACTGAGTAACGCGTCATAGCCAACATCCTATCGTCCAAATGCTTCAGTTGGGTGATGCGCTGATTACGATTACTGATCAATAGCCAATAAGCATTCGTAGAGGCAAGATATCTCAAAGGGGTACCCAACTGAGTGATCCGTTCAGCACGCACCAGATCAGTAACCATACCCTCTACCCTTCCTCTCAGCATGGCTGTGTCACAATCCATCTGGGCAGTAAAGCGCTTTAAGCGAATATCTACAACCGTATCAAACAGCTGATGATCTTTTGCAATATAAAGAGGCAGGCAGTCGAGTGTTGGCATCACTGCAATCTTCAGGGCAGCAGAATCTTCTCTGGCCAGTTTCAGCCGCTGCGCCCTTGTCAGTCGCTTGGTCTCCTCATAGGATTGTCCACAACTGACCAGCATCAGTAAACCAGTTACGACAACAGTAAATATTCTGATGTATTTCATCTTGTTTTCATTAATTGAGTGCAAAATTAAGCAATTATTTTGGAATACCGAAAATATTTTGTACTTTTGTATTCAATTATGGCAAAAGATAAAATCGCATACGTATGCTCCAACTGCGGACAAGAGTCGCCGAAGTGGATTGGGAAATGCCCTTCCTGTGGGCAATGGAACACGTTTAAGGAAATTCGTGTGGCTGCTGACACCAAGGAGAAAGCGGCTACAACAGCGGCTGCTTCGGCAGGTCATGCCCTGCGGAAGAACAAGGTACTGAAGCTGCGCGAGATCTCTAATCAGGACGATCCACGAATCGACATGCACGATGAGGAACTGAACCGTGTGCTGGGTGGCGGCCTGGTACCTGGCAGTATCGTCCTCTTAGGAGGAGAGCCTGGCATCGGAAAATCCACCCTCTCGCTGCAAACCATGCTCCGCATGCCTGAAAAAAAAATCCTGTATGTCAGTGGTGAGGAAAGTGCTCACCAATTGAAGATGCGTGCCAACCGTATTCCCCATGAGGATCATGACAATTTCCTCATTCTTTGCGAAAATTCCCTTGAACATATCTTCGACCATATCAAAGACGAACAGCCGGAATTGGTAATCATTGACTCCATCCAGACTATTATGACAGAGGATGTAGAGTCTTCAGCTGGCTCTATAGCCCAAGTGCGAGAGTGCGCCTCTTCACTGCTCAGGTTTGCCAAGACCAGTGGGGTGCCCGTTATCCTGATCGGCCATATCACCAAAGAAGGAACTCTTGCAGGACCAAAAATCCTTGAGCATATCGTTGATACTGTCATCCAGTTCGAGGGCGATCAGCATTACATGTACCGTATTCTGCGCTCTATGAAAAACCGTTTTGGCTCTACAGCCGAACTGGGCATCTACGAGATGCAACAGAACGGACTCCGTCAGGTAAGCAATCCTTCAGAACTATTACTCACACAGGATCATGAAGGTCTCTCTGGCATCGCCATCTCATCGGCTATTGAGGGCGTACGCCCCTTCCTGGTTGAGACGCAGGCTCTTGTCTCCACCGCAGCCTACGGCACACCTCAACGCTCTGCAACAGGTTTCGATCAGCGCCGTCTGAATATGTTATTAGCTGTCTTGGAGAAACGTGTAGGATTCAAACTCATGCAGAAGGATGTCTTCATCAATATTGCTGGTGGTCTGCGAGTGACAGATCTGGCAATGGATCTCAGCATTATTGCAGCTGTCCTTTCTTCGAATGTCGATACACCTATAGAGAAAGGCTGGTGTATGTGCGGTGAGGTAGGACTTTCTGGTGAGGTACGACCTGTAAACCGCATCGAACAAAGAATCGCCGAAGCCGAGAAACTCGGATTCAGTGATATGATCATCCCCAAATACAATATGCAGGGCTTTGACGCCAAGAAATACCACATCAGTCTTCACCCTGTCCGTAAGGTCGAGGAAGCCCTCCGCGCCCTGTTTGGTTAATCCTCGTATTCAGTGGTATCCTCGATACCAGCTTCAGCAAAGGCTTCGCGACGCTCTACACAAGTGCCGCATTTGCCGCAATGCTTCTCGCCCCCCTTATAACACGACCAGGTCTGACTATAGTCAATACCAAGTGCCTTACCTTTACGGGCAATATCGCTCTTCGTGATATTAGTGTAGGGTGAGCGCAGATGCACATTCACAAAAGTACCAGCTGAAGCAGCCTGATCGAAGGCATCGACGAACTCAGGACGGCAATCAGGATAGATGGTGTGGTCTCCCCCATGATTAGCCATCATCACATACTTTAGTCCATTACTCTCAGCTATTCCCACGGCAATAGAGAGCATGATGCCATTGCGGAATGGCACCACAGTAGATTTCATATTCTCATCAGCATAATGCCCCTCGGGAATCTCTTCCCCACCCTCAAGCAACGAGCTCTTGAAATACTGAGTCATGAAGTCCAGGGGGATTGTGATATGCTTGATACCCAACTGCTGGCAGTGCCAACGGGCAAAGGGAATCTCACGTGCATTATGTTTTGAGCCATAGTCAAACGAGATGGCGAGTGCTATACGTTCCTGCTCGTCATATAACAAGGTGACAGAATCGACGCCACCACTTAGAATAATTACTGAATCTTTTTCCATTTGGCTGCAAAGGTAAGAAAAAAAAGGCTGATACGCAAAAAAAGTATAAATTCTTATTTTTTATTTCTTAATTCTTAATTAATAATTGTATCTTTGCACTCGCGTTAAAACGAAGTTTTTCACATTATTAATTATAATAAAAACAATTATGACTATCAACGAATTCAACTTTGCCGGTAAGAAGGCAATCGTACGTGTAGATTTCAACGTACCCCTCGATGAGAATGGTAAGATCACTGACGACACCCGTATCCGTGGTGCCCTGCCCACACTGAAGAAGATCCTTGCTGACGGTGGTGCAACTATTATCATGAGCCACATGGGCAAGCCCAAAGGAAAGGTAGATATGAAGAAGTCACTCGGTCAGATCCGTGAGGCTGTAGAGAAGGCACTGGGCGTTCCCGTTGCTTTCGCTCCCGACTGCGCTAAGGCTGCTGATGCTGCCAAGGCTCTGAAGATGGGTGAGGCTCTGCTGCTCGAGAACCTGCGTTTCTATCCTGAGGAAGAGGGTAAGCCTGTAGGTGTTGAGAAAGGTACTCCTGAATTCGACGAGGCAAAGAAGGCTCTGAAGGTTTCTCAGAAGGAGTTTGCCAAGACACTGGCTTCTTACGCTGACTGCTACGTGATGGATGCCTTCGGTACAGCTCACCGCAAGCATGCCTCTACAGCTGTTATCGCCGACTACTTCGATGCTGATCACAAGATGTTGGGTCTGCTGATGGAGAAGGAAGTACAGGCTGTTGACAACGTGCTCTCTAACATCAAGCGTCCATTCGTTGCCATCATGGGTGGTTCTAAGGTTTCTTCTAAGATCGGTATCATCGAGAACCTGCTCGGTAAGGTTGATAAACTCATCCTCTGCGGTGGTATGACCTATACCTTCGCAAAGGCTCACAATGGTGAGATCGGTGACTCAATCGTTGAGCTCGATAAGCTTGATGTAGCTCTGGGTGTTGAGGAGCTGGCTAAGAAGAATGGTGTTGAGCTCGTTCTGGGTTCTGACTGCAATGCTACCAATGGTCTCGACTTCGACACGATGACTGTTAAGCCAGGTGCTGAAATCATCACCTGCCCTGCTAACAAGGTTCCCGCTGGATTTGAGGGTGTTGACGCAGGTCCTGCTTCTCAGGAGGATTTCCGCAACGCTATCAAGGGTGCTAAGACCATTCTGTGGAACGGTCCTGCTGGCGTATTCGAGTGCGACGCTTTCACCGCTGGTTCTCGCGCTATTGGTGAGGCTATCGCTGAGGCAACTGCTGAGGGTGCATTCTCTCTGATTGGTGGTGGTGACTCTGTGGCTTGTGTCAACAAGTTCGGTCTTGCTGACAAGGTTTCTTACATCTCTACAGGTGGTGGTGCTCTGCTGGAGGCCATCGAGGGTAAGGTTCTCCCAGGTGTAGCTGCTATCAAGGGCGAATAATGAGACACTCTTTAATAACAATGATGATGGCTGCAGCGTTTATCGCTTGCAGCCATCATGTTTTTGCAGCAAAGAAGTTCAAAAGCATCGAGGTTGAGACAGCCAAGTTTGCCAAGAGCGATTCTACAGCCGAAGTCTCAGTACTGGTACAGTGGCCTGTTAAGGGTGATAAAGCCGTAGTGGATAGTCTGCGAAAACATATCAATTATCTGCTTTGCAGCGAGCTTAATAGTCCCGATGATGTTAAGGCTTATGGTGAATCGCTATTTGAGTCTTTATCTATTGATTGGCATAGTGTTTACGACGAGATGCCGCCAGAGGAACGTCTGGGCGCCTTCACCAAACATCACGAAATAACAATAGAGGCACAAACCAACAACTACATCACCTATTTCTATCGCACACACGAGTATCAAGGAGGCATTCATGGTTTTACCACTGAAGTGGGCTTCACCTTCCGCAAGAGCGATGGCAAACAGATACCATTGCTCGCAGATACTGATTCACCAGAATTAGCCCAACTCATCAAAAAAGGGGTGAAGCAATTCTTTGCTGGAGGCTCAGAGGAAGAGATGAACGATGAAGCCGTGCTGGAATATCTTTTCATCACCGATGCCGAGGATCTTAACCGTATACCCCTGCCAGGCAATCCTCCCTATCTCTCAAAGACAGGTCTCGTATTCCTCTATACTCAATATGAGATAGCCCCCTACTCCAGTGGCATCATCACATTCGAGGTTCCTTTCAAGGATATTATGCCTTTCCTAACCCCTGAAGCAAAAGAGTTGATCCCATAAAAAGAGGGTATGCAAAATTGCATACCCTTCTTTTTTGAGACCTCTCGAGAGGATCAGGGAGAGGGATTTTACTCTTTGTCGAGCAGAATCTTCATCATTTCAACAGCAGCCTTAGCCACAGAGGTTCCAGGACCAAAGATAGCAGCTACACCTGCTTTATAGAGGAAGTCGTAGTCCTGAGCAGGAATCACACCACCTGCAATGACCATAATATCCTCACGACCTAACTTCTTGAGTTCTTCAATGAGCTGAGGAATCAAGGTCTTATGACCTGCAGCGAGTGACGAAGCACCTACCACATGCACATCGTTCTCTACAGCTTCACGAGCAGCCTCGGCTGGTGTCTGGAACAAGGGTCCCATATCCACGTCAAAGCCACAGTCAGCGTAGCCAGTAGCTACAACCTTTGCACCACGGTCGTGACCATCCTGACCCATCTTGGCGATAAAGATACGAGGACGACGACCTTCCTTCTCTGCGAACTCATCTGTCAGCTTACAAGCCAACTCGAAGTCGCTATCGTTCTTTGATTCTGAACTATACACGCCTGAAATTGTTCTGATTACTGCTTTATAACGACCTACGATCTCCTCGCAGGCATCTGAAATCTCACCAAGGGTACAACGCAGCTGAGCAGCCTTCACAGCAAGGTCGAGCAGGTTGTTCTCGCTCTTCTTGCCCTCGTTGAACTCACGAACACACTCTGTGATAGCTTTGAGTGCAGCCTGACAAGCGGCTTCATCACGGGTAGAGCGAACCTGAGCCAGACTCTCCTCCTGCTGCTTGCGCACTGCAGTGTTATCAACTTCAAGGATATCAATCGGATCCTCATGCTCAAGACGATACTTGTTGGTACCAACGATGGTCTGAACACCTGAGTCGATACGAGCCTGAGTACGGGCTGCTGCCTCCTCAATACGCATCTTAGGCAGACCTGTCTCGATAGCCTTAGCCATACCACCCAGCTTCTCAATCTCCTGAATATGCTCCCAAGCCTTATGAACCAGTTCGTTGGTCAGGGTCTCCACATAGTAAGAACCTGCCCATGGGTCGATCTGCTTGCAGACCTTTGTCTCATTCTGAATATAGATCTGGGTGTTACGAGCAATACGGGCAGAGAAGTCAGTAGGCAGAGCGATAGCCTCATCAAGAGCGTTGGTGTGCAACGACTGGGTATGACCCAGCACAGCAGCCATAGCCTCGATACAGGTACGACCTACATTGTTGAAAGGATCCTGCTCCGTGAGTGACCAACCAGAAGTCTGAGAGTGAGTACGGAGAGCCAATGACTTAGGATTCTTTGCACCAAAGCTTTTCACAATCTTTGCCCACAGCAGACGGCCTGCACGCATCTTGGCAATCTCCATGAAGTGGTTCATACCAATAGCCCAGAAGAAGCTCAGACGAGGCGCAAAAGCATCCACATCGATACCAGCATTCACACCCGTACGCAGGTAGTCCATACCATCAGCCAGTGTATAAGCCAACTCGATATCAGCGGTAGCACCAGCCTCCTGCATGTGATAACCAGAAATAGAGATGCTATTGAACTTAGGCATCTTCTGTGAGGTGTATTCGAAGATATCAGCGATGATCTTCATTGAGAATGCAGGGGGATAGATATAAGTGTTACGCACCATGAACTCCTTCAGGATATCGTTCTGGATGGTTCCTGCCATCTCCTCAAGCTGAGCACCCTGTTCCAGACCTGCTACGATGTAGAATGCCAAGATAGGCAATACGGCGCCGTTCATAGTCATAGATACAGACATCTTGTTCAAGGGGATACCAGAGAAAAGCACCTTCATGTTCTCCTCGTTACAGATAGACACACCAGCCTTACCCACATCGCCAACCACACGAGCGTTATCTGGGTCGTAACCGCGGTGTGTAGGCAGGTCGAAGGCTACAGAAAGTCCCTTCTGACCTGAAGCCAGGTTACGGCGATAGAATGCATTCGACTCTTCAGCAGTAGAGAATCCGGCATACTGACGGATAGTCCACGGGCGGAACGGATACATCATTGAATACGGACCACGCAGATAGGGCGGAATACCTGCTGTGAAGTCGAGGTGCTCCATACCTTCGAGGTCTTCTTTCGTATAGACAGGACGTACCTCAATATGCTCTGGGGTCTTCCAGTTCTCTACGATACCATTGTCTTTAATCCACTTGGCACCATCCTGAGTCTTGATACCAGCGTAGATATCTATGTCTTTAAATTGTTTACGCATCATTCAATTCTCCTATTCTTTAAATACCAAGTTTCTGATTATATTCTTTCAAAGTCTCAAGCACGTTGCACTTCACGTGAACGAAGTTCTCGATACCAGCAGCCTTCAGGTCCTCCATACAAGCAGGCGCACCAGCCACCACAAACATCGCACGACCATTCAAGTACTTAAATGCAGGGATAGCGTACTCAGCATACTCATCGTCGCTCGAGCAGATGACAACGATATCGGCCTTAGCCTCGAGCGCTGCATCAACACCCTCCTCAACGGTCTTGAATCCAAGGTTATCAATCACCTTATAACCAGCACAGGCGAGGAAGTTACAAGAGAACTGTGCACGAGCCTGACGCATAGCCAGATTACCAATAGTCAGCATGAAAGCCGTGGGAACCTTGGTCTCCTCAGTATGGATGCGGAGATCCTCAAAGTCAGCAGCCAAACGAGTTGAAGAGATTGCCTTGAAGGGATGCTCCTCTTCCTCTGCATGACCACAGCAGCAGCCACATGCCTTAGCCTTCTTACCCTCACTCTTCTCAGTGAAGTTGGGGAACTGGTTGGTACCCAACAAGAACTCCTTACGCTTGGCGGCATCACCATGACGCTTCACATTGGTGGCGTTGATATCATCCTGAACAGTACCTGCCTTGACAGCAGCCAGGAAACCTCCCTCCTCTTCTACCTTCAGGAAGATCTTCCAAGCCTCCTGAGCCAAAGCATCAGTCAGGTGCTCAATATAATATGAACCTGCAGAAGGATCAACGATGCGGTCGAAATGGCTCTCCTCCTTAATCAGCAACTGCTGGTTGCGAGCGATACGCTCTGAGAAATCAGTTGCCTCCTCATACGGGGCATCAAACGGTGTTACCACCATTGAGTGAACACTACCCAGAGCAGCACTCATTGCCTCAGTCTGTGAACGGAGCAGATTTACATAGCTATCAAACAGTGTCTGATTATAAGTAGAAGTTGTGGCATTGATGATCATCTTGCAAGCGCAATCGTTCTTAGGCTCATACTGCTTCACTATCTGAGCCCAGAGCAGACGGGCTGCACGGAACTTAGCGATCTCCATGAAATAGTTCTCGCTAACACCCATGTTGAACTTAATGCTCTTTGCGGCAAGGTCGGCATCAACACCTGCATCAACCAACTGCTGCAGATATTCATTACCCCAAGCCAAGGCATAACCCAGTTCCTGAACGATATAAGCACCAGCATTATTGAGTGCATCAGTGCTGACAGCGATACAGCGGAAGTTGGGATATTCCTTCAACACCTCAACAAGTTTCGGAGCAACCTCCAGAACAGGAGTCACATCCTTACCCTTCATCACCATCTTGGCCATGGGGTCAAACTCGATCGAGCCAACTACCTTCTCCTTGTCGTAGCCCTTCTCAGCGAAGTAAGCGACAAGAATCTCAGCAAGCTCCACAGAGTGACGGGGACAAGTGGCGAAGTTCACCTCGATGATGTCGCAATAGATACCATCGAGCAGAGTCGCTACTGTCTCTTTCGAAACCGACTTGCCAGGAAGTCTAAAACCTAAGGAGTCGATACCCTTGTTCAGGATGTCGAGTGCCTTGGCATTAGCTGCCTTAGGATCATCCACCACGATGTTCTGACGAACATACCACACATTAGAGTCCTTCTTGTTACCTCTCACGAACGGAAACTCTCCTGGGAGAGCATCGGGGGTTTTCAGATTCGCCAGGTCTTCACGGCGATAGAAGGGCTGTACGTTAAAACCTTCATTGGTTCTCCATACCAAGCGCTTCTGAAAGTCTGCGCCTTTCAGATCGACTTCAATCTTGTCGAGCCACTCTTGAGTGGTCGGCGCTACAAACTCGGTAAAGAGTTTCTCTTTGTTTGCCATAGTTACAGTGCTAAATTATTATATACGTTTTGTTTTAAGCTACACTTAATGGGCTACAAAGGTACAAACTTTTTAGCCAAAACAGCAGTTTGAATTGTGAAAGAAATAAAAAATCAGTTTTTATTCAAAATTAAGTGCACAAAATAGCTTATTCTGAGCAATTTTTAGTAACTTTGCACCCAAATTGGCAAGAAAATTTGAGATCTATAAAAGTTAGTGAGAAAATATGGAATCATTTCATTGGTTGAAAGACCTATTTACAACGACAGACTCAGTAGCGCATATCGCACTATTGTATGCCATTGTCATTGCGATAGGTGTCTATTTGGGAAAGATTAAGGTGTTTGGAATCTCACTGGGCGTAACCTTTGTGCTTTTCGCAGGTATTCTGGCTGGCCACATTGGATTCACTGCTCCTACCCCCATTCTGACGTTTGTTCAGGATTTCGGTCTGATTCTCTTTGTATTCATGATCGGTATGCAGGTGGGACCAGGTTTCTTTGAGAGTTTCGGAACTGCAGGTATCAAGCTCAATGGTCTGGCTGCCAGTGCCATTGTCTTAAACATCCTCGTGATGTTTGCCTGCTATTACATCTTCTTCGACACCTCCAACGTAGCCAGTCTTCCTATGATGGTTGGTACGCTCTATGGTGCTGTCACAAACACCCCTGGTCTTGGTGCTGCTAACGAGGCGCTCAATACGGTATTCCCCAACGGTGCCCCTCAGATTGCTTCTGCCTATGCCTGTGCCTATCCTTTAGGTGTGCTGGGTATTATCGGCGCTACTATATTAATAAGGTACGCGTGTAGGGTAAAACTGGAAGATGAAGAGAAGCAGCTCTTGGAAATGGAGGGTACAAAGACCAATAAGAAGCCATACAAGATGCACTTGGAAGTAACCAACAAGTACCTTGAAGGCAAGACGCTCTTGCAGGTGCATGACTTCCTGAACCGTGATTTTGTGATCTCCCGTCTGGTTCATGAGGGAGAGTTATGCATCCCCAACCGTGATACGATCTTCCACGTAGGCGACCAGATGCTGATTGTCTGCGCTGAGGCAGATCAGGAGGCCATCACGGCGTTTATTGGTCCGAAGCTCGACATCGACTTTGAGCAGCAGGATCAGCCTCTGGTATCAAAGCGTATCCTGATCACCAATCCGAAGGTTAACGGTAAGACCTTGGCGTCGATGCACTTCTCAAGTGTACATGGTGTGAATGTCACCCGTTTGACCCGTCATGGTATGGATCTCTTTGCTTCAGCCTCACTGCCACTGCAGGTTGGTGATAAGATCATGGTGGTGGGTCCAGAGGATGCCGTTGATCGTGTAGCCAACAAGATGGGTAACTCTATCCGCCGCCTGAATGCGCCGAATATTGCCACGATCTTCGTCGGTATCTTTATTGGTCTGATCTTTGGTTCATTCCCACTTGCCATCCCTGGTATGCCTGTTCCTGTGAAACTGGGTCTGGCTGGTGGTCCGCTGATTATCGCCATCCTCATTGGACGCTACGGCTATAAGATTCATCTGGTCACCTATACAACGACATCAGCCAACATGATGCTCCGAGAGATAGGTCTGGTATTGTTCTTGGCCTCAGTGGGCATCAAGGCTGGTGCCAACTTCTTTGAGACTGTAGTAGAAGGTGATGGCTTGCTTTATGTCCTGACAGGTTTCCTTATCACCATCATTCCAATCCTGATTGTTGGTCCGATTGCAAGGATACGTTATAAGTTTAACTATTTCACCATTGCAGGTATGATCGCTGGTTCCTATACCGATCCCCCTGCTCTGGCTTACGCGAACAGCATCTGTTCCAAGGAGGCTCCTGCGATAGGCTACTCTACGGTCTATCCGCTCTCAATGTTCCTCAGAATCTTCACTGCACAGATTGTCGTACTGTTCTTCTGTGGTTAGTCAACAAGAAATCTATATAATAATTACAACGATGAATAAAGCAAGAATCCTGCTATGCGGAATGCTACTGGCAAGCACCATGTCGGCCATGGCTCAAGGAGCCAAGAATATCCGGCTGAATGAGGTGCTGACCAATAACACCGCCAGCATTGTGGATGAATTTGGCAATCGTGAAGCCTGGATTGAGGTGGAGAACACATCATTCACCACCTATAACATCAGAGGCATGTATTTCACGACAGACCGTTCTGTCCTCGACCCCAAAATGAGCGTTCCTGAGCGTATCAAGCGTATGAGCGTGATTCCCAACGGAGACCCTCGCACACAGATTGGCGGGCGACAGCACCTTGTGTTCTACTGCAACTCAAATCCCTCAGAGGGAAAGTTGCATCTCTCACTTCCCGTTCCAACGTCAGAACCCGTATGGATCGGATTCTACAATGGTAATGCCGTCGAGCTGATCGACTCCGTCACGATCCCAGCCCTTGCTGCTGACCAGAGCTATGCCCGTCACGGCAGAGAATGGAGTGTGAAGTCGCCTGAGAACGTGACGCCAGGTATTGAGAACTTCATCAAGACTGACGAGACGAAAGATGCCAAGCTGAAGCGTGAGGACCCCTATGGAGTCGGCATCACCCTGTTGGCTATGGGTATCGTGTTCTTCTGTCTGGCCGTTCTCTTTGTCTTCTTCTGGATCTTCGGCCTTATTATGCGGCATCTGGATACTGCTAAGAAGGTGGTTAACACCCAGCCTATCAAGCCGATTACCAAGACTGTGGAGGTGACCCAAGACATTGCCCATGTCACAGGTAACATCCTACAAGACGGTCTGAAGACAAAGGGTATCGACAAGGAGGTCTATATTGCTGTCATCTCGATGGCACTGAAACAGTATCAAGACGATGTACACGATGTTGAGAGTGGTATCATCACCATTAAGTCACGCCAGACAGGATGGACTGATGAGTCTAGTCAGATGACCCAGTTCTCGAGACCTGTCATTCCGACATCACATCACGCACCAAACATTCCCACAACCCCAGAAATCCATTAAGCAATGAATAAGTATCAGTATAAAGTACAAGGCGTCGATTACGACGTAGAGATCGAAGAAGTAGAGGGCAACGTAGCAAAAGTCGTTGTCAACGGTGTCCGTTTTGACGTAGAACTGAAGCAGCCCATCAATCCCACAAGCACCCTGAAGAAGGTACGCGTGGAGGCTCCAAAGGCCGTTGCTCGTCCTGCAGCACCTGTCACACCAGCTCCTGCTGCAGCCCCAGCTGCTCCTGTAGCTGCTGGCGCAGGCTCTCCCATCAAAGCCCCACTTCCTGGCACAATCATCGAACTGAAGGTGAACGTTGGCGACACCGTAAAGCAGGGCGATGTGGTTCTCGTGCTTGAGGCTATGAAAATGCAGAACAACATTGAATCAGAGTACAGCGGAACAGTGACTTCTATCACCGTTAAACAAGGTGAGACAGTCATGGAAGGTGCCGTTCTCCTCACAATCGGATAAACAGCTATGGATCTCGGACAATTTATCATACAGAACTTCCATGAGTTCCTCACCTATACGGCATTTGCCAATGCCACGGTGGGAAATCTCATCATGATAGCGGTGGGAGCCTTCTTTATCTGGCTCGCCATCAAGAAAGACTTCGAGCCCTTGCTGCTCGTGCCTATCGGACTGGGTATCATCCTTGGAAACATTCCCTTCCGTGCAGATGCAGGACTGGAGATTGGTCTTTATGAAGACAACTCAGTATTGAACATCTTCTATCAAGGTGTACGACAAGGCTGGTATCCCCCACTTATCTTCCTAGGAATTGGTGCAATGACTGATTTTACGGCATTGTTAGCCAATCCGAAGCTGATGTTGATTGGTGCTTCTGCCCAATTTGGTATCTTCGGCGCCTATATGGTGGCATTAGCCATGGGCTTCGAACCATCCCAGGCTGCAGGTATCGCCATCATTGGTGGTGCTGATGGTCCTACAGCCATCTTCCTGAGTTCAAAGCTCTCACCCAACCTCATGGGAGCGATTGCCGTTTGTGCCTATTCCTATATGGCACTGGTACCTGTGATCCAGCCGTTCATCATGCGTCTGCTCACCACTGAGAAGGAGCGTGTCATCAAGATGAAGCCTGGTCGTGAGGTATCTCAGACAGAGCGCATCCTCTTCCCAATCATCGGATTGCTGCTCACCACCTTCATCGTACCTTCAGGTCTTCCTCTGCTGGGTATGCTCTTCTTCGGCAATCTGCTGAAGGAAAGTGGCAAGACCACCCGTCTGGCAAAGACAGCTGGTTCTTCACTCAACGACATCGTAGTCATGTTGCTGGGTCTGACTGTTGGTTGCTCTACTCAGGCCAGCGAGTTCCTGACCTTCAATACAATTAAGATCTTCGCCTTGGGTGCTATGGCCTTCATGATTGCCACAGCCTCTGGTGTATGCTTTGTCAAACTGATGAACCTCTTCCTTCCTGAAGGCAAGAAGTTGAATCCGTTGATTGGTAATGCTGGTGTATCAGCTGTTCCTATGGCTGCACGAATCAGCAACAACCTCGGTCTGGAGTACGATCGCCACAACTTCCTGCTCATGCATGCCATGGGTCCGAATGTGGCAGGTGTGATCGGTTCTGCAGTGGCTGCAGGTGCCCTTCTGGGCTTCCTTTCATAAGAAGATTATAAACTTTTAAAAAAAAATCCCCACTTTTCTTGTTAAAGCGGGGGTTTTTTATTATCTTTGCCGACAAAATAGAATAAAGATGAATGAGAAAACAGATTCTGAATTGAAACAAGGAATCATCTTGAAGCGTCAACTGACACTTCCTAATGACATAAAAACCATTCCTCAACTGAGTGAATTCATTGAGGAAATAGGTGAAGAATTGGCTATGGAGATGTCAACGATAATGAGTCTGAACCTTGCGTTAGAGGAAGCAGTCGTCAATGTGATGGAGTATGCTTACGCTCCTGGCACATACGGCGAGGTATATCTCGAGGTCACTGCCAATGAAACATCTATAGAATTCATCATCAGCGATAGCGGTATTCCATTCGACCCGACAAAGAAGGAAGAAGTTGACACCACTTTGTCTGCAGACGAGCGTCCGATTGGTGGATTAGGCATCCATCTGGTGCGTGAGATTATGGACTCCGTGAGTTACAAGTATATAGATAACAAGAATATATTAACATTAAGCAAAAAAATAAAATAATTATGATCATTGAAATCAAAGAATTAGATGGCGGTATGAAAGCCATCCTGAATGGCCGACTTGACACACCTGCAGCAGTAAAGGCACAGCAGGAGATTGGACCTCTGCTTGAGAATGCAGACAAGGAAATCATTTTCGATTGCACAAATCTCGAGTACATCAGTAGTTCTGGTTTACGTCTTTTCCTGACTATCCGTAAAGAGGCATCTGTAAAGGGTGGAAAGGTTATCATTGAGAATATCAATGACGAGATCCGCAAAGTATTCATGATGACAGGCTTCTTCAACCTGTTTGAAATCAGAAATGCATAATTTCGGGAAAGGAAGACCTAAAATAGCAATCATCGACCCCAACACCCTTTCGGCGTTGGGGTTAAAGCAGATATTACAGAATGTAATGCCCATTATGACGGTTGACATTTATGGCTCCTTTATGGAGCTGTCAGCCAACAAGCCCGATGAGTATTTCCACTATTTCACGGCAATGAACATCGTGCTTGAGAACAAGGCATTCTTCCTGGAGCACAGACAGAAGACCATCGTCCTGACATTATCTCTCGACGGCATGTCGCAACTGTCTGGCTTCCATTGTCTCTGCACCAATGTCACGGAAGAAAAGCTCATACGCTCTGTTCTCACGTTACAGCAGCACGCTCATGGGCATGGTGAGCATCTGCCTCCAATGCCAGACATCCTCAAAAAGAAAATTCTCTCTGACAGGGAGATTGAAGTGATGTCGCTGATCGTTCAGGGATATATCAACAAAGAGATTGCCGACAAACTGAATATCGGACTGGCCACAGTCATCACCCACCGGAGAAACATCATGGACAAACTTGGCATGAAGAGTGTCAGTGCCCTTACGATCTACGCCGTGATGCACGGATATGTAGATATCAACAAGATTTGAAGAATCATATGTCCACCCTATCACATATCGCTTTTGAGAATGCATGTGCCGACATCTTCTGTTTCGACAACGGAACAGAAGTCAAGGAGTATCAGGCAATGATACACGTTAGCCAGCACAAGCTCCCCTATGCCCAACAGTTTGAGGCCATCATGAACGCCTACAGTCAGTTGCTTGAGTCCCTACCAGGTACGCAGGCCGTCTTCAAGCGTTATTTCCTCAGCGATGCGGCTAATCAGGCTGATGATGTCATTCTTGCTGATGTTACCGATTGCGCCAAGAGTTTGATCGAGCAGGCCCCGCTTGATGGTACGAAGATTGCCCTCTGGGTCTATCTCATGACGAATGTGCAGACTGGCATCGGCAAAAGCGGACTCTATGAAGTGCGTCATGGAAGTTTCCGTCACCTCTGGAACGGCTCTGCCCACAATCTCGCTGCCAACTCAGAGTATCAGACACGTCTGCTCTTCAACGAATACAACATGCAGTTGCTTGAAGAAGACTGTACGCTCGAAGCCAACTGTATCCGCACCTGGCTGTTCGTCAACGATATCGACCTGAATTATGGTGGTGTGGTTCGTGCACGTAATCAGTTCTTCTTCACACAGGGCCTCACTGTACACACCCATTTTATTGCCTCTACCGGCATTGGCGGACGACAGATGGATCCCAATGTGCTCACCCAGATGGACAACTATGCCATCGCCGGCATCCAGAAGGAGCAGATCCATTATCTCTATGCTCCCACCCATCTCAATCGCACCAGCGACTATGGGGTATCCTTCGAGCGTGGCACCTACATCGACTATGCCGATCGCCGCCATGTGTTCATCTCTGGCACAGCCTCCATCAACAACAAAGGCGAGGTGATGTATCCCAAAGACATTGTCAAGCAGACCCATCGCATGTGGGAGAATGTGGAAGCCTTGCTGAAGGAAGCCGACTGTACTTACGATGAGGTAAGTGAAATGGTGGTCTATCTGCGCGACGTAGCCGACTACGAACTGGTACGCGATCTCTTCGAAGAGCGATTCCCACGAAAGCCTTATGTCATTGTTCAGGCTGCGGTATGCCGCTCGGCATGGCTCATCGAGATGGAGTGTATGGCTGTCAAGCAGATATCCGCTCCTGCACATCCAGCTTTCTAATGATATGGGCAGAATCATCATCGCAGGCATCGGACCTGGTAGTCAGGAAGACATCACACCCGCTGTACTCGAAGCCGTACAACAGGCTGATGCGATAGTAGGCTACAAATACTATTTCCAGTTTATCGAACCCTACGTCAAGAAGGGGTGCGAGTGTATCGACACAGGCATGAAGAAGGAGCGTGAACGGGCTGAACAGGCTTTCCTTCTGGCTGAGACAGGTAAGACAGTGGTGGTGATCTCCTCTGGCGATGCAGGTTTATACGGCATGGCCCCACTGATCTACGAGATGGCTGAAGCCAAAGGCTCTGACATCACCATCGAGACCCTGCCAGGCATCTCGGCTTTCCAGAAAGCCGCCTCACTCTTAGGCGCACCCATAGGGCACGATACTTGCATCATCTCACTCTCCGACCTGATGACACCTTGGGAGGTCATCGAGCGTCGTATCAAGGCTGCTGCCACAGGCGATTTCGTGACAGCCATCTATAATCCCAAATCCCACGGACGCTACTGGCAACTCTACCGTTTGCAGGAGCTGTTCCTGATGGAGCGTTCCGCAGACACACCTGTGGGTTATGTCCGTCAGGCAGGGCGCCCTGAGCAGCAGGTGAAAGTCACCACTCTTGGTGCCTTCGATCCTGAAGATATCGACATGTTCACCGTCGTATTGATTGGCAATTCCCAATCGTATATTTCTGATGGCAAGATCATCACCCCTCGTGGCTATTATCGTGAGACAGCGACTGAGGGTGAGAAGATTGGACAGAACATCATGATCGAATCGTTCCGCACCATTGCCAGCGAATTAAAGAAAGACTACCCCCTCGATCATAAATGGGCGTTGCTTCACGCCATCCACACCACAGCCGACTTCGACATGGAGGACATCCTCTATACGGATCCCAAAGCAGTGGAGACCTTATATAATATGGTGAAGGACGGGACTTTGAAGACCATCGTCACAGATGTGACGATGGTGACAAGTGGCATCCGCAAGGGGGCGTTGTCTCGTCTGGGGGTCGAGGCGAAATGCTATCTGAGTGATCCACGGGTGGCAGAGATGGCTCAGGCACAGGACATCACACGCACACAGGCTGGCATCCGTCTGGCTGTAGAGGAGCATCCTGATGCACTCTTTGCCTTTGGCAATGCACCTACTGCCTTGATGGAGCTCTGCGATCTGATACGCAAGGGCAAGGCTCATCCTGCTGGTATCATCGCTGCCCCAGTAGGTTTCGTACATGTGCGTGAGTCGAAGCACATGGTAAAACCCTTCCGCAACATCCCTAAAATCATCATCGAAGGCCGCAAGGGAGGCTCCAATCTGGCTGCTACCCTCTGCAACGCCATTCTGACCTTCGACGATGCAGCCCAACTTAAACCAGGAAGAGACTTATGAAGTTCATCGTCATTGGGATTTCTGATGCGCCAGAGCCGTTCTTCACGCCTGAGATTCAGGAAATCATCAAGAACGGACAGGTGTTCTCTGGTGGCAAGCGTCATCATGAGATTGTAGCCCCACTGTTGCCTACAGATGCCCAATGGATCGACATCATCACCCCACTCGACGCTGTCTTCGAGCAGTACCAGTCGCTCACTTCTGATGTCATCGTCTTCGCCAGTGGCGATCCCTTATTCTTCGGCTTTGCCAACACCATTCGGCGGAAGATGCCTGAGGCAGAGATCATGCTCTACCCTACTTTCAACTCCCTGCAGCTATTGGCTCATCGCCTGGTGATGCCTTACCACGACATGCGCATCGTGTCGCTGACAGGTCGCCCTTGGCCTGAGTTCGACAAGGCACTGATTGAGCGGACTACAAAGATCGGCATCCTGACGGATAAGGAGCACACACCAGCTGCCATCGCCCAGCGCATGATAGACTATGGCTACACCAACTATCAGATGCATGTGGGTGAACACCTTGGGAATCCCTCGCTTGAGTGCGTGACAACGCTTTCATTGGACGAAGCATCACAACGTGAGTTCTCCCATCCGAACTGTCTGATCATCGAACAGCAGGGCGAGATGCCAACCAGACTATTCGGCATCCCAGATGCCGACTTCACCCTACTCGACGGACGAGAAAAGATGATTACAAAGATGCCCATCCGTCTGCTGACACTTCAGGCTCTTGAATTACGCAAAAAGAACGTCTTTTGGGACATCGGCTTCTGCACAGGCAGCATCTCTATCGAAGCCCGTCTGCAGTTCCCTCATCTGCAAATCTGCGCCTTCGAGATACGTCCAGAGTGCGAGGCGATTATCCAAGAAAACACTCGCAAGTTTGGTACCCCAGGCATCGACATCCATATCGGCAATTTCTTAGAAGCTGATCTTTCTGCCCTCCCCCGTCCAGATGCAGTCTTCATCGGAGGTCACGGAGGCCATCTGAAGGAAATCATGGCGAAGGTAAAAACTGTTCTGTCGGATAATGGCTGCATCGTGATGAACAGCGTCAAGGCCCCTCTTGTCAAGACAGACAGTCATCAGCTATGGGACGAAGCCTGCCAGGAACTAAACCTGATGCAAACCCCACCCACTAAGATCATCCTCAACGACAACCACCCCATCGAGATTCTCAAAGCGACATTAAACTGACATATTTATTTACAACGACAGCGTCCCTGTCTTCATCCAAGGAGCAGCTCATTAGAGAGAAAATTTGCGAGCATTAAATGTAAAAATTGCGAGCATTAATGCTAGAAAAATTTTCCTTTAACGACACGTTTTTCTGACTTTAGAACAAGATGCGAAGATACTTTACATCACACATATTAGTAGTATCGTTACTTACGACAAAAACTGAAAAATAATACGTCACAAAATATCTATATAAGTATTATATAATTTATATTATTATTAATATAATATATATATTATATTAATAATAATATAAATCTAATTAAAATGTTAAATGACATAATAATTTTCATTTTTTGTCGTAAGTCGCTTGGTTATTTCGAATATTTTTTGTACCTTTGCACTTGAAATAATAACCAATCAAATCACAAGTATGACAACAGAAAATTCAACCTACGATCGTCCACTTATCGAACAGAAACTTGAATACTACGGAAAAGAAATCCAGCACCTGATGAGCGACTACCCTTGCATGCGAGAGATCTGCAAAGGACTGGAGACAGCAGCCTACCCTGCCGCACTCTTCACTGGTGCCTGTTTCTTAGGCACATTGATGACACGATGCACCTATCGGTTCTACCATCGTCCTGAGGAGCTGCGCCGACTGAACTATGGCGTTTACATCATTGGCGACCCAGGCTCAGGCAAATCGTTCGCCACCCGCCTCTACGAGCTGTTGGCAGGTCCTATCATCCGCGTGTCAAGGGAAGGCATGAACGCCATGAACCGCTACAAGCGCAAATACAGCGAATGGGAGCACAGCGGACAGAAAGGCGATGGACCAACGAAACCCAAACCTCTGATCCGCGTACATCCTGCACGTAATTCTAACAAAGTGTTTATCGAAGACATGAACAACGCCATTGACATCGTCGATGGTGAGGAAATGCACCTCCACATGTTGTCCTTCGACACAGAGCTGAGCAACAGTATCCGACTTCAGAGTGAAGCGTGGAACAGCAAACAGATCATGGAACTCAAAGCATTTCATAACGAGGAGGATGGCGAATGCTTCGTCAACAGTCTGCTCCAGCCCGCATTCAATGTTTACTGGAACTACGTCTATACAGGCACGCCTATGGCCTTGGAGACCAAGGTAAACCAGCGTAACATCGGCACTGGCTTGGCGACGCGTCTGGCAGCCATTCCCATGCCCTCAACCCACTTCCGTATGATGAAACGCGAGACGCTGGAAGAGGTCGGACTGGAACCAGAGGAAGACAAGACACTGCGCATGTGGGCTGAGCGACTGGATAAAGAGTATGGTGAACTGCCGATCGAGAAACTGGTGCACGAGTGTTATGAATGGACGGCACGACGTATGGCAGATGCCAAGGACGACGACTCCAAGGTCGCAGAACTCCTGTGCAAGCGTGTGGCCTATTATGGCATCAACGTCACCGTTCCCTTCATCGTCATGCGCCACTGGGACGAGTGGAAACAGCATCGTACGCTGTCCATCGACGACACAGATCTCTACTTCTGCCAGCTGGTGTGCAACATCCAACTCTGCTGTCAGAGCTACTTCTTCGGCAACTACTGGGAGTCGTATTTCAGAATGCAGGAACAAGGGCTCGTTGGTCCTCGACAGGAAAGGCATTACTCAAAGAAGATGAAGCTGCGCTATCGTTCACTGAGCAACGAGTTCATCACCAGCGACCTGGTCTATTACTGTGGCGTCAACCAGCGCAACGCCGAAAAGATTGTAGAGCGATGGAAGAGCGAAGGCTACATCGTCATGAAGGAATACGGCATCTACGAGAAAGTAATTCTAGACCTCATGTAGCGCCCCAATGTTCCCATACTGGGAACTACCAGGGAGAACTATCCAATCCGCCAGATTGCAGTATTCAGTCTGGCGGATTGCTGTATTCAACGAAAAAAAGCAATAAATCCTTGGAAGTTTCGATTATTCTCCTTATATTTGCAGGCAGAAAACGATCTGAAACGATTATGAGCACGAAGGTAATGATACAGTTGATAGCCGACTATTTCAAGACGCAACCCGTTTTGAAAGCATGGCTCTTTGGCTCATTCTCCCGTGGTGAGCAGACACCAGATAGCGATATCGACATTTTGGTTGTTCTTGATGAAAGCCAGCATGTAGGTATGAAGTTCTTCGGTATGTATGAGGACCTTAAGGCGTTGCTGGGTCGTAATGTCGATTTGGTGACAGACCGTTCGCTGGCATCCTTTGCCCGCGAGAGTGTCGATCGTGATAAAATCCTTATCTATGAGAGAACCGCTTAGAGATAAAGAACAATTGACTCATATGCTGGCAGCAGCCGAGCGTGTGATTCGCTATACGTCGGATAAGACCTTTGATGATCTGAAAGCCGACGATATGATGTATTATGCCGTTGTTAAGAACATCGAGATCATCGGTGAAGCAGCCAATCTCCTTTCATCAGAATTCATAGCCTCCCATCCCGCAACGCCTTGGAAACAAGTCAGAGGTATGCGCAACTATATTGTGCATGAGTATTTTCAGATAGACGATGTAGTAGTGTGGGATGTTGTAAGCACAGATATACCAGTCTTGAGGAAACAACTTCTAGAGTATCTGGAAGAATTAACTAATAATGTAGAACCCTAAAAACAAATTGCGTATGGTAACATAACAAGAGAGATTTAACAGACATATTGTGAAGCGTCCACTTTGATTCTTGTTTCTGACAATTGGGGAATTAGATGAAACTATCAAGAGTAAAGTAGATGGTTCGCGCCTGATGGCGTGGGCTTTTACTCGTTTAGATAGTTTAGGTTATCCCCAATACCTCAGAAACGTAAGCGAAGTAAATTGCTCACGTTTTTTTTATTTAACTATTAATAATTCATACTATTAACAAAAAATTATTTATTATGAGAGTAATTAAGTCTTTTTTAGTTTGTTTGATTGCCACTATGGCAAGCATTGGTGTTACATCATGTAGCAAAGATTCTTATTCAAGTCCATTAAAGGGACAAGTAGTTAATGATTTGACATTTGAATCTTCTCAAAGTTCGAATTCTGTCACTATTGCAGATGCAGATCTTACCGGGTTTACTATTAAATCCTCTGAGTTATGGTGTACTGCAGCTGCTCAAGGCAAAAAACTTAACGTTACAGTGCAGGCAAATGATACTTATGGAGAGCGTCAGGCAACTGTTACGTTAACAGATCCAGGAGATCAAACCTCTATTACCTTTAAAGTCTTGCAGAAACAAAATGATGCAATTATAGTTGACGGAAGTACATTTAGTGTACCAGAAGAAGGAGGTGATGTTAGTATCAAGGTTCAAAGTAATGTGAAATATGATGTTGAGATACCTTCAGACGCTTCTTGGTTGAAGAAATCTACGAAAGCATCGACAAGAGGTTTG
>Ga0310695_10002614_pt1 | contig 37497 bp, 29 predicted proteins | sample RumenRJG_04DNA_FD_203882 | JGI IMG/M metagenome (GOLD analysis project Ga0310695, IMG submission 203882) | Bovine rumen microbial communities from Lethbridge, Alberta, Canada - RJG_04 (v2) (version 2) | ecosystem: Host-associated > Mammals > Digestive system > Stomach > Rumen | place: Canada...
TCAGCAGAGCCAGCCTTCATGGCGCCGAGAGAGCCCATGCCGCGGTAGCTCTTGTAGCTACGGCCATCAGCGAGAATCACTTCGCCCGGAGCTTCTTCGGTACCGGCAAACAGGGAGCCCACCATCACGGCATGACCGCCAGCAGCGAGAGCCTTGACGATGTCACCAGAGAACTTGAGGCCACCGTCAGCGATAATCTTCACGCCGACCTTGCGAGCCATCTTGCCGCATTCCACGACAGCGGAGAACTGCGGGTAACCGACACCAGCCACGATACGGGTCGTGCAGATGGAACCCGGACCGATACCCACCTTGACGATGTTGGCACCGCACTTGGCGAGTTCTTCGACAGCTTCCGGCGTGCAAACGTTACCGGCGCAAATCGTGAGCTTCGGATATTTTTTGCGAACGGTCTTCACCATGTTACGCACACCTATGTGGTGGCCATGAGCCGTATCGATAATCAACAGGTCAACGCCGGCATCCACGAGGGCAGCCACACGTTCAAGAGTATTTGCAGAAGTGCTGACAGCGGCACCCACGAGCAACTGGCCATTCTTGTCGAGGCTAGCGTTCGGGTTGTTTTCGCGCTTCAAGATGTCAGTCATCGTGATGAGGCCCTTCAAGGCACCGGAAGCGTCCACCAGCGGGAGCTTTTCAATGCGCTTTTCGGCGAGGATTTCCTTCGCCTTGGCGAGGCTCACCTTCGGGCTTGCCGTCACCGGATTCTTGGTCATCACGGCACGAATCTTCACATTCATGTCGCTCACGGTGCGGAGGTCGCGGCTCGTGAGCATACCCACAAGCTTACCCTTGGAAAGAATCGGGAAACCGCTCACCTTGTTACGGGCGCGGAGTTCAAAAGCGGCAGACACCGGTTCGTCGGCGTCGAGCGTCACCGGATTGGTCACAATACCGGACTGCCAACGCTTGACCTTGCGGACTTCTTCGGCCTGGTCTTCGATGCTCATGTTCTTGTGGATAATGCCGAGACCACCCTGCAAAGCCAAAGAAATGGCGAGCGGAGCCGTCGTCACGGTATCCATAGCGGCACTGATAATAGGAATGTTCAGCTTGATATTCGGAGCGAGCTGAGTGCTCACATCGGTCTGAGCCGGAAGAACAGAAGATTCAGCGGGAACGAGTAAGACGTCATCAAACGTCAAAGCTTCTGGCAAAAGTTTCATATAGTACCTCTTTTGCGCATAGAATATAGTAATTTTCACGCGCAAATCCTAGCTCAAAAGCGCTATAAATATTGTAAAAAGTCGGTTTTTACTTGCCGTTGTAGCGTTCCATGCACTTTTCGATGCCGAGCTTGAAGTAGCATTCTACAAGGGCAGGGACCTTGGCAATGGCCTCGTCAAATTTCGGGCGGTCTTCGGGAGAGAATTTCGCCAAAACCCAATTGCTGAGGTCAAATTTCGGCGGACACTTGCCCACGCCAAAGCGGATTCGCGGGAACTTGTCGCCCACGTGCTCGATGATGTTGCGGAGCCCGTTCTGGCCGCCGTGACTGCCATCCTTGCGGCAACGGATACGGCCTACATCCAAATTAATGTCGTCACTGAATACGAGAAGGTGGTCCACCTTCACCTTGTACCAGGTCATCAGGGCCTGCACGGCCTCGCCAGAGAGGTTCATGTAGGTCTGCGGTTTAGCAAGCAGGCATTCCTCGCCCGCGATGTTCACCTTCATGGTCAGCGCCTTGTGTTCGCTTTTCCAGTCCTTGTTCGGGTCAGCCAGTTTTTCAACCGCCATAAAGCCCGCGTTGTGGTGAGTGTTAGTGTACTGAGTACCAGGATTTCCAAGACCGACGATGATGTACATAACAGGTATGAGGTCGCGCCAAAGGCGCTTTGAGGTGTGAGGTAAACGGTAATATAGTAAATAGCTCATGCTTCGAGCCTAAAAAAAGACCTGCCTGCCGCAAGGCAGACAGGTTCAATTTCGATTGCTTGGAGCAATTACTTAGCTTCGGCAGCCGGAGCAGCTTCAGCAGCAGCGTCATCAGCCTTCTTACCGCTCTTGGCAGTAATGGTGAAGATTACGGTGCGCGGCTGGCAAGCGAGTTCGATGCCGTCAGCAAGCTTGAGGTCCTTGGCGTAGAAGGTCGTCGGAGCCGGGAATTCGGAGATGTCCATTTCGAGCACGGCCGGAATCTTGGTCGGCACAGCGGCGAGCTGGATGTAGCGGTTCTGCTGAGCGAAAGTACCGCCCTGGGTCTTAACGCCAACCGGAAGACCGGAGAGCTTAACCGGAACGCGAACCTTAACCTTGGAGGCTTCGTCGATCTTGATGAAGTCGATGTGTTCGATTTCCTGGGAAATCGGGTTCTTCTGGTAGTTGTAAATTACGGCAGCGTTGCCGGCCTTGCCATCAATTTCCAGGTCGAGAAGCGTGTAACGCTTACCCGGGGCGAGGACCTTGCGAACATCGATTGCGCTAACGCTGATATTCACAGACTCCTGACCCTTACCATAATAGACAGCCGGAATCTTGCCTTCCTTGCGGAGACGGGCGCAGTCGCGGCTCTTGCCTAGCACTCTCGAGGTTGCTGCGAGTTTTGTGAGTTCCATAATTTTACTCCAATTAAGTAAATGGTTAAAAAAAATTCATTGGGGTAGCTGGACTCGAACCAACGAATAACGGAATCAAAATCCGTTGTCTTACCACTTGACGATACCCCAATGGTGGCGCAAATATAGCAAATTTGCGCAAATTTCAAAGGCCTTTAGCTAAAAACCCTCGAAAAAACGGGTTACGACCTGGTACCTGGAGATGGGTTTCAGCTCTTCGGCGGCCTCTTTTGCCTGCTTTCGGGTTTCAAAAACGCCAAAAACAGACGCACCCGACCCCGACATCAGGACGGAGGTTGCCCCCAAGCGCTTGAATTCGTTTTTCATCTCTTCGACAAGCGGGTGCTTGGGGAATACCGATTCTTCAAAAGCATTGAAGGTATTGGCAAGCGCAAAGTCGATTGATGCGGCCTTACCCGTACGCATGCACTTAGCCTTGTATGTTTCCCAACGGTCCGGGCCGGACTTAGGAACGCCAGCGTAAGCGTCCTTGGTCGGAACAGAATCGAGCGGAGTGGCCACCAGCAAATACTGTTCGCCGCTCAACTGCAAAGGCTTTACAAAAGTGAGCTTTTCGCCAATGCCTTCGGCCATGGCGGTACCGCCACGAACCAGGAAGGGAACATCTGCTCCAAGTTTCGCCCCAATTTCTTCGAGCTTTTCAAATTTGAATTTGAGCTTCCACAGCTGGTTCAACAAACGAAGCGTTGCAGCAGCATCTGCAGAACCACCGCCGAGGCCAGCACCCAAAGGCATCACCTTATTGAGATAAATGTCTGCACCGAGAGTCGTGCCCGATTCTTGCTGCAAGAGCGTTGCGGCCTTATAAACCAGGTCCGATTCCAGCGGATAATTCTGCGGTTCGTTGTAGCAAAGTGTAATTCGACCATCCTGGCGCGGTTCGGCGCTTACAGTGTCACCTGCGTCGATGGTCTGGAAGAGGGTGCCCAAATCATGGTAGCCATCTTCACGTTTACGAATAACATCCAAAAACAAATTAATCTTGGCAGGAGCGTATTCTTTCATGCCGTTAAACTTAGCAAAAATATTCCAATTTGGAATACCTAGGAAAAACTTTCCATTACCGTAAAAAAAAAACAATATATATTAGGGGATGATAGTTTCTAACTATTAAATAAACCCAAAGCTTGTAAAACCAAAAGAAGAGAAAATTATGAAGAAAATCGTTTTCACCATTTTCTTTTGCCTTGCCACATTGGCGGCGGAAGCCCAGATCGACAAAATTCTAGGACCATGGACCGCCATCGACCCCGATACCGACAAGCCTTACGCCACCGTACTCATCTATAAAAGCAGCAACGGGCTGTATTACGGCAAACTCACCGAAATTCTGGATTCCGACGACCCAGCCGATCAAAAGCTCATCGGCACCATCATCATCAAGGACATGAAAGAAGATGACGGTATGCTGAAGGGTGGCTCCATTTACGACCCCGAAGAAAACAAGACCTACCACGGCAAGATTTCACTCACCAAGGACGGTCGCTTGGAAATGCGAGGCTCGCTTGACCGCTGGGGACTTTTGGGCGCTACGGAATATTGGAAACGCAGTAAAAAGTAAAAAAAATGGAATAAGGGGAAAATATGAAGAATCTTTTTTTAAAAGTGCTCGGCACCAGTTTATTGTATGCGGCAACCACCTTTGCCCAATCGGCAAACGAAATCGCCAAGAAAGTCCACGACTTGCCGTCCGGAAAAACATCGTCTGGAACCATTTCTGTTACCCTGATTGACAAAAACGGAAAGACACGCAACCGAGAAATCGCATCTTACACCATGAAGGACGGCTCCACCGACAAGACGGTCCTTGTTTTCAAGACACCCAGGGACGTGGCGGGAATCAGCTACCTCACCTACGACTACCCCGACAAGGCCGACGGATCCACCGTAGATAGCGACAGCTGGATCTACCTCCCTGCCATGAAAAAGGTGCGCCGAGTTTCAGGTTCCAGCAAGGACGACGACTTCCAGGGGACGGACTTTACTTACGACGACTTGGGCACCCGCAGTCTTTCCAAGGACAACTTCGCCATTCTCGGCGAAGAGAAGGTGAACGGAATTGACTGCTGGATTCTCGAAGCCAAGGCAAAGGATCCCAAAGCAAAAGTAAGCCGTCGCGTGTCCTGGGTGAACAAGAAGACTTACGTAATCCACAAGGGCGAATACTTCGACAAGCAGAATCGTCTACAAAAGACACTCGTTGCCGAAAACATTCAGCAAGTGAACGGCTACTGGACCTCTCTCAAGATGACCATGACCAACGTCCAAACAAACCACAAAACCGTCTACGAAATCAAGAACCTTAAGTACGACGAAAAAGTAAACGAAAGCTACTTTACAGTCAGCGCGTTGGAACGTGAACAGGTCAAATAAAAATGAGGGTTTCTCGAATCAATCAGTTTTTTCGCAAGGCCGGGGCCACCCAGATTCGTTACCGTTGGCCCATTCTTGCCATACTCTTCGTTATCACCGTAATCTGCAGTTTCGGTCTTGGACAGTTCGCGCTCTCGCGTGGCGAAGAGGGCTGGTTTGGCGATTCCGACGAAATCACCATTAATACGAAAAAATACGAACAGGTCTTCGGAAACCTGAACAGCATCGGAGTACTCCTCGTAAAACAAGACGATGGAGATGTCTTTAGCGAAGAGATCCTGAATGTCATCGACAAAATCGGGACTCGGTTACAAGACGAAATTCCGTTTGCGAACCGACTTACCTCGATTATCAATGTCAATATTCCCGTAGGCAATGAAGAAGGTTTCGAAATCGTCAAGCCTTTCGAGAACGGAATCCCCTCGGACTCCGCAGAACTCGCCAAGGCACGTGCCCTCGTGATGCGCGGGAACGAAAAAACGAACGCCCTCATCAATGCACTCGTCAGCGACGACGGACGCGAAACCTGGATTTCCTTGTCGCTCCACCCGTTCGAAGGCAAGGAACTTGAAGAAAAATTCGAAGGCGACGTAGAAGAAGTCAACCTGGCTATCGGCTACAAGCTGATGGAAATTATGGAAAGCGACGAATTCCAGAACAAGGACTATAAACTGTATGGCGGTGGAATCCCGTTCGACAGCGCCTGCGAAGACCGTTACGAAATCCCCGAATACGGCATTAGGGTGCTATGTAGCATCGGCGTGATGCTTTTATTCCTGGCACTTTTCTTGCGCAATTTCTTTGGCGTTTTCGTTCCGGCAATTACCACCCTCAGCGCCATTGCCTCGGTATTTGGCGGCATGGCTCTTTTCGGAGTAAAGGCCGATTCAACGCTTGTCACTTTGCCAGTCGTTTTGGGCATGGCATTAGCCGTTGGCTATTCGGTGCATTACATTAACATGTTCAAGTTGCAATTTAGACGCACCGGCATCCGTAAAGAATCAGCTATCAGATGCATCGAGGAATGTGGTTGGCCGGTACTGTTTACAGTGCTTACGACCATGGCTTCGTTTATCAGTTTCCTGTTTGTCGACATGAAACCCCTTGTATGGATGGGTAAAGCCGCAGCCCTTGTGGTGCTCGCGATTTACCTCTATGTAACAATCCTGATTCCAATTCTACTATCGTTCGGCAAGAACGGTGTACCCGATACTACTAGCAAAGACGGAGCGACAAAACTGGACAAGGTGTTTTCAGCCTGGTCCGATCTCGTCTATAAAAGAAAATGGCCCTTTATTGTGGCTGCAGCCCTGATTATTGCAGCATTTATTCCGGGAATGTTCAAGATTACGGCGCAACTGGACTACCTGAGTATTTCGGGCGACAAGGTTCCCTATGTGCAAGAAATCAAGAAAATGCTAAAGACTAAGCTCGGAAACCAGTACAGCTATTCCATCATGATCTCTTTTGACGAAGAAGGCGCATTCAAGAAGCCCGAAAACATGAAAGCACTTTTGGAACTCGAAGATTACGTAGGCTCCCTTTCGCTTACCAAGTGGTCGGGTGGAAAGCCGCGCGTGACCTCGGCGACAAGCATCTTGAAAGAAATGAATCGCGCCTTGAACGAAGGCAAAGATTCGCTTTACGCCGTTCCCGAAGACGAATACGTGCTTGCGCAGCTGATGGAACTTTCGTCTATCGAAATGCGCGAAGACTTTAGCGAAACGATGGACGAAGAATTCAGAATTACAGAAGTCAGCGTGGACATGACCCAATTCGCTACCGAAGAAGCGCTCCAAAACATGAACGCTTTAAAGGCTAAACTCGCCGAATTGTTCCCGAACGCCCAATGCACACTACTTGGCGACATGATCCGCTATTCCGAAATGAGCAATCGCATTGTTTTTGGCGGTCTAAAATCCTTCGGATTTTCGCTCATCATCATCGCCATCATGCTAATGTTTGCATTCTCCAGCTTCAAGCTTGGAATTATCGGCATGATTCCGAACGTGGCCCCTGTCATTTTGGTGGGCGGTGTCATGGGATACTTTGACTTTGCGCTGGACTTTAGCACTGTCACCGTGATGCCCTTGGTGTTGGGTATTGCCGTAGACGACACAATCCACTTGACCACACACTTGAAAGTCCGATACGAAGAATGTGGTTCCCTACCGAAGGCAATGGAAGCGACCTTCCGCGAAATTGGGGCATCGATGTTCCAGACCACGTTGATTCTATGTGCAATGTTCGGTGTTTATCTGTTTAGCCCCTTACGTTTCTTGATGGTACTCGGCCTGCTAATCATTGTTGGCCTTTCAAGCGCCTTGCTCGCCGACTATACGATTACACCCGCACTTCTGCAAGTGACAAAGCCGTACGGCAAAGAAAAGGAGAAAGCATGAAACGATTCACCGTCCTCGGTTTAGCTTTTGCCGCAACCGTTTGCGCCCAAGAAACAGTCTTCTTGGGTAGCCTTACTTCGCAGGCCGGGGTAGGACTTCCGAACGCACACCACAACAAGGGTGACTTTCTACTCGGCCAAACCACTTTCGACGGCACAATCAAATCGTACCTGGACGAAGCCATGGTCTATGTGAACGCCCAGATTGTCCACGACGCCTTAGGCGCACAATCGACAAACGGCTCATCCGCATTCGTTGCCGATGACGGCACCTTCGCCTTAAAACTCCGCGAAGCCTATATCGACTGGAAGGGCGAAATGCTTGCACTCCGTATCGGTCGCCAAGTTGTTTCATGGGGCAAGGCCGACGACATCCAGATTACCGATGTACTCAACCCGAGAGACGAATCAAGCTTTGTCGCAAGCGACTACAACGAGTCTAAACTCGGAATTGACGCCGTACGTCTTTCACTCTTGACCGAAAAGACTCAAATCGATGCGTACTGGATTCCGTTTTTCACGCCAAGTATTCTCCCACTCGCGAGTGGAAACCCGCTCAACAGTCAAGTTTTCCCAAGAAAATTTGATGGATCGAGAGTTGGTGTTCCAGAAAAGTACAACGACTTCGAACTTCCAGAAAAGAAACTTTCTAAGAGCGAACTAGCCTTGCGGGCAAGCGCCTACACGTCGTTCGCGGACCTGTCTCTATATGGATTTTACGGGTGGGATGACCTTCCGCTTATCAAGTATTCTCCCTACATAAACGAATTCTACGAGGAAAACGATTTAGACACCCTTCTTGTTTCCGGTGAATACAAGAGGATGTACATGGTCGGTGCCGACGCCGCAATTCCTTACGGAGACCTTGTATTCCGATTCGAAGGCGCTTTTTTCCCAAAACGGCATATCCAAACAACCGCTTATTACCAAATAGAAAAATTCGTTAACGAAAACAAGATTCCTACAAGCGAGCGAAAGAATCAAGCCGTAGGCCTCGCGGGCCTCGACTGGACACCGAGCGGGGGCTGGACCATTACCGCACAGTACGTGATGGATAAAATTTTCGATTACAACGACAACCTTGACAGAAGAGATTACGAGCATCAGGCGACATTAAGTATCGAAAAGTCCGTCTTAAATGAAACACTGACACTCATGGCATCGGGGGCACTAGACCTGCGATATTTCTCCAGCGCAAGCGAACTTGAAATCGACTACAAGCTGACCGATGCCATCACGCTGAGTCTGATCGGGGACCTGTACTTTAGAGGGTATAAATACGGAATGTACGGCGAATACCGCGATTATAGCAGCGTCACTTTCAAAGGAAAAATGTCATTCTAACGTTCTGGAGGGGAAAGCATGAAAAAAGCATTATTTGCATTCGCTGCCGTACTTTGCTTAGGCAGTCAGCTTTTCGCAGAAGAAGCCCCGAAAAAAGCCACTCAAGCGCCTTCGCCTTGGGAGTTTTCAGCGACGACATCAGCGGCCTACTACCCCGAAGTGGAACACCACCGCGGTTCAAACCATGTCACAGGAATCAGCGGTCCATACGACGGCATCGAGGCCGTTGCTGAATTTGATGCGGCCTATACGCTCCCCTTCTTGCGTGGCGACGACGAATTCACCGCCGACAACCATGTAACCTTCAATATGGGTCTAGAAATTTCACCCATTACGGTCGCACCCGTCGCATCGATTACCGTATCGCCCATTGCCTTTTTGGAACTAGCAATCGGCGGCACGGCAGGAACCGGCTGGAACGCATTCGATTTATTCCAAGGCATGGCTGCATACAACGAAACCAAGCCCGAATATAAAGACATGACTCCCTTTGCACACTGGTACTTGTACGGCTGGGGAAGCGCATGTCTCATGTTCGATCTTGCCGCCCTCTGGGAAGGCGACTGGCACCACGTTGTAGCGACAGCCACCTACAAAGCCGGCTACCAGAAATTGACTGGCACCGACAGCGATGTTTGGCTCTGGCAGGAGACAGACGGCATGGCAAGCGGCTGGGTGTACGAACAAGAATACTTTGTAGGCTACCAGATGCCTTTGAAACTTTCGATGATCGGCGTCGGCACCACGCTTTCGGGCCATTATGAGTCCAGCGATTTCGGCGACTATTCATCAAACTACAAGGGCGACTTTATGACCATCGACATTTGGCCCATGGCTGAAATCACACTTGACAAGAAAGACAAGATTTATGTGCTTTTTGATTTTCAATCCCGCAGAAGCTTCCGCGAAAAATACAAGGGCGAAGAATACGAGCCCCTAATGACATACAGCGGCAGGGAATGGATATTCTATTCTGTCGGATTCCAGTGGAAACATCTGTTTTAATTCTTTTCACATTTTTTTACTAAAATATAATACGGAGCCTAGAATGGAACTTAGAACTGTTTTGAACGATGCTGAAATGACAATTGCTCTTTCTGGCGAGCTGAACACCCTCACCTCGCCCAAACTCGCAGAAGAAATTGCAGCTCACATCGAAAAGATAAACTCGCTAATCATGGATTTCAAAGAATGCGATTATGTATCCTCGGCAGGGATCCGAGTATTACTTTCAACATTCAAGGTCTTAAAAAAGAAACAGGGAAACATGCAACTTCTCAATATCGGCGAAAACTTTAGGGAAGTCTTAGACGCAACTGGACTCGATGCCGTTTTCGGTTTAATTTAAATGACTAACTACGAAATAGAAATGGAACTTGACAAGGCATCAAAAGCCCTGTCAAAAGAAACGCAATCTATAAATCTATCCTACTGGAACGCCGGCTCCGAATACAAAGCTCAGCTCAAAGATATCCTCAAATACGAATCCGTACAGGATATTTTTGACTATCAATATTATCTTCCTGAATCCATCAAAAAAAACATTGCAACCAAATTAGGCTTTTCAAGCGAAGATTTCTACGAATCTCAGGGTTTTGCCTTCTCGCAAAGCACACATTCGATTGTAACAATCGCAGTATTTCTTTCACAAAGAAATTTGAAAACAGGAATCATTGCGCCAGCATACTTTACGGCACAGACTTGTCTAGACGATTTAAAAGTCGACTACCACGTTTTTAAAGAATTCATTCCCAACTTCAATCAAAATTTTGACATCGGGCTCCTTATAAATTCGGACTGCGAAGCATTCTGGTTCACCTCCCCCATCAACTCGACAAGCGTTTATTTCAATCAAAATGTCATAAACGGCATTCAAGAACTTCTAGATGCAGGGAAATGGGTTATCTTGGACGAGGCCTTATGCGTAAACGGAAAGGAACTTTCAAGAACATTAGGAATACAAGAAAAATTAATTTACATCTATAGTCCGCATAAGGCTCTAGGAATTCAAGGGATTAAGTTTTCTGTCATTGTCACACATAAAAAATACTATGACGAAATTGATAGGCTCAAAGACTGTTACGGAGGTTCCCTAAATTATCTAAGTGAACTGGGTGCACGCCATTTCATCTCCAAAAACTACGACGAATGTCTTCGTTTTTACAATCAATTTTGGAGCGACAATTACAAACGAGTTCATCAGATTCTAGCAAATTACCATTTCGCCCATGTATCACCTGATATTTTCGGTCATTATGCCATGATTTTTCTTGATGGGTATATAGGAACCGAAATTTTTATTTTCGCCATAAAAAAACTAATCAAGGAAAAGGGATATTTAATTTTTCCGGGTGTCATGCACGGTTTTGACATAAGCAAACAGTTCTGTTTTAGAATCAACCTGCTCCTGAACAAGACTGATTTGGAAAAAGGACTTATTTCAGTTCTTGACTACATGGGCAAATTCATCGAGAATGCATAATGGCTAAAGAAAAATTTATCGCCGTACATGACAAACTTACCGAACACGCTCAAATGACGCCCGGTGCCATTGCCGTTATCTGCGCAGACAAGGAACTTTCGTACAAGGAACTTGACCAGGAATCAGATTATTTGGCGGCATCGCTTTTCGCCCTGATTCCAGAAATCAGACAAGGGGATTTCATCACTCTTGTATTGGACAGGTCTTTCTCTATTCATATCGCCATCATGGGCGTTTTAAAAACGGGTGCGGCCTTTATCCCACTTACACTCGACACGCCTCCTGAAAGAATTGCATACAGCATCAACGATTCCAAATCGAAAGCCATCATTACAACCGCAAAAATCAAGGCGGAACTTCTAGAAATAGGCAAATGCACTTGCAAGATTTTCACACTAGAAGAACTCCTTGCCAAAGCGAAAAAAGAACATTTAAAAAAACAAGTTGTTCATGTAAGCCCCGATGACATGGCAATGTGCATTTACACCTCAGGTTCTACAGGAAATCCCAAAGGGGTCACGCTTAATCACAGGGCCATTTACGATGAATTCTTTCCAGAACAATGGATCGCCATTGCCCAATATCAAATTCATCGATTGGCCGACATATCCCCATTCACGTTCATCCTTTTTTATACAGGATTCTTTTATTGCATTTATGCAGGCGCCCTATTTTACCTTAACAAAGAAAATGAGCTTAAAGATTTAACAAAATTTTCAGAACAGATTAAGAAGTATCAACTGGATTCCGTAATTGGAATACCTTCATTCATAGAAATTCTACTTTCTGCGGCTGACAAAGAAAAATTTGAAAGCATTATTGGCCTTTACATGGGCGGAGAGCCGCTCTCTCCGGAGCATGCCACGAAAATCTTTAGCAAACTCCCTACCGTAAAAATCATCAATGGGTACGGTACGACAGAAACTTGCTCCATGGCCGTGTGCAAGGTATTACAAAATACAACAAATTCCTTCACAAATGGAATTCCATACCAGACAAAAGTCTTCATCGTAGACGAAGAAGGAAACGAACTTGGACCAAACCAAAAGGGAGAACTTTTAATACAGGGCAAGACCCTTTCTTGCGGATACTTGAATCGTCCCGATGATACGGCAAAGAGCTTTATAGAATACAGAGGCGAAAGAACATACAAATCTGGGGATCTTGCCTATAGGACCGACAACGGAGAAATTGTGATCTGCGGGCGAGCCGACGATATGGTAAAGTTAAACGGACAGCGAATCGAGCTTCAGGAAATAGAACAATCCATCTTAAAAATTGAAGCCATTAAGCAAGCAACCGTTATTTTAAAGACCAACGAAAAAGAGAATTTCCTAGTCGCGTTCATTGTTGCAGACACAGACATATCTACAAAGGCTATCAAGGGTGAGCTATCAAAATTTATTCCGCCTTATATGATTCCTTCGGTTTTTGTAACGCTTGACAAAATGCCCTTAAATAAACACGGGAAAATTGACAAGCAAAGCCTAAAAACAATGGATATTTCGTTTAAGCATTTAAACGAGGATTCTTCAGAAATTGGCATCGAAAACATCTTATGTTCAGCGGTCAAAAAAGTTCTTGATCTAAAAAAAGACCCCACTAAAGAGGATAATTTCTTTGAGCTTGGCGGATCCTCTATATCAGCCGTTGAGCTAATCATCGAGATAGAAAAGCATCATTTAACGCTGACGGTTTCAGATATCTACTACGGAAAGACAATCGATCGAATTGCAAAAAAAATACAATCAAACAAGAACACAGATGACAATGAAAAATATGAAGAGGAATGCCGAAAAAAAACATTCGACATAAAGGCAGAGCAAGATTTTTTCCTATCTGAAGAAGAACAAAAATCCGGCAGTAATTACGTTTACAACTTTTCGTACGTTGTCACACTCGGAAATCAATACGATGAAAAAAAACTATGCGAAGCTGTTGACAAGACACTTCAAAAGCATCCGATGATGATGTCTGTTTTTTCGAAAGATGAAACGGGAAAATATTCCGTCTCATACCGCCCTGAATTGATAAAAAAAACAGAATTGTGGCACACCTCCGAAAAAGAATTCAACAAGTTTAAAGAAAAGCCGGAGCGTCCATTCAATTTATTCGGAGAACATCTGTATAGAACCAAAGTCATTGTAACAGAGAAAAACAAGTACCTCTTTGTGGAAGTCCATCATTCTCTAGGAGACAATTACTCGTGTTTTATATTCTCCGTCCAGATATTCAACGAATATTACCAAGAAAAATCAGGGGATGACTTTTATTATTCGTACTTACAAGACCTAGAAAACACCAAGAAGTCCACAAAATATGCTGAGGCAAAAAGATATTACGAATCCCTAAAGGGCGATTTCAAATGGTGTTGCGTACTTGAATACGACCATACAAAATCTTTCGGAAAAAGTGCTTATTTGGATTACGATTTAGGAATTACCCTAGATCAAATGAACCAAGCCGAAAAAAGACGTTCTACATCCAGGAATAAACTTTCTATCGCGGCGGCAATACTTGCCCTTTCCGAGATGACAGGAAAAAAGAAAATCTGCTACACCTGGACTTACGACAACCGAAAAGAAGGCAAGTACCTCGAAACCATTGGCAGTTTCGAAGAAAATCTACCCATCTTTATCGATCTTGAAAAAACGGATTCTCCCTCAAAAGTTCTTTCCGAAATTTCAGAACAAATCCTAAAGGGCATTTTCTATTCGGAATGCCTAGGTGATATTTTCTACAATGACGAACTGGATACATACACCTTGGAAATCATCTATCAAAAACAAGTCCATGAAAACACCATGCTGAACCTGATTCCGCCGGAAGTTCAAATCGAAGAAGTGGGTTTGAACCGCAATGCGGCAATGCCTTTCGAAATAGAGGTCCGCGAAAGCCCTTCGGGACTATCCCTGTTTATCGAGTATGCGGAAAATCTATACACTCCAAAACAGGCGTTACAGTATGCGGAACTGTTAAAAAAGAATTTGAACCTTTTGATGAGTACCTAATCAAATTACCATTTTTTTAACCTATTATTATATTTAAATGAATGAGCAAGACTTTTCTGTCTAAAAAATTTCTTTCGCTACTGGTTTCGGGAACAGTCTACATGATTGTCGTTCCAATCTTGTTGCTGTCGGATTCCGTGATTGCAGGCCTTGTATTAGGAGAAACGAGCGTCGCCGGCATCAGCCTCGTAACCCCCGCATATTCCCTAGCCGCCTTTTTTGGCGGAATCCTTTCGATTGGCGTTCCCATCTTGTACAACCGCGCCATGGGAGAATTCGATCAAGCGAAAGCAACCCAGTATTTCAGGGTCGGATTGACCGCTGCTGTTAGCATAGGCGTACTCTTGTTCTTTGCCTTTACGCTGTTGGGCGACACCTATCTCCATTTTTTTGAAGCGACCCCCGCTGTTTTTGAACAGGCCAAGCAGTATTTCTTTTGGTACAAGCTAACCATTCTCATTTTACCTTTATTCCTACTGATGTGTGAAGCCGTATTTTCAGATGGAGACGACACGATCAGCACAATCGCAGGCATCGTACAGCTAGTTGTCAACATTGCTCTCTCCATCGTCCTAGCAAAATCCATGGGCATCGAAGGAATCGCCCTGGGTTCGTTTATCGGTACCGCACTTGCGCTTTTAGTGACTAGTCTCCACTTATTCAAAAAAGGAAACTCGCTAAAAATCGGATTTCACTTTTCAATTGCAAAAATTTTTCACATAGCGAAATACAGTACGATCGATGCGAGCACCTATCTATTTTTCGCCTGCTTTGCCGTGATTGTCGAAAAATACATCACATTCGCATTCGGTTCTGAAATGCTGATTATTGCCTCCGTTATTTTCTTTGCAAAAGAGTTTCAGATTATTTTTGACGGCATCGGAGAGGCCATTACACCCCTCATCAACATCTATCTATGCGAAGAATCCTACCGCGGCATTAAAAATTGCTACAAGCTTGCGCAGAAAGCGGCTATTGTCGAAGGGGTTTTAATGACCGCCATCATAGCGGCAGCAGCTCCTCTCATCGTAAAAATTTATGGCATCGAGAATCCAAAAATCGCGGAGGAGGCCATCAACGGGGCCCGCATTATTGCACTTGGGCTCACCGGAACCAGTCTTCTCTACTTACTCTCTTCGTATTACCTGCTCATCGACAAGATTTTTCTTGGAGCACTTCTCTGCGGATTACGCGACGTGATTGTCGCCGCCCCCCTCCTATTCATTCTCGGCGAAAAATTTGGAATTTACGGTTTCTTTGTCGGGATAGCCCTTTCGACTATTTTCGCCTACATCGTCTCGACACTATTTATCCGCACCAAATACGGCAAAGAAAACTACCCTCTGCTACTTGCAGATAAAGAAAAACGGCTGAACTACCGCTTTTACGAACTTAAGCTGGAACCGGAATCGATTATTGATGTTCAAAAGCAGATAGAGCGATACCTCCAGGAAAATGGCATCAGCAAAAAAAACATAGCCAAAGTCAAATTGCTCATAGAAGAACTATTTATGCTTGTTTTCGAGAAAAACGGGAACAAGACTACCTATGCGGAATGCTCCGTCTTTATTCGCGAAGATGGAATCCAGATTATCACCAAGGACGATGGAGTTTTATTCGACTTATCAAGCGACGATGTAATCGCGGGTTCCATTACCGAGTTCATGGTTTCAGGTTACATGGAAAAAATGAAAAATAACAAGATGTACCTCACGACCATGAGTTACAACCGTAACACATTCAAGGTAAAATTCGAGGCATAAATATGACCTATGAAGAAATTGCAGATACCCTGTTTGTAGAAATATCCGTTTTCACGACCTTGCTAACCGCATTCATGTTATACAACAACATCGTGCTGTACAAGATGAGTTTCAAGGACAAACTTTCCATCATGCTTGTATCGGCAACGGTCTTATCCGCTTTTGACGGAATCTGGCATTTTGTAGACGGGAATCTTACATACAAGATCCTTAACTACGCCTGCGCCTATATTTTTGCAATTGCAATGATGCTCGGTTCATCGATGTTTACGCGATTTTCGTTGAATCAATTTGAAATCAAAATGAGTTCAAAAAAATTGCACCACGCGCTATTTATCGCACCCACCGTCCTTACCGTTATTTTATGTCTAACGACACCTTGGACCGGTCTAGTATACTCCATCGATGAACATGGGGAAATTCAATATGGCATCATCTTTGATTATTGTTTGGTACCGATTGCGTTCATGTACGCAGGTTCACCATTGTTGCAGTCCTTCTATTACTTAATCCGACGCCGAAAATCAAATGCAGAAAAGAAATTCTATGGTCAATGTATTTTGATAACCTCCTTATTGATTGCAGGAATTGAATTTATTCAGCTATTCGTCTTGGATCTTGATGAAAATTATCTAGAAACCAGCCTTTCAACCGCCATCGCACTCACCTTCTTTACAACAAACGTGAACACGAATAGGTTCGTCAAGAATCGCGAGAAAATAGTGGCCGTCGAAACCGACCTGAACCTCGCCGCAAACATTCAAACAGGTTCTCTTCCTTCCGCAGAGGGCGCTTTTGTCAACCACCCCGACGTAAACATCTACGCGACCATGGATACCGCCAAGGAGGTCGGCGGAGTTTTTTACGATTTCTTTGAAATCGATGGCACGCATATTGCATTTGTCATCGCCGATATTTCGGGCAAAGGTGTTCCCGCGGCCCTCTTCTCGATGACCGTGAAGACGATGATCAAAGACCACGCTTCGATGAAACTGTCCACGGCTCAGATCTTTACCGATGTCAACCGAATCCTGTGTGAAAGCAACCCCGAAGAAATGTTTGCCACAGCATGGATTGGCATTCTAGACACCAAGACTCGCATCATGAAATTCACAAATGCTGGCCACAACGCCCCCTGTTTTGCAAGAAAGGGCGAAAATTTTGAATTTTTGAAGAACAAGCATGGGTTATTCCTTGCAGGCATGGACGATACACAGTACAAGGAATCCGAGATTCAATTACAGAATGGAGACAGCCTTTTAATCTATACCGACGGATTAACCGAAGCGCACAACGGCTCAGGGGAACTTTATGGCGAAGAGAGACTGCTGAAAAAGCTCAATTCGGCCGATGTCCGTGGCGGCAAAGCATTCTTAACACAAATTAAGGAAGACCTGCAAGCTTTTGTGGGTGATGCCGAACAATTCGACGACATTACCATGTTGTCAATTTCTCTCAGGTAGACAAAGCCGCAAACTTACCCGAATTTTCCGGAGCGTTCCATGTTCTGGATTTCTTCGATGCCAAGCAACATGGCGCGGGGTTTGGAGTTGCCCTTGGCAGGGCCACACACGCCGAGGCTGTAAAGTTGGTCCACAATTTTACCGGCTCGGCTGAAACCCACGCTAAAGTGGCGCTGCACCGCCGAGGTCGAAAGCCCGCGGCATTCGACCGCCCAGACGGCCACATCATAGAGCAGTTTGTCAAGCTTGCCCAAGTCCTTGCCTCCGCCCTCGCCGTCTTCGTCGCCTTCGCCGTCAGACACGTCGAACGATTCTACCTGCGGATAGAATACGTTCTGGTCGGAGCAGGCATCGGCAAGTTTTTCGGCTTCTTCGTCGCTCAAGAATGCGCCGTGAACACGAACCGGTTCCGGATCGTTCACGGCCTTGTAAAGCATGTCGCCACGGCCCAGGAGTTTTTCGGCGCCGGCATGGTCCATGACCGTGCGGGCGTCAATCTGCGATGCAACCTTAAAGCTAATACGAGTCGGCAAGTTCGCCTTGATAATACCGGTAATCACCTTCACAGAGGGGCGCTGCGTTGCAAGCACCAGGTGAATGCCCACGGCACGAGCCTTTGCAGCAAGGCGCGCCACGTTCTTTTCAATTTCCTTGCCGGCGACCATCATCAGGTCCGCCATTTCATCGATAATCACCACGATGAACGCCATGCGGTGGCCGCGATCTTCTTCGGGCACTTCGTCGGGCAACTCGCCCGCTTCAAACTTGGCGTTAAAGCCACCAATATTACGCACCTTCGCCGCCGCCAAGACTTCAGTTCTGCGGTCCATTTCGTAACACAGCCACTGCAACGCCTGAATAGCAATTTCGGGCTTGGTAATCACCGGGGCCAGCAGGTGCGGGATGTTTTCGTACATCTTGAGTTCCACCGCCTTCGGGTCCACCAGAATCATGCGAAGTTCATCGGGTGTCTTACTGAAAAGCATCGAAGCCATGAGCGCATTAATGCAGACAGACTTACCGGAACCCGTCTGACCGGCAATTAACAAGTGCGGAGCTTTGGCCAAGTCCATGGTAAACGCTTCGCCGGTAATGTCTTTACCGAGCGCCACCAGAATCTTTTCGGGCGACGGCTTGAACTTTTCGCTCTGGAATACATCGAGGCTGTACACCGTCTGGAATTTGCGGTTCGGAATTTCGATACCGACGGCAGCCTTGCCCGGAATCGGAGCCAGAATGCGCACCGACGAAACGCGGAGCGGAAGCGCCAAGTCTTCTTGCAAGGCGGAGAATCGGCTTACCTTCATGCCCGGGCCCGGTTCCACTTCAAAACGGGTAATCATCGGGCCCGTTTCGCAACCGATTACGCGGCCCTTCACCTTGAAGTTTTCGAGTTTTTCTTCCAGCATCTTACCGATGGCGTTCAATTCTTCTTCGCTATAATCGGCAGTCTGCGGCTCATGTTCTTCCAAGATGTCGCTAATGGCAGGCACCTTATATTCATCGTAAACCGTGGTCGGGTCACGCTGCGGGATCGGGGCAGCCTTCATTCCCGAAGTGGTGCTACCACTCGGTACATCCCCAATCGAGGCACCCAGCGTCGCGTCCGGAATTTCAGGAACTTCGCCCACATCATCGGCGCCATAGACTTCCGGCACAAAAGTATCATCGTCAGAGGAGGCCACATCAATCGTCTTGGCACCATCGCCACCCAGCAGGTCTTCGGCATTAAAGGGAGCCTGTTCGGCAACAGTAGGTTCCCCTGCCACCATGGTGCGTTCATCAGCGGGAACCTGGGTCATCGTTCTCTGGGTCGCACCATTTGGAGCAGCCATCGTCCGGGCGGCCATGGAACCCGTCACGGCACCTTCACGACGCACATCGCCCTTCACCTGCATACGACCGCGATGATCCTTTTCCCAGGCAATTAAGTCGCGGGCACGCTTCAAGGCAGCAATCTTCTCCTTGACTTCCACAATTTCCAGGGCATTCATCTTGCCACCGTTCTGGCGCAAGTAATCTTCCAATCTGCGAATTTCAGGATCTTCGTCCAAATTATATTCGCCAGCCACATTACTCGTAGCATCAGACCGCTGCTCAGCCACTTCCTTTACCTGGCGAGGCGTCATAGTCTGCAGCACTTCATCCGGAAGATTCGGGACTTCATCCAAGCTTCCGTTCAAGCTGAATTCGTCGTCCATCCAGTTGCTGCGTCCGTTAAAAGGAGTCACCTTGCCCTTGCGGCGAATCTTGAAACCATCGGGTTTAATGTTCACCGTATTGTCGTCCATGTAGACACCACGAGGAAGCCCTGCACCCAAATCCATATTGGTCTGCACCTGGGGCATACGGCGGGTATCTACCGGTTCATAAGCCTTGGCCTCGTCTTTTCTCTGGAATACCGACTTGAACCAATTCGTCGTCTGAACAATAAACTTGAAATGTCTCGGACGAAGTCCAAAGGCAATCACCAGAATCAATCCTATCACCGCCAGCGAAATGCAAACCGGCAACAACAGGGCCTTTCCAAAAAGCGGAGCCACCACAAACTGGTTAAAAAACTGTCCGAGAGCACCACCACCCTGAATCAGGGCATCTTTCGTCACCTTCGTCACCCCGTAATTTCTGAGAGAGAAAAGGAACGAGAAAACAACCGACAAAAGGGTGAGTCCCACCGCATAGCGAACAAAACGACCGCGCCTCGATACAGACAGCAAGGCTGCCCCCCATAAAACCATAGCCGAAGACACAACCAGGGAGGCGACCCTACCAAACACGAAAGCCAACGCATCAGGGAACATTTTGCCCAAATACGGGCCCAAGACGTTTTCGCGTACTCCACTATAAGCCGAACAAATACAGGCAATCACCAATAGGGAGCCGAACCCAACCAAGGCCCAACCGCCAAGAATGGCGCCAAAGCTCTGTTCAGAAGGCGAAAAATCGTCAATTTTAGAAGACTTTGCCGATTTTCCCGCTTTTTTCGATGTCGATTTCTTTTGAGTAGCCAAAATGCCTCCGCAAGTACACCCTAAATATAGCATTATATTATCTTTTTATTATGCAAATAAAGTTTTCGAAAAAGATCAAGAAAGTTTTATCAGGCTTCTCTATTTCAGCCTTTATCGTCTTGATTATTCTCATCTTTGGAAGTACGCAAAACGACATCCAAGGTTCTACACGTAATAGTGCAGAGGCCATGGAAAACATTTTTTACGATTTATTTTTTAAAGCAGCGACCCATTCCGAAAAAGCCGAAGAAGAAGAAGACAACACACACAAGCGTGTATCCATTAGCGACAGCCTAGACCAGAACATTTACATCGTCGATATTGACGAAGCCTCCCTGACAAAACTCGGTAACTACAATGAATGGGACCGTTCCATTCACGCCAAAGTCATCGAAAACCTGAGCGAAGGCGGTGCCGCAGCCATCAGCTTCGATATTCTGTTTAAAAGCGCCGATTTCGGTGTGCAAAAGACGAACCAGGCGGTAAGCGTCCTCAAGAAAATCGCCCCCGAAGCCGAAGTGAACTCCCTTTACCCCGCATTACTAGCCAACTACAACTTCGACTCCATGCTGGTTAATTCCGTCAAGGAAAGCGGAAACGCCATCGTCTGCTACATGTTTGACGACCGCAAGTCATACAAGCACCCTTCGCAGTGGATTCCCCTGAGCACCCAGGAACGCGCCGACGCAATCGGCTACACCTCTACCCTAGACACCACCCAGGTTGATGACATCGAAAACGTAGAAGCCAAGGACCTTCTGGACAACATCTTCCCGGAACTGGCCCAAGCAGGCGCCAAATTCGGTTCCGTAAACGCCTATCCCGATAACGATGGCGTGGTCCGCAAAGTATCCATGCTTTACCGGTTCCCCAACCCAACCTTGGACATCATTCCACTCCTGGACACCACCAACGCCGACGACAAAAAGCGATACGAAGCGATTATCAACGGCGATGGCAGAAACTACGTGTATTCTACCATGTCGCTCATGACCATCCTGCACCTATTCCACAGGGATCCCAAGGATATCCAAGTCAAGATGGGAAAATATATCGACGTGGGCAAGCCCTTTGGCATTTACCGCGATTCTAACGGTACTTACCACACGACCTACCCGAATTTCAGCTATTACATGTTCCAGCAACTTCGCGAAACCTTGGCCGAAAAGAAAATCCAGTCCAAGGCCAGCGAAGGCTTTCTTGAAATAACCCACAAGGTATTCGCCCGTAAAGACAAGAGCGGGAAAATATCCCTCGAGCTTTCCAACGGCGGAACCAGCAGCATTCTCGACGAAGACGAATCAAAACTTTTGATGGCAGTGACCCTCGAACAATTAGACGCCCTGGAAGAAAAAGAATCCGTAAACCTCACCAAGGATTATATTATCCGAAAAGACGAAGATGACGAAGATTTCTTCCAGATTGTAAGGAAATCAACCGGCGATGACGAAGAAGACGATGAAGATGATGACGAATCCATCGACTTCACCCGGAGTGCCGTCAAGACGCTAACCTTCTACAAGGATTCCCTCAAGCGCATGCCCGCAGGTCAAAAGACGATTCTTTCGCTGGACATGCAAATCCATTACAACAAGAGTATCAAAAAATGGAATTCGAACCAGGCAATTCTTTCGGATGACGTGATTCGTAACATTCAGGCCACCAGCGACGAATCCATCAGCAAGCTCAAACCCGGCGAAGAGCTTCGATTCGGCAAGGCAAAGCGCATACCCATCGACAAATATGGCAGATATCAAGTCAAGTACAAAGGTCGCTACAACGAAATCAACAACAGACGATTCCAGCACCTGTCCTACTACGACGTTTACAAGGGACGTGTAGACAATAAGTTCTACCAAGGAAAGATTTTCATTCTCGGCTCTGCCGCGGCGGCCCTATTCGACTTTGTGCCAGGTCCCCACGAAGAAAACTACCCCGCCGTGCTGATTCACGCCACCATTATCAAGAACATCTTGGCAGACGACTACCTGATTACCCTAAGCGAAAAAAAACAGCAGATTATCGTCATCTTGCTCGCCCTTCTCTGCCTTATTCTCGGCCTTTACTTTACAAGTTCTATTTCAGTGGCCCTGTCGGTCATATTGATGGGCGTTTACACTTACATTGCCTACAAATATTTCCAGGGCGGTCTTTACATAGGCGTTTCAAAGCAACTGCTTGCCATGTTCCTGACCAACATTACAGCGCTAGTGGTGCAATTCTACTTTGAAAACAAAGAAAAGAACTTTATCAACAACGCATTCAAACAGTACATTTCGCCCGAACTGATTGCCGAACTGGTGGACAACGAAATCATGCCGACCCTGGGTGGCGAAAAATCCAACATTACCGCCTACTTTACTGATATCGCAAGCTTCTCCACCTTCTCCGAAAAGATTGGCGACCCGAGTAAGCTGGTCGACTTGTTGAATGAATACCTGACCGCAATGACGGACACCTTGTTGGAAAACCAAGGTACCCTCGACAAGTACGAAGGCGACGCCATTATCGCCTTCTTCGGCGCCCCCATGCCGCTCCCCAACCACGCCCAAAACGCCTGCGAAACTGCAGTCGATATGCAAACCAAGCTGATGAAACTGCGTAGAAAATGGGCAAACGAAGGCGACAAGTGGCCCAAGGTTGTCCACGACATGCACATGCGCATCGGTATTAACTCTGGCGACATCGTGACAGGAAACATGGGCTCGACCATGCGCAAGAACTACACCATGATGGGCGATGCGGTGAACCTGGCCGCCCGTCTCGAAAGTGCGGCAAAGCAGTACGGCGCCTACATTCAAATCAGCGAAGACACGCAAAAGCATCTGGAAGAAGGCTATTTCATTTACCGATCTCTCGATACGATTCGCGTTATCGGTAAGAGCCAACCCGTAAAGACCTTCGAACTTTTGGCAAAATCCGGTTGCGAAAACGAAAAAAAGCTCAAGGAACTTGTAGATATTTGGGAAAAAGCCCGCGCCTGTTACTTGAACATGCAATGGGATGACGCCATCGCCTTGTTCAAGCAATGTCTGGAATTGGAGCCCCACCACCCCGACCGCGATCCGGGCAGCAAGACAACGCCCTCCCATGTGTATATCAAACGTTGCGAAACATACAAAATAACCCCGCCTGTTGCAGAAGGCGAGGTTTGGGACGGCGTGTACACCGCTACAGAAAAATAGCGGCATAGCCGCTATTTTTCAATTACAAATTCGGAATTCAGAATTAGTTCAGCTCAATATTATCGATCAAGCGAGTCTTGCCGAAGAACGCAGCCACAAGGATCACAACCTTGTCCTCGGGAGCAAGGATGCCGGCAAACTTCTGCAGGTCCTTCTGATTTACGACTTCCACGAACTGCACAATGCCGTGTGCAGCGATAATGGACTTCAGCACGATATCGCGAATCTTGCTGACGGCGCGTTCGCCTTTTTCGTAAGCCTCCTTGGCCTGCTTAAGGCCTGCACTAATGGACAAGGCGTTGGCACGTTCTTCGTCGCTCAAGTATTCGTTACGGCTAGAAAGGGCAAGGCCCGATTCTTCACGCACAATCTTGACACGGTGAATCTGGATATCGAAATTCAGGTCTTTTACCATGCGTTCAATCAGGAACACCTGCTGGTAATCCTTTTCACCAAAGTAGGCATGGTTACAACCAGAAATCAGGAACAACTTGGAAACGACCGTCAAGACACCGCGGAAATGGCCGGGGCGGTAGGCACCGCAATACATGCCTTCCAAGGTTTCGTCACGAACCAGAGTCATGGGGTCGCCATCGGGATACATTTCCTGGACACTGGGGGCAAATACATAATCGGCTCCCAACGATTCAGCCAACTTTGCATCGGCTTCCAAGCGTTTGGGGTACTTATCCAAATCCTCATTTTTACCAAACTGGATCGGATTCAGGAACACACTGACAACAGTTACATCACATTCCTTGACAGATTCCTTAATCAGCAGTAGTTACGATTTGCATTATTTACCTTCTGGTACAAAATAAGTCGTCTGCTTGGGGCATGCGGCAATGGCGTCGAGCACCAACTGCAGATGATTTTCATTGTGGACAAAATCGATATTGTCAGTATTGATAATCAGCACCGGAGCGTACGGATAATTCCAGAAATAATTGTCGAAACGTTCCAAGAGTCCATTCAGGTAAGAACCTTCAATGGTCTTTTCCATGGCACGGCCACGGCCGTGAATGCGCTTCAAAAGAGTCGGAACCGATGCTTGCAAGTAAACGACCAAATCCGGCCTCGGAATATCGTGATTCAGGGCCTTGGCCACCTGATCGTACATGGCGTATTCGCTTTCGGTCAGGTTCTGGGCTGCAAAAATTTGGTCTTTGTCGTATGTATAGTCACTAATCAAAAGGTCGCGGAAAAGGTCGCTCTGGATAGCCGAATTCTGCAACTGTTTTAAACGGTCTAGCAAAAAGAACAGCTGGGTCTGGAACGCGTAGGCTTCCTTGTTCTGGTAGAACTTTTCAAGGAAGGGGTTTTCCGAAAAGTTCTCTTCAATCAGGGTAGCCTTCCAGCGATCCGCAAGAATTTCTGCAAGAGAAGTTTTCCCTACACCGATAGCGCCTTCGATGGCCAAAAAATGAACGCCTTTTTCTCTCAGCATATCAAGGTTCCTCCGAGGTGATGACGCGGAACGGGATTTTTTCTTCTTTCTGCAAAAGGTTCGAAAGCAGTTCTTTCACCTTTATTCCCAGCTGGGGGTCTTCCCACTCTGGGGCAATGTCATTCAAGGGCACCAGCACAAACTGGCGGTTTACTACCTGCGGGTGCGGAAGATTCGGTCTACCCTGGCGAACCTCTTTGCCAAAGTACAGCAAATCCAGGTCGATTTCTCGAGAATTCCAATGGCCACGGGGTTTGCGACCCAGCACAAACTCAGCGCCCTTCAAGTAATGCAACAGGCGCGTCGACGTTCCCGAATACCAAAAACTGACCACTTGATTGAAATAGGGACCCTGGCCCGCCGGTCCTACCGGTGGAGTTTCGTATATGGGACTTTCTAGCCATCCGCCCGACGAAATTTTTCGGAGCATTTCGCGACCCTCGTTCAAGTGCTTTGAACGGTCGGGGAGGTTTGAGCCCAAGGCAACAAAAACTCTTTCTAAAGAATCCACGGAATAAATATAGATATTCAAAATGTCATTTTTACGGCAAAAAAGCAAACCAAACCGCCACAGGTGGATTTTAGCGGTCATCCATCACACTCAAAAAATTTTTTCCGAAAAAAGAGCATTTTTCCGTGACAAAAACATTTTTTTTAGTTATTTTATCGAGGCCCGTGATATTTTTTCGGTCATATTTAAAGACCTGGGCATATTCAATTACATCAACTTTATCAACAAACATTCAATTTCATTTATTTATTCAATAGGACACCATCGTGGCTCCAACTAAAAAGAATTCTAAAAACGCCTATTTGGCAGATCAAGAACCTACTGGCGCAGAAATCCCCCCCGAATTGAACGTAGATTTTTCAAATTCCGCAGAAAAAGAACCATCCCCCAAGCGTCGCGGAAGGCCCAAAAGAGTTAAAGATGAAACAGCCGATGCAAAGGCAGAAGATAAGGCTGAAAAAGAACCCGCCGCAAAAGAAAAAGTTGTAGAGCAAAAAATTGAACCGGCTAAAGAAGAAAAATCCTTCGCCGAAGTTCCTGTCGCAGACGTTCCCGCTACAGAAGTAGCAGTCGCAGAAAAGCCTGTTCAGAATATCGAAGCCGCACCTGCAGAAAAGTCCGCCGAACAGGGCGACCTGCAAAACGCCGTCCAGAACGCAAATCCGGCAAACCAAGGCGAACAGGGCGCCAATCAAAACGACAACAACGGCCAGCAGCAAAATCAGCAGAACCGTCGCTTTGACAAGTTCAACAAGAACAACCGCCGTTTCGACAAGAACAACAACCGTCAGAACCAGAGATTCCAGCCCGAAGAAGAAGACACGACTCCGCTGCCGGAACCGGATTCTGAAGCTTGGAACAAGGCTCGCGAATGCTGGAGCAAGTACCGCAAGATGACCATGAGCGACTTGCAGGAACTGGCTTCGCAGAAAGAAAATCTTGATTTTAGACGTTACCGCAAGCAGTCCCTGGGACTTCTCTTGCAGAGCCTCGAAAACGAAAACAACATCGTTTACGCCGAAGGCCTCCTGGAAGTCACACCCCAAGGTCACGGATTCCTGCGCAACACGGAATTCAACTACCAGCAAGGCCCGGACGATGTTTACGTGAGCCAGAATTTGATCCGCAAGTTGGGCCTTAAGGTAGGCGACACCGTTGCAGGCATTGCACGTCCGCCCCGCGACCAGAACGACAAGTACTATGCGCTCCGCCGCGTGGACAAGGTCAACTTCGAAGACCCCGAAAAAATCAAGCGCCGCGTCGCTTTTGAATACCTGACTCCGATTCATCCGAACGAAAAGATTCAACTCGAATGGGATCCCGAAGAACTGAGCACCCGCGTCATGGACTTGTTCTCCCCCATCGGTAAGGGTCAGCGCAGTATCATTCTCGCTCCCCCGCGTACCGGTAAGACGATCCTGTTGCAGAACATGACTCGCGCCATCGCCAAGAACCACCCCGAAATTATCATCATGGTGCTTCTGATTGACGAACGACCTGAAGAAGTGACGGAAATGCGCGAAATCATCGGCAAGCTGGTGGAAGCCAATCCGAACTTGCGCGCCGAAGTGGTCGCATCCACCTTCGACGAACCGCCTGACCATCACGCCCGCGTGGCCACCATGGTGCTCGAAAAGGCCAAGCGCCTCGTGGAACAGCAGAAGGACGTAGTTGTCTTGCTCGACTCCATTACCCGTTTCGCCCGCGCAAACAACGTGGTGATTCCCCACTCCGGCAAGATTCTTTCGGGCGGTGTGGACGCCAACGCCATGCAGTTCCCGAAGAAGTTCTTCGGTGCAGCCCGTAAGATTGCAGACAAGCTGGGCGACTTCCAGAAGGATTCCAACGGCCAGATTATCCAGACAATTACAGGCGAACCGGTTCGCGAAATCCTCCAGAAGAACGGTTCCCTCACCATTATCGGCACAGCCCTGATCGAAACGGGCAGCCGCATGGACGAAGTGATCTTCGAAGAATTCAAGGGTACGGGTAACATGGAACTGGTGCTTGACCGCCGCCTGGCAGAAAAGCGCACCTGGCCCGCCATCGACATCTTCAAGTCGGGCACCCGCAAAGAAGACCGCCTTCTCAGCCTTTACGAACAGGATATCATCTGGAAATTCCGTCAGGGAGCCCAGAACGATACCGAAAACGGCATTATGGACAAGCTCATTAAGCTCATGAAGCAGAACAAGACCAATGCCGAATTGCTAGAATTTATGAAAAAAGCAAAGGACAGCCTTCGCTAAACAAAAGGATATTCTATGTCAGAAAAAATCTTTTTCGCTGGTACCGGAAACATGGGTGGCGCAATCCTCCGCGGCCTTTTGAAAGCCGGCACGGACGCTTCCACCATTTTCTTCTTTGACCCATCCGACAAGGCCGCCGCAGAAGTTTCTGCTCTCGGCTGCGTCCGCGTGGCAAGCTTTGCCGAAGGCCTCGCCAAGGCAGATGTCACCTTCCTTTGCGTGAAGCCGCAGATTTTCAAGCTGGTCGCCGCCGAATGGAAGGCCGCCGCAACTGCCGAAAAGGCCGTCAAGACGTTCGTGAGCATCATGGCCGGCGTTACCCGCAAAGCCCTCATCGAAGTTCTCGGTGAAAAGAACCAGATTCTCCGCGTGATGCCGAACTTGCCGCTCACTGTTGGCAAGGGTTCCGTGGGCCTCGCTACCGACGGCGTAACTGAAGAAACCCTCGCCATTGCCGAAAAGATCTTCGGCAACATCGGCGTCACCTGCCGCGTGGCTGAATCCCTGATGGATGCCGTCACCGGTCTTTCGGGCAGCGCTCCCGCCTACGTCTTCGAATTCATCGAAGGCCTTACCCGCGGCGGCGTGAAGGCCGGCCTCACCCGCGATGTCGCTCTCAAGCTCGCCCTCGGCACCATCGAAGGCAGCGTGGAACTGGTGAAGCAGTCCGGCAAGAGCCCCAGCGACCTCTGCGCCATGGTCTGCTCCCCTGCAGGAACCACTATCGCAGGCATCAACGCCCTCGAAGAAGGCGCCTTCCGCAGCACGCTCATCAAGGCTGTTGTGGCTGGCACCGACCGCAGCAAGGAACTGGGAAAATAGTAAGCAGTAAACAGTGGTTAGTAAACAGGCACAAACCTAATCACTAGCCACTAACCACTAATCACTAGATGTCCACGATTAATCTATTTGCGAAAGAAAATGCAACGTCCTCGTTTATACAGGACGTTCTTTCGTCGGTAGATTACGCGGTCGATCTATTCCGGGATATTCCCGCCGCAGATTCCATTCCTCAGGCACCCCTGATTATTTGGGATCTGGATTCCTTTTCGGCGCACAACTTGCAAATGCTCAAGGCGCTCCGCAAAAATTCTCCGGACACCTTGATTCTTGTTTACGCCGAAGCCCCCGAACGATTCAGCGACATTTCCAACAAGCTTTACGACAGCATTCTTTCGGTGGAATCCCTAAAACTCCACCTGATGTCGCAAATTGCAAAGCTCAAAGACATCCATACCGCCCGTCAAATCTTCAGGGAACGCATGAGTCACCTGGTAGGTAAAAGCCAGGCCATGGAACAGCTCCGCAAAACCGTGGAACGCGCCATCGTGCATACAGGCCCCGTGCTCATTCAAGGCGAAACAGGCGTAGGTAAGGAACTCATCGCCCGCGCCGTGGGCTGCATGTACGAAAAGTTCGTGACCGTGAACTGCAGCGCCATTCCCGATAACTTGTTCGAAAGCGAACTTTTCGGACACACCCGTGGAGCATTCACGGGTGCTCAAAACGAACGCATCGGTCTTTTTGAGGCAGCCGACGGCGGTGCCATCTTCCTGGACGAAATCGGCGATATGCCGCTCCACGCCCAAGTAAAGCTCCTGCGCGTCTTGCAGAACAAGGAAATCCGCCCCCTCGGTTCCAACAAGACCAAGCATGTAGACGTCCGCATTATTGCTGCTACCAACAGGGACTTGCAGCAAGAAATTGCCGAGAAGCGTTTCCGCGAAGACCTTTATTATCGTCTGAATGTCATTCCTATGCAACTGTCGCCTCTCCGCGACCGCAAAGAAGACATCGAAGACTTGGCCAATTACTTTATACGCACCTACCAGGGAACCGGCGAACATTACACGCTTTCTAGCGGGGCCCTCCGCAAGTTGCAGGAATATGACTGGCCAGGAAACATCCGCGAACTGGAAAATGTCATCCAGCGCGCCCTCTGCTTTACCAGCGCAGGCATCTTGCAACCCGAAGACTTGCACATTGACGCAAAGACAATTCAAAGTCATTCCGAACCGGCCTCCGAAAGCACCGAGAAAGTGTCGGATTACGAAAGGTTCCGTCAAATGCAACTTGACCAGGAACGGGATTTCTTGATTGCCAAAATCCGGGAAAGCAACGGTTCCGTTCGTGAAGCCGCCCAAAAGTTGGGACTTTTCCGAACGGCTCTCTACAACCGCCTAAGTCATTTAGGCGTGAACGTCAAAGAACTATAATCAAGCTTCAGTCCAATCCAGCAAGCCCTTCGCACGGGCTTCATTTGCCGACTCGCAGCGTACACAGCCTTTCTCGATAACCATAATCCGGTCGCAATATTTTTCGGCATATTCCACAGAATGGGTGGAGACCAAAATTCCCATGCCGCGTTCTTTCGAAAGCTTTTGCAAAAGCGTAAACAACTTTCGGCTGCGAGGAATATCCAAGAAGGCATTGGGTTCGTCCAGCAAAAGCACTTTCACCTGTTGTGCCACGGCTTGAGCCAAATAAACGCGGCTCCGTTCGCCATCGCTCAACTCGTTCACCCAACGATTCGTGAAATTTTCCAATTCCAAAAGGGAGACGGCTTCGTCTACAATCTTTTCATCTTCTTTGCTACGGCCATCGAACAGGCCTGCGTATGGCGTACGGCCAAGGCTCACAAATTCCCGTACCGTCATGCGGTCACATACGAGCCCGCTCATGCGCACCAACGTTACAAGCTTCGCCCGTTCACGAGCCGTCCATGCAGTCGCATCTGCGGAGCTCCACAAAGATTGGCCACACAGCGTAACTTCGCCTGCAACTGGCTGGAGTTGAGCACAGAGTGTCTTTAAGAACGTGCTTTTTCCGCAACCGTTTTCCCCAAGCAAGGCAACTACCTCGCCGGCCTTCAGTTCAAAACTGAATGGAGCCACAATCCCCGCGGCATTCGCCTTGGCAGCCTGGTAACCCAGCACCAAACCTTCGCATTGAAGAAGATTCGTCATTTACGAATTCCTCCTCCACGGACAATGACCCAGAGCACCACGGGCACGCCCACCAGGCTAAGCACCGCATTCAACGGAATCTTGGAAAACTGGCAAGCCGCAAGGCAAAGCACAATCCCGCACAAAGCCGAAGCGGGCATCAGCACACGATGGTTGCTGGTTTTGAACAACATAAAAGCCAAATGAGGAACGGCAATTCCCACAAAGGCTACGGGACCGCAGAAAGCCGTCGAGGCTGCCGCCAAAAGGGAAGCTCCCAAGAGCACCATCATGCGACCGCGACGCACGTTCACCCCCAGCCCCTTTGCAAAGTCATCGCCCATTCTGGCGGCATTCAGATAACGCACAGAAAGCCCCAACAAGGCAAGCCCCAACAACACGCTCAAGGCATAAATCCAAATGCAATCGAAGGTAAGCCTACCAAAACTACCCATGCCCCAAGACACGTACACCCGCAAGGATTCCGCATCGCTACCCACAATCAAAAGGCTTACAAGAGCATCAATGAAGTAGCCGACCAAGAGTCCGACAATCAAAAGCACAGTAGAATTTTCAAAGCGGGCAGCCACCGTCATCACCACTAGGGTCACCGCAAGGGCGCCCACGGACGCCGCCGACAGCACCCCAAAATAACCGAAGCTAAAGCCAGCCAGCAACGAAAGGGCAACTCCAAGGCTTGCACCGCTACTAATGCCAAGTACAAAGGGGCCTGCCAGCGGATTCCTGAACAAGGTCTGTAGCGAAAGCCCCGCCACAGCAAGAGATATACCAGAAAGCACCGCCGCCGCCAGTCGAGGCACGCGAATATCCCAAAAGATGCGAGATTCCACAGAATTCAAAGAAAGGTCAGACCATGACAGTCCGACCGATCCAGAAAACAATGTCAAATAAGAAAGAACGAAAGCCAGGGCAACCAACAGCGCGAATCCAGCCTGGACTCGATATTCGAAGCGGCATTCCCCGGCCACGAGAAAACCTTACTTTTTCTTTTTGTTCTTATCCTGCGCAGTCTGCTTCAGTTCAGCAGTCTGGGCTGCATCGCGGATATAGATTTCAGGCGGAATATTGTCGAAACCCTGCAAAGCGTTAAGCCAGTTATCGTTCAGGTCGCGGAATTCCAGCTTGTTCAGATTGTACTGCAGCGTGTCATTCATGATATCGAGAGTGATATAGTCCCAACGAACTACCTGACGTTCCTTAAAGACTTCGCGGCTTGCGAGAGTACGTTCGCTATCGAAGCGGTAGCGAGCCTTGAAGGTGTATTCGCCAGTCTTCTGATAGCGGCCCGAGTCGGAATAAGTACGAGTGATACCGATCAAGGTATCGTTTGCACCGAAGCGAAGTTCTGCATCGCGGAAGGCATGACCATGAGCGATAATCGGAGTACGCCAGACGCCAACGACCTGATCCTTCATCTTCTTCTGGAGCACAGTATCAATTCTCCAGTGGTCGAAGTTGCTCTTGTCGTAGCGAGCACGCTGCACATACTTACCAGTCTGGACCAGCTTACGGACGCTGTCGGCCTGAACCTTGGCAAGGCTGTCCGCATTGCGAGGACCGACCGTCGGTGCCGCATGGTTCATGGAGTCGAGTTTCGCCTGAATCATTTCATCCAGCGTAGCCGTCGCACCACGGGGGGTTGCTACCACCTGAGACTCGACCTTAGCCAAGTTCGCCGGCTGGACCGCTTGGGCCGGTTGTGCCGGTGCGGCCTTAGGAGGCTGGGAAGTAGAAGATTGAACAGTAGCGGCCGTAGCCGAAGGTTGGGCGGCGGGAGCAGCTTTTTGCTGAGCAAAAGCCATTCCAGCGAAAGCCAAAGAAAACAACGAAATAAGAATATGCTTGTACATGAAATCTCTCATCAAGTTAAATGTAGTTAAAGCGTATGGAAAAGAGTAGTAAAATGCATAAAAAAAAGGCTATCTTTGGGCTATGTTCAGAAAAACCCTCGATTATTCCCAAGTTCCCTCCCCCTGTTTTGTACTTGACGAAGCCAGACTTCGCCATAACATGGAAATTTTGGACGATATCCAGAAGCGCGGGAATGTAAAAATAATTTGCGCCTTGAAAGGTTACAGTTTTTGGCGCAGTTTTCCGCTCATTCGGCAGTACCTTGCCGGGGCTACCGCCTCTAGTCTGAACGAAGCCCGCCTTGCCAAAGAAGAAATGGGCAAGGAAGTCCACGTGTTCGCTCCCGTCTACGACGATGACGAGATTGACCAGATTCTCGCCTGTGCGGGCCACATCACCTTCAACAGCTTTAGCCAGTGGCAGCGTTTCAAAGACAAGACCCTCGCCGCAGGTGTGAGCGCCGGAATCCGCGTAAACCCCCAATTTTCAACAGTCGAGACTGATTTATATAACCCCTGCGGAAAGTTTTCGAGGCTCGGAGTCACCGAAGCGGAGTTCAAACCGGAACTCTTGGACGGCATCGAAGGTTTGCACTTCCACGCCCTCTGCGAACAGGATGCCGACGCCCTGGAAGGCGTACTGAAGGCCTTCGAGCAGCATTTCGGCAAGTATCTGCCGCAAATGAAGTGGGTGAATTTCGGTGGCGGACACCATATTACCCGCAAGGATTACCACCGCGAAGACCTAGTAAGAATCCTGAACGACTTCCACAGCCGCTATCCGCACCTCTCCGTCATCATGGAACCGGGCGAGGCCGTCGGGTGGCAGACAGGCGAACTGGTAGCCTCCGTCGGAGACATCGTCCATAACGAAATGGACATTGTCGTACTGAACGTATCGATCAGTGCACACATGCCGGACTGCCTCGAAATGCCGTACCGTCCCACCGTGACAGGCGCCGGCATGCCGGGCGAAAAGAAATTTACATACAAATTAACAGGTAATTCTTGCCTGGCAGGCGACCAGCTCGGAGACTTTTCCTTCGACGAGCCGCTCAAGGTGGGCGACAAGATTATCTTCGAAGACATGATCCATTACACCATGGTGAAGACCACGTTCTTCAACGGAGTGCGTCACCCGAGTATTGGCAAGTTCGACGAGCAGGGTAAATTCCATTTGCTCCACAAGTTCACCTACGAGCAGTTCAAGGAGAAGCTTTAGCGCCTACGGCGCAGTGACCAATGTGTAATGTGGAATTGTTAATTGTATTATGATTTTTAAATCGGAAGAAGAAACTTACAACTGGGCGGTTGAATTCGGACGCAGCCTGAAGCCTGGCGACAAGGTGGCTCTTTATGGCAACCTTGGAGCCGGCAAGACGGTCATCAGTCGCGGGGTCTGCAAAGGTCTCGGTTTCACGGGCTCCGTCTGCTCCCCCACCTACACCATTCTGCACGAGTACCCTAACGACCCGCCTATCTTCCACTTCGACCTTTACCGCCTGGAAGGCGGCGCCGACCTCTACGAAGTCGGCCTCGACCCCGATTACCTAGAAAAGGGAATCAGCCTCATCGAATGGCCCGAACGCCTGGAAGACAACGACCCCGGCCTCACGCACAAGATTGAAATAAAAATTCTCTCGGAAACCGAGAGGGAAATTACAGTAAATTCTCTATAATATAATCAAGCATTTTCTTTCAACAAAAAAGTCCGCCTCAAAAGGCGGACTTAATTTTTCATAACGGAATCCGATTACTTCTTAGCAGAAGCGGCGGAATCAGCAGCCGGTTCAGCAACAGCGGCGGCTGTTGCGGCGGCCTTCGCAGCCTGGATTTCGGCAATCTTCACGATTTCATCCCATTCGCTCTTGTCGCCGGTGTAAAGGAGCATGGCACCCTTGTATTCCGTCACGATCTTTGCGGCTGCTGCGGTGTCGCCCTTGTCCAAAGCATCATTGGCGCTAGCAAGCAAGTCCTTCTGGGAGTTGCGCAGGTCCTCGATTTGGCCCAGACGATTCTGACGAAGCACTTCCAGCGTATCGCTCACAAAGGCGAGATCCCAAGTGGCTTCGTAGCAGGTTTCCACTTCGGCGAACTTGGAAGCATCTTCAGTGGCGGCCACATACAGGGCATCGCACTTGGCGAATGTCTCGGCGCAGTTGCGCTTGACATACTGATAATACTGATAGCCGCCCACAATCAAGCCGATAATGACCAAGAGGAACACGCCATCTTGCCAACCCATAATCGGGCCCGACGGGAGTCTCGGCTTGCCGTTTACGGTATCGCCTGCTTCCAGGCGTTCTTCTGCTTCGTCAAAGGGGCTTTTGCCATTCAAAAAGCTAAACATAGTCTACCTTCTTTTAATATCTATTTCTTGGTGAGGGCCGCAAAGACCCTTGCGTATAAATAAATCTGTTTGACCAGGCTCGCAAAACCGTTGGAACGGGTAGGAGAAAGTCCAACGTTCAAGCCAATATCCTGGAAAAACTTCGGATCCACAGCGAGAATATCCGCCGGAGCCATGTCGTTGTACACCTTAAGTGCCAGGGCACCGAGACCACGACTAATGAGGGGGTTCGTGGTACCGCCTTCCACATCCATTTCAAAATGGATTTTTGCACCGTCAAAATTCGGAACCAAGTACATGGTAGAGGCGCACCCCTGGATAATGAACTTTTCGGCCTTCAAGGCAGCGTCCATACCCTTGTGGGCGCGAGCCAAGTCCAAGAGGAATTTCCACTTATCATCGGAATCGCTAAAGCTTGCAAACTTTTCGCGAACTTCGCTTAAACGCGCATTCATTTGTTCACTGATCGAAGCGCTCATAAACCTACCGCAAGAAAGAGCGCATCTTCCAAATCAGGGAAGGTGCCGCCCACAAAACATTGAAGAATATACGGAACAAGGTCTGCTTTTCGCGCGGAAGCTTAGAAAGCCTGCATGCTGCACTGTCAAACTGCTTGTCGCTGATTTTATTAAAGCCCACCTTGGCTCGGGCAACCTGCAAGTGTTTTTTGCCCAAAGCGGCCATCCAGCGGTTCAACACCTTCGCTTCGATGGAGCTCCGGTTTTCGCCGGAATCACCCAGCCATTCCATGACCGATTCGGCGACAATTTTACCGCACAAAAGCGATTCCACAATGCCCGAACGACTAATGGGGTTCACGCAACTGGCCGCATCGCCTGCCTTAAAGAGCCCGCACTTGGCCATAGGCTTTGTGGACTGGCCGCAAGCAATCATGCCGCCATATACGGCCTTCACCTTCGCCTGCGGATAATCACGAGCAATAAAGTCCAAAAGTTTTTTGCGCAGGGGAACCTTGTGGTCCACCTCTTTTCCCAGCACGAAACCGATATTCACTTCTTTACCGTCACGGGGGAAAATCCAGCCGTAACCCGATTCGAATTCAGAGCCGAAGAACAATTCAATATGTTCCCTGCTATGTTCGATTCCATCGGCCACCGCAAAGATGGCGGGTTCCAAATCCGTGTCACCCGATTCAATACCTTCGAGACATTCGATTCCGCGAGTCAGCTTGCAACTGGGTCCCGAGGCATCCACAACAGCCGTGGCAGACAAGGTCTCGATTTCACCGCCGACCGATACAGAAACATTCCAGCCTTCGTCGGTTTTTTCAAGCTTTTTGATAATCGCGTCGTAGCGACATTCCACACCGGCAGCCACACAGCCATCCGAAAGGGCATGATGGAAACGAGCACGGTCCAGCACAAGACCGCAGTCCTTGCTGTAGAATTCCGCACGGTAACGCTTGGGCGAGGTAAAATAGATTCCCGAAAGAGTGCCACGCACAAAAGAATCATCCACCGGCCAAAGCGAATTCAATCGGTCCCTAGACACAGCTTCGGCGCAAAAAATAGGTTCCTTCCAAGGCTCCTTTTTGTCCAAAAGCAAAATTCGTCTAGTACCGGAGGTCAAGCGGCCAAGGGTACAGGCAGCCATGAGACCAGCAGGACCGGCCCCGCAAACCACCACATCGTACCGATTTGAGGTAAAATTTGCCATTTCGAGGAACAAATTAGCATTTATTTATGAAGTTTTTTTCTTTTTTATTGTTATTTGCCATTTTTTTTAGTTATTTTAGAGCTATCCGTTATTTGGTTTATCCTTAAAAGGGAATTTATATGAATATGAAGAGTGTATCTAAGTTCGGCCTGTGCCTGTTGAGTGCACTAGCCCTCAACGTTTACGCCCAAGACAACTGGGCTGGCAAGGACCTGAACGTTTCTTTCAGTAACAAGCGTATTGACGGCTTTAACTTCAAAAACGCAAAAGCAGTCGCTCACACCACTGACTTCCGCCGTGCCACCGGTGAAGGCCCGAACTTCCAGGGCGCAAAGCTCAACGAAGTGTCTTTCCAGAACGCCGTGATTAACGGTGCAAACTTTGAAGGAGCCGACCTTACCAAGGCTACCATTAGTGGTGCCGACATCCGCAGTTCTTCGTTCGAAGGCGCCAACATGGAAGAAGCCAACCTCTACCGTGCAACCCTTCTGGACAGCAAGTTCCCGAAGACCAACTTGAAAAATGCACGCCTTGACGCCATGAAGGTGTCCGACAACGCCGACTTCAGCAAGTCCGACCTCACCCAGGCGTCCGTGATGGACGTGGACCTTACAGCAGCCGACTTCAGCAAGGCAAACCTCACCCGCGCCAACTTCTCCCGTTCCTTGATGGCTAACAGCGACCTCCGCAAGGCCATCATCGTGAAGACCGACTTTACCGCCTGTAACCTGATTGCCGCCAACTTCAAGGGCGTCGAACTGGTCGACGTGAACTTCGCCAAGGCAGGCCTTTCCCAGGCTAACTTCAGCGGCGT
>Ga0310695_10002615_pt1 | contig 37486 bp, 30 predicted proteins | sample RumenRJG_04DNA_FD_203882 | JGI IMG/M metagenome (GOLD analysis project Ga0310695, IMG submission 203882) | Bovine rumen microbial communities from Lethbridge, Alberta, Canada - RJG_04 (v2) (version 2) | ecosystem: Host-associated > Mammals > Digestive system > Stomach > Rumen | place: Canada...
TGCAAAATCTGTTCTGTATCGCGGAAGCCTTGACTGTTTTGATTCTCAGCTGGATGTGTGTGATGTTTTTTCAACCGGACAAGAGGATTTACGTCCTTGGCGCTGCAGTCATAGGTCTTATCCTTTTAGTCAGCGGCATAATAGGAATCAGAGGTACATTAAGAGAGACACCGGAGGACCTCGTGACGGTGTGTTTATCGGAGATTCGCATAGTTCCGGCAGGGTACCATAATCAGGACAGAAAGCTTGAAGGAGTGGTAAATGGAACTAAGAGCTGGTTCATGCTGCGCGGCGCTGATAAAGCTTTGGCTAAACGCATCAAGGATAGCGGACGGAATCATGTCACCGTAGTCTACCATTCCTCAAATCGGAGAATCGAATCCATCTCCCTGTAGAAGACCAGTCTGTATTTGCATAGTCGATCATCCGCACAGCCGCTTGATCGAACTTTTACAGTAAATACAGGATCATCAGGAATTTGGAAAAACATAACAGGCTTGATAGGAGGCTTATTATGAAGAAAGAAGGTTTTTTGCCAATTGGCAGTGTTGTAAAGATAAAAGATACTCCGGATCAGCTTTTCATGATTTTTGGCTGGCTTCAGAAAAGCACTGCAAAAGAAGAAATATATGATTATATTGCAGTGATGTATCCCGAAGGCCTCGCGAATAAGATATTAAGCTTTTATTTCAACGATGAAGACATAGAGGAAGTCTTGTTCAAAGGTTGGCAAAATGAGCAGGAGCAGGAATACAGGGACTATGTTCGTAAGCAGGCAGCCGCCCTGAATCATGGAGAATAGCCAGGATGAACAAACTCCTGAAACGGGCATTCAGTATATTTTTCATGGCTGCCGGTGGAGTTTTGAATCGATTGGGTTGGTGATGGCATGCATTTATTTGATTTCCCAGCGACTTGTAATGTGGTCGGTGGGACTTTTCTTGTATACAGGTGCCGATGATGAAAACGTGGTGCAGCATATCATTGAAAGAAAAGATCATAAAGAATACAATCCATTATATAGAGGACCTGTTTCGGACCAACGCCGGCGGACATGATGCAGGTCATACCCTGCGCGTCTACAGGAATGCCCTTTTGATTGCGGAAAATGAGCAGGATTGTGATACTTTGATCGTCGCACTGGCAGCCCTGCTCCATGATGCGGATGACCACAAGCTGTTTTTTACACAGGACAAGGCAAATGCCAGAGCATTTCTGGAGCGGAATCAGGTTCCCCAGGAAACGATCAACCGGATCTGCCAGGTGATCGACTCGGTTTCATTCAGCCGGAACAAGGGCCGCCCTCCCGGGACATTGGAGGGGAAAATAGTGCAGGACGCAGACCGCCTGGACGCCATGGGTGCTGTCGGGATCGCAAGGACATTTGCCTATGGCGGTGAGCATGGAAGAGCCATGCAGGAATCCGTGCAGCATTTTTACGATAAGTTGCTGCGGCTGAAGGGTCTTATGAACACGGAAACAGGAAAACAGATGGCAGAAAAAAGGCATGCTTTCCTGGAGCAGTTTCTGGAAGAATATAAGCAGGAAACAGCAATTCAGGACCTTGTCCCCAAGTCGGATTTTTAAGGTGATCAGAAGGACGTACATGTTTGCGGGCACCTGCCCATGGAGCTGAAATATGATTAAGCGGACACATGAAACGCCGTGCGGCTGCATTCATTACTGGGTCAGCAGAGCGGCAGAAACGAACTCCCCTCAATTGGTGTTTCTTCCGGGACTCACAGCAGATCACAGGTTGTTTATTAAACAGATTAAATATTTTGAGGGGAAATATCCGGTATTTGTCTGGGATGCGCCGGGTCATGCTTTATCATGGCCTTTTTCGTTCGATTTCAATCTGATGGATAAAGCCCGATGGCTGGATGAAATATTGACCCGGGAAGGATTTGATCAACCGGTCATAGTCGGCCAGTCTATGGGGGGATATGTGGGGCAGGCATATGCTCGGCTGTTCCCGGAGAAACTGAAAGGATTTGTCTCCATTGATTCCGCGCCGCTGCAGCGGGAATATGTCACTGCCATTGAAATCTGGCTGCTGAAGAGAATGGAACCGGTCTATCGGCATTATCCCTGGAAAGCTCTGTTGAAGTCCGGCACAAAAGGCGTTGCAGCGACAGCTTACGGAAGAAAGCTCATGCATAAGATCATGATGACCTATGACGGGGATCAGGAGAGATATGCCAAAATCGCAGGCCATGGATTTAAGATTCTGGCAGAGGCGATGGAGGAGGATCTTCCCTACGAGATCAAATGCCCGGCTCTGCTGATCTGCGGGGAAAAAGACCATGCCGGTTCCTGTATAAGATATAATAAAGCATGGCATAGAAAAACAGGAATACCCCTTGAATGGATTGCAGGAGCAGGCCATAATTCCAATACAGATGCACCGGAAACCGTTAACCGCCTTATAGAAAAGCTGGTTTTGGAAATACACAAGTGATGACTATGAAAAGAATACTGATCTGGAGCCTTGTTATATTACTGTTTCTGAATCATACCGCGCTGGTTTATGCAGACGAAGTATCTGAAGCAGACGAAGTATCTGAAGCAGATGAAGAACATGAAGCAGAAGTATCGGATAAAACCATAGACCTGGTTGATGTTTTTTATACAAAGACAACAGAGGAAGATCACTCTCTGCATGTTCCTTTCAACCGCTCCTGGTTCAGGAATGACGCACGAGTTTACAATCATGATCTGGCCAAGCTGTCTCTGGGGCTGGCGACTTCCGCATTCCGGCCGGAAAGCCCTCTTTCCAAAAAAAGCCAGCCGGCAGACTATAATCTGCGGTCCTTTCTGGAGCAGGCAGGGTTTGTCAATCTGCGCAGTGACGATTACGATAAGGATCCCAGTAAGTATACCGTTTCCACGGTGATGGGACATCAGACGATCGGTGAAGGGGAGGATTCCTTTGAACTGATCGCCGTTGGAATCTGCGGACAGGGATATGCGGACGAGTGGGAATCCAATCTGTCCGTCGGCACAGGGAAGAATCCCACCGGTTTCTCCAGTGCTGCCCACCTTGTATATGACCGTGTATTCGGCTATATTTCGGAGAACCACCTCAAGGGAAAGATGAAGATCTGGGTCTCCGGCTTCTCAAGGGCTGCGGCTGTTTCCAACATCACTGCGTCGCTTCTGTCAGATTCGGATACCTTCTCTCAGGAAAACGTATTTGCCTACACATTCGCGACGCCGATGACCGTTCGCGACAAAGAACCGAAATCATATGAGAACATCTTCAATATCTGCGGGAAAATGGATCCGGTTACCAACATTCCGTTTGCGGACTGGGGCTATTCCCGATATGGTATTACTTTGTCCACGCCGGCCATGGAAACCGATTCTGATTTCTGGACAAAACGAAAGAAGGCAGATGAAGTATACAAAGAGGTGACCGGTATTTCCTATTGGGCAAATCCGGACATAAGCGGCCAGCTGAGAGTACTGATCGACTGTCTGCTGCACATCTGTCCGGATGTGGAAACCTATCATAAAAGTCTGGAAAAATATCTGATTTCTTTATGGGAAAAGCATGATGCGGTCAGTCTTATGACACGTCTTCTGGAAATGGCAGAGGATCCGGTTCTGATCAATGATGATAACCGGCTGGAAGCAAATATTCTGATGAACCAGATCTCATATCTATTATTGGATTATGTGGGCACGCAGAACGCTTTCCGCAGGTTTAACCAGAATGCTTCTGTCGGAGCGAATTTTATGCAGGCACATACACCGGAACTATATGTATCCTGGGTTTTCTCTGTGGATGATGCGGCGGAATTGTACAGTGATTCTGTCAATTATACTTTGCTCTATGTCAATGGTGATACTGAAGTTACGCTCTCCAGGGATGATAAAGTCCTGGAAACGCTTGAGACGGGCGAAAGCAATCTCGATTCTCACCATTACCTGGGTGTCCGTGACCATAAAATCACAGTTTTGATTCCCCGTGATCACAAGTACACAATTTCCATGCGTTCCAACAGGGAGCAGACCGTGGAGGTTTTTGAGGCGGATTTTCAGGTGGGAAGACATGCACCGGAAGAAACGCTGAAGTATTCCAGCAATATGAAGACCGATGATGTGATGACCGTCAAGTACGATGTGTCGTCCAGAACCTTAATCCCAGATCGTTCTTCTATAGCTTTCACGCATTATGAGCAGGAAAAGTCAATTACAAGGGTGGATCTGATGCTGAATGCATACAGTTATTCGGAGACGGTGACATGGAGAGATTTGGTTCTCTTCTTCCTGATGACAGCGGTTCTGTCGGTTATAACGGTCTTATTTGTGATCTCGCTGCTGTCCATGTGGATCCGCCATCGCTACAAACGAAAGCGTGGATTTATACCGGAAGACACACGTTTTCGTCCTCTTCCGATCATTTGCTTCTTCCTCATTCTGGAGGTTTTCCTGACCAAGGAGTTCCTCACTGCTCTTTATAATATCTCTCCGTCAGAGATCAACTCTTTCAAGATTGTAATAGGCGCTTTGATTCTGATCATTGCATTTTACGGATACAGGAGAAAAAAGAACAGATTCCATCGGATCATTATCTATGCGGCAGCCCTGCTGACCGGTGCAGATGTTATGATGACAACGTCCATTACTGTAGGTGCAGTGCTCTATATCGCAGCTTATATCCTGCTCTGCGTGAACTACGCAAGGGAAGACAGACCCGGAATATTCCGGATCCTGATATGGATCGCGCTGTCTGCCGCGGCAATCTGTTTCCTGATGAGTAAAGTGGAGGGTGATTTTGGCTATCTGTTTTACCTGGCTGCCCTGTATATTATTTCAGGAACTGCTCTTGTGGTGACATCATTTACGCACTCTGCCAGGATCTCCCGCGGCTCCTTCCTCCTTTTTACGGCAGGGATCCTGATCGTCCTGAACACTGCCAGGGGAAATAATTTCTTTTTGCACTTCGGCTCTGCTGCCCTGCATTATATAGCAATGTGCATAGTGGCCAGTGCGGGAAGCGGCTTTACATTGCCGACGCTCGTTCCTGAATATGCCTCCGGGCCTGAGGAAAAGCCGGCATGACCCTCTTGCGGGGCACAAGACTCCCGGGGCTCAAGACTTCCGGGGCTTAAGATTCCCAGGGCTCAAGACCCGGTTTCTGCGTGGAGAACGATGGTTGTGGTGCCCGGCGTCAGAGGAGCGGCATATTCTGTGTCATCTGCGGCATAGCCCTCAGGCGGCTGCAGAATGTGGATCGTATACGTGCCGGCTTCCCGGTCAAATCCCGCGGTACCGTCGTCGCCGGTTTCTCCCAGTATGCACTCCGTATCCGAGCAGAACTGAACCTTCACTCCGGGGACGGGTGTCCCCTCTTCATCAGTCACAAGGACGAGATAAGTTCCTTCATCTTTTTCGGCGGCAGTCTGCGGAAGGGAGGGCCCGGCACTGCCGGCGGATGCCTGCTCGTAGAGCGCTTCGAGCGCCCGGGGAGTGACGGAACCCTTCCGGTTGTAGATGACCACACCATCCCGGTTCAGGACAATCGTCTGCGGCAGGGTCGTGGAACCGTTTACGATGTGCCATATATTGTCATCCTCCGAGTCCAGAGCAAAGGGGATGCTATAACCCTTATCAGCAAGATAGACCTCCGGATCGTCTGTCACGACAGAGGAGTGGACAGCCAGCATGGCAATATCATCCCCGTGCTCACGGTAGAAGGCATCAAAGTGGGGCAGCTCCTGCAGGCAGGGAGTACAGTAGGTGGCCCAGAGGTTGATGAAGGTCACTTTGCCCCGCGTCTCAGTGAGGGTAAAGGTTGAGCCGTCAAAACAGTTGATCGTGAAGTCCTCCAGCTGTTGGCCGACTTCAAAGCCGACAGGTGTGCCGCTGTCTGTCTGTGCAGCCGCGGCATCTGCGCCGGCCTGTTTTGCTTCCCTGGCTGCCGGATCAAGGTAATTGAACCAGAGCAGGGCAAAGCACAGTACAGCCAGTGCAATACCCCATGCAATACGGCCGGTAGTGTCCCGCTTTTTCTGATCTTCTTCTTTGCAGGCTCCGGCAGGAGCTTTGAGGGTGACCCCTCCGGCTTTGAGCGAAATGGCTTTTCGGGCACAGACGTCCATACACCCGGCGCAGTGGATGCACTCATGATCACCTACATGCCTGACATCCATGCCGCAGTGGCGGACGCAGTTTCCGCAGCCATTGCATTTGTCCCCATCTACTTTCACACCGACCAGACAGAAGCGGTTGAACAGGCCATAGACGGCCCCCAGAGGGCAGATGAAGCGGCAGAAGCTGCGGTAGCAGAAAATGCAGGCAAGGCTTATGATGATCAGGATGACAAATTTGCGCGTGAAGAAGATACCGAGCATATTGAACAGGCCGCTGTTGGCCGGGTTGGAGAGCAGGCCGACAGCGCCTTCCAGTGTACCGGCCGGGCAGATGTACTTACAGAAGCCCGGCATGGGCATATCGTGCTTCAGGCCGTACCAGAGAGGAATCGCGACCGCAAAGTAAGCTAAAAACACATACTTCAGATATGTCAGAAGCCGGGTCACCCGGCTCTTTTTGATTTTAAACGTCGGTATTTTGTGCAGCAGTTCCTGAATCAGTCCCAGCGGGCAGAGCCAGCCGCAGATGGTGCGGCCCAGTACAGTGCCGAACAGCAGGAGAATGCCCATTATGTACCAGCCGGCCCTGTGACCGGCCGCGGCCAGCGCATTCTGCAGTGCCCCCAGCGGACAGGAACCGACTGCTCCCGGGCAGGAATAGCAGTTGAGGCCCGGAACACAGGCATATTTTGCCTTCCCGGTATAAATATCGCCGTCAATGAAGCCCTTCAGGTGCGCATTGTGGAGCAGCGCACTGTAGAGCTGGATCAGTCTTCTGGTCGATGGCCGGCAATTCTGCCTCCAGTTTGTTTTTGTCTCATCCAAGGCCGATACACTCCGTACATATCTTTACCGCTTTGCCGAAAACATCCCTTGCGCTCCCGTTGAGGACCCCTGCCGCAATCAGAGCGATCGCTGTGATCAGCAGCACCATACGCACCTTCTTTGCTCCGGACACTTTGTTTTCTGCTATGCCGCCGTTCACTGCCTTGAGGACATTTTTGCTCTTCCCGTACATGCCTCCCGTCGGAGCGGCATCGCGGGGAGGAATCCCGGAAAGGGCTTCTCCGATGGGATCATTGGGAGTATGGTTCTTCCTGTTCAGAACCAGTCCTGCCGCGGTGATTCCGACAGCCCCGAAGAAGGCTGGAGCAATTTTGCGTAAGGCTTTTGCTGCGATCTCCCGGGAAAAGATTGCTGCCAGAGGATCCTCCGCGCGCAGGGCGGCGCCGTCCTGATAGATGCCGATCACGGCTGCAATCAGCAGCCCGGCCAGCAGGATGTATAGAATTGATTGAATGATCAGAAATAATCCGGCATTTTTCATAGCAGCTTTTAAATTGCTGATAACCTTTTTCATTTTTCCACCTTTCGGACAGTCTTCGCCCCTTCTTCCACACTATCATAATCCTTCTCTTTTTTCCACCAATATGCTCTGCGCAGCACGGGTGTAATACTTGTCTTTTCCGCACGCCTGTCTTATTATTTTTATGGAACTATAACCTTGATTGGAAACTGATAACTGATAGCATTTAGTCGTTTTCTCGTTTTCTAATGAAAGAGGGTGCCATGAAAATACTTGTATTATTAAAAGAAGTTCCGGTAGTCTCCGAAATCAGGATCAATCGTCAATATTTTACGATTGACAGAAGCGGTGTCGGCAAGATGATGAACCCGGCAGATCGCCATGCGATCGAAGCAGCGCTGAAGCTGGCCGATACCCGGGGCGGTGAGGTCACTGCCATAACCATGGGGCCGGAGAGCAGTGAGAGCATTCTGCGCGAAGCTGCGTCCCTGGGTGTTAAAGCGGCATACCGGCTGACGGACAAGGCTTTCGCAGGAGCGGACACGCTTGCTACGGCAACAATATTGAAGGCTGCAATCGATGCAACCGGTCCTTATGATGCCGTTTTCTGCGGTGCCAGTTCAATTGACGGTGTGACCGGACAGATCCCGGCCAAACTCGGTACCATGCTGGGCTGCGGCATTCTTACCAATGCCTGCAAGATCGAGATCACAGATGCCGGTTTGACGATCGACCGCAAAGCCGGTACCGGCTATGAGAAGCTGACCGCTTCATTCCCCCTTGTCTGTTCTGTCACAGAGGATGCCAATACACCGAGAAAGCCTTCCATCAAAGGCAGAACGATGTCCAAAAGGCTTGTTATTGAAGTGCTGGATAATGAGAAGCTGCAGATTCCGGCAGAAGGCATAAAGAGCCCGTCCAAGGTGATCGGCTTGTTCCCGCCGCCTGCGCTTGAAAAGGGACAGATGATCCCGGGTGAGGATCCGGAAGCGGCTGTCGCGGAACTGGTTGAATTATTGCAGGAACAAGCGGCCTTTTGATTGAGATCAATCAGACTGAGAGATTTATTTGATGAAGAGATCCATTCATGAAGAGATCCATTCGATGAAGAGATCCATTCGATGAAGAGATTCATTCGATGAAGAGATTCATGTGATCGAGATTAAAAGGAGGAAACCAAGGAGGAAGACCATGAGCAATCAGAATATCTGGGTATTTTTTGAATTGTCTGACGGCCGGCCTAAGAGAGTCTGCCTTGAAATGATGCAGAAAGCAAAGGCACTCGCAGAAGGAAGCTCCGGGAAGGCTGCAGCCGTGATCATAGATCCGGAACCGGAAGAAGCATGCAAAGCTGCCTTTGAAAACGGCGCGGACCAGGTCCTGATCGTGCGGCAGAAATTTTTCTTTGAGAGCGCGGCATATATTCTGGAAAAACTGGCGGGAAAATATGAGCCGAAAATTGTCATGATCGGCGCAACGACTGAAGGACGGGACCTTGCAGCGTCTGCAAGCGCACGTCTTCACTGCGGAATCGCAAGTGAATGTACGGATGTGGTTATCACAGGCAGCGGCGTTTTCTGGATCCGTCCGTCCTACGATGGCAGGCTGAATACCAATATCGGCATTGAGGAAGCTCCCATGATCGGTACCTTCAAACCGGGCATCTTTAAACTGGAGGAGCCTGCAGCCGGCAGAAGCGGCGAGACGGTGGAGGAAGCCATCGAGGTGCCGGCAGGGATACTGCTCACACAGCTTCTGGGCTTCACGCCGGACGATGAGCTGACAAAAGCCAACATTGAGGACGCTGAGATCATTGTCGCAGGCGGCCGCGGCGTCGGAAGCAAAGAGGGGTTCGGTCAGCTGTATGAACTGGCAGCAGCACTTGGCGGCAGTGTCGGCGCAAGCCGGGCCGCAGTGGATGAGGGCTGGATCGGAAAAGATTACCAGATCGGCATTACCGGCAAGACGGTTGCACCCAGGCTGTATATCGGCTTTGGCATATCCGGCGCCCTGCCCCATGTCAACGGAATCAAGGAATCCGATATTATCGTGGCAGTGAATACAGACCCGAACGCGCCGATCTTCGGTGTGGCAAATTACGGAATCGTTGCCGATCTGAATGTCATATGCCCTGCACTGACAAAGAAAGTCAAAGAGATGAAGGGATAAGATCCAGGACGTCTCCGCCGCAAGGCGGAAAACTACATTGCGCGGGCTGTGTCATTTAAAAAAGGGGCTGTGGGGTTTCACAGTCCCTTTTCCATTAACCTGAACATACCGATAGCGATAAGCAAACCCTGAAAATAGCAAAAGCGCAATGGAGACAGATGGAAACCGGCGGTTGCAACCGCAAGTTGACAAATTGACAAGGCAGATTGGTAGTCTGCAATCCTTATTAGGAGTATATTTGTTTCAGTACAGGCCCACCTGAAATTCGAGGTGTTTTGCGCGGCTATTTCGCGCAAAACCCGAGTGTAACGGCGCGCGGCGCACGCAAAGCGATGTTGGAATCGCCGCGCGCAGCGTTACATGTACACGCCCTTCGAGGGGGCGTGTACTGTAACGTATATTTTGAGCAGATGAAGGCATTACACATAAAACCAATATACTCGAATCATGGAGGAAATGAGATGATCCTTGCAGACAAGATTATAGAAAACAGAAAGAAAAACAACTGGTCCCAGGAGGAGCTGGCAGAGAAGCTGGGAGTTTCCAGGCAGTCCGTGTCCAAATGGGAGAGCGCCCAGGCAATACCGGATATGAAGAAGATTCTGCAGCTCTCGGAGATCTTCGGTGTAAGCACAGATTATCTGATCAGGGACGAGATTGAGGAAGCCCCGGTCCCGGAACAGGCTCCTGTGGACAACGGGCTGGAAGAGACAGTCAGAAGCGTCTCCATGGAGGAGGCGGCTTCCTTTCTGAAATATAATGAGAAGGAATCCCGCGCGGTATCCACCGGTGTCATGATGTGCATTGTGTCTCCCGTGATCCTGATCCTCCTGGTGCAGCTTGCGGAAATCGGATATCTTCCTCTGGAGAGTGCGATTGCTGAAATCGCGGGAACGGCAATTCTTCTGATCATCATAGCGGTTGCTGTAGGATTGTTTATCAGAGAAGGGATGCGGGGGAAAAGATACGAATATCTGGAAAAGATCGATATCGAAACAGAGTACGGTGTGGACGGAATGGTGAAGGAGCGCCGGGACACCTATGCGGAGACACACAGCAGACGGTTGATCATCGGGGTTATGCTGTGCATTATCTCCGCAGTGCCTCTGCTCGGTATTGAGGCAGTCAAATACTCCAACAACAGTGATCTGCTTCCCGCACTGGGCATTGCCCTGCTTCTGATCATGTGTGCTGTCGGAGTCAAGCTGATTGTCCTTACTTCGATCAGGCAGGGCGGATATGACAGACTGCTGGAAGAAGGCGACTACAGCAGACTGAATAAGAAGGCCGGAAAGTATGACGGCATCTACTGGGCGATTGCGACGGCAGTTTATCTGTGCTGGAGCTTTGCGACTTCCCGCTGGGAGTTCACCTGGATCGTATGGCCTGTGGCAGGTGTCCTGTTCGCGGCTTACAGGGAGATCATGAAAGCAATTGTCCGCTCCAGATGAGGGCATAATCGGAAACCACTTGCAAAATACCCCGCGGTTCATTCAGGCGGGGTATTTTTGCGTACAGATTCAAGCGGAGGCTGTACTGCAGCTTCGTTTTAAAGATAACGATTTAATAGACAAGACACACTTTTTCTCTCCTGATATGTTAAGATAAAAATGGTTTTGCGACGGACAAGGTATGGCAGTTTCCCGGATGCTTTGCTGTCACTGCCGTCACCGCACAAAAGACAACAGGAGGTAATTGTTTTTTATGAGCTTCTTCACTCTGAAAAATGGAGAGAAACTGTATTATGAGGACAGAGGAGAGGGATCGGATACAGTGATCATGATGCACGGCTGGACAAGTACTCACGAGATCTATGTGAAGCCGGCGGAAATGCTGCAGAAACATGCCAGGTGCATCATTTATGATCATCGGGGACACGGGGGAAGCAAAGATGCGAAAGGCGAAAACCCCACCATGGAAACGCTGGCGGAAGATCTGAATGAACTTATTCAAGGGCTTTCACTCTCCAATATCACACTTATGGGATGGTCCATGGGCGCCGGTGTTGTATTCAACTACATCCGACTCTATGGCTGCAGCGCCCTGAAGCAGATCATCCTCTGCGATATGACACCAAAGCAGCTCAATGATGAGGAGTGGAAGCTCGGGCTGTATAAGGGAAGATATACCAGGCAGGATATGGAACAGGAAGCGAATATGGATTTTTATACCCGGTATAAAAATTTTGCTGTCGGAGCTATGCCAAAACTGGGGAAGATTCCGGGCTTTCTCCTTAAGAAACCTCTGAAAGAAATATTGGCAAAATGCGATGAATCCGTTCTGAAGAGTCTGGCGGTATCCATGAAAACCCAGGATAACCGCCCGGTCGCAGGACAGATTACAGTGCCGGTCACTTATTTTTATGCAGATCCCGGCTCCCTGTTCTCACCGGTTCTTGCAGACTGGTACAAAGAACATGTAGTGACACCGTTCAGGGCTGTCCGCTTCCCGAATAGTACACATATGCTGATCAGAGAATACCCTGAGAAGTTTGCGGAGGAAGTCAGCACGGTCCTTCACTCTTCCGAACATGTCTGAGCACGTTAGTGCACAGACGACGTCAACAAATGTAAAGCCTATGTCAGAGAAATACGCATTTTAAAGACCGCGAGGGTATATTGCACCTGGGTCTTTGCAGACAATTGAAAGGAGGTTTGCGGGCCTGAACAAGTCAGATGACTTGATCCCCCCGCATCAAAAAAGATGAAAAAGAAAATTATTGCACTGCTGCTTATTGGAACTTTTTGTCTTTCCCTGACTGCCTGCGGAGGCGGTGTCGCCAAAACATCTCAGGACAGTAATTTTGAGAAAAAAGTCCTGCACATAGAAGACGATGCACAGGCAGAATCCGATGAAGAAGCAGGAGATGAGGACGACTATCAGCTTGAAATCCCGGATGCCATCACAAATATCAGCCCGGAAGATGATCAGGCGTTAACAGGTGTATTGACGGAAGACGCTTATCGGAATGACTATTTCGGGATTACGATCAACAAGATCGAGGGCGGTACAATAGAGAGTCTGATGGATTCGGGCACTGATATTATGCCGTTGAGCGAAACCTATACAAACGGAAATGGCTGTATTATGATCAGTACACGCAGCGCCTATAATGAATGCTCTATATCTATGACTGTTTCTGCTGTCACTTCGAAAGATCAGGGGAAAAAAGAAGAGGATCTGGCTCAGGAACGTTATGATCTGGAGCAGGGTATCAATGAAGCGATGGGATATAAAGCGGAGTGTGCTGTTGAAACCATCAATATAGCCGGAGAGGATCATCATGCCTATACTGAGATTTCTGATACAGAAGGCGGCAGGGCAAAATCTGCAACGGTTTGTATCATCAAGGGTGATTTTCAAAGCAATATAAGTATTTATGCCCCTGAAGACCAATTTGAAGAAGTACTTAAGTATATTGAAGGAAATTGATTGCTGCTTCTGACTCGAGAGTGAGCAGAATAATAAGGAATCATCGATCGTCTGAACAGAGTAAAACGCCCCATCTCAGGGAAACTGGAAGTAAAGGGCCTTGTACATGCTGCAGCAAATGCTGCTTTGTGCAAGACCCTTTTTCATTTGCAAAATGCCTATTGACATAGTATGCGTATAGATTATATTGTTATACTCAAATACAGAATATTTCGGCATGGGAACCAATCCAATTCTCAGAGAGGGTAATAAAATGAAATCCATATTGATCAAGGACACAACGAGGGAGGAGCGGCAGCAGATCGTCCACCAGGCGCTGTGGGGCGCATGCGGCATCGACTGCGAGTTCTGTTCCGGCTGCGACAACCGCGGCGGCGGACGAATCGAGAGCATCTACCAGCCCTATATCGATGGCCTGAAGGAAATCCGGGAAATCAATGCGGAGTACAACGCTCCGTTTGTCCGGTGACGGGCTTATGGATGAATACAACTGAATAGTGTATGCAGGCTGAAAGCGTTTGTTTTCAAAGAACTTATAAGTCTTTTGAAAGCAGGCGCTTTTTTCAGATGTTTGTGCTGCGGGACAGTCCAAACATCCCCTGAGCCTTCACCGTTTTCGACTTCGCGAAAACGGTGAAGGCTGCTGCGCTGGGGAGAATCAGATTGGTAAGAAAGAGGAAAACAGTTCGATAGATAGAGAACTTTGGAACGAACCTGTTGTACAATAAGGACAGGGAGGAAAAATCATATGCGTATCTTAAAAAAAATAGCCATATTGATCCTGGCTGTTCTCTTTCTTTCAGCCTGCTCACGTAAAGAGGAGAACGGCGTATTTATCCGCATCGACAGGGATGATCCCAATGCCTGGAAGGAAGAGCTTTCCAACGTGCGTTTTCTGCAGGATGAGGGTATGTCCGGAAGCGCACAGTTCTCCGAAACACAGTTCCATGATCTTGCAGTAAAACTCAGGGAACAAGCAGAAGATGTCTGGATCGTCGACTGCCGGCTGGAGAGCCACGGTCTCATCAATGGAATAGCTGTATCCTGGTGCGGTGCGGATAATGGAGCCAATCTGGGGAAGACAGCGGAAGAAGTGGAAGCAGAGGAAGAGGCACTTTCCAGCCTGACAGGCAAAACTATTACGGCCTACACCGCAGAGAATGACCAGCCCGTGGACGGCATGAAATTTTCTGTGGAGAAATGGGAAACCGAGCGGGCTCTGGCGGAGGCTGAGGGAATGCACTACCTGCGCCTGGCATGTCCCGACCATTGCTGGCCGCCTTCTGAAGTGATCGATTCATTTATTGACTTTGCAGGCAGGCTGGAAGGAGACGTCTGGCTTCATTTCCACTGTCAGGCAGGGTCCGGGCGGACCGGAGCCTTTATGACTATTTATGAGATGATGCAGAAGCCGGGCACACCTGTGGAGGAAATCCTCCAGCATCAGGCCGAAACCGGCAGCGGAAACCTGGTGGACCGGGCTGCACCGGAGAAAAGCCATGCACAGAAAGAGCGCTGTGTGCTGGCCAGGGCCGTATACCAATACATTTGCGCCAACAGAGAGTCCGGTTATACAGTGAAATGGAGTGAATGGCTCGAAGGACATTCCCGTACAATTGACATGAAGGTCGGGGAGAGACTCGATGGAGAAGGATTCAGCTCCGATCAGCTTGTCGTGAGTGATTCTCTGGAAGCAATGGCTCCCGGCCAGGCGACAGTCCTGGTCGGTGACGATGTTTATTTCATCTCGGTCCAATAGCTGTAATCCGTACAGGTTTTGGTCCGGTCAGTCTACAAACGATGTGATCCCCACGGCGGGAAAGATGACAACGCTCGCTCCCGTCATTGGTTATCAGCGTGCGGCGGATATTGCCAAAAAAGCATTGAAACAGAACCGGCCGGTGCGGGAAATCATTCTGGAAGAAAAGATCATGGAGCCTGAGGAGCTGTCCCGGATTCTGGATCCCGTCAGCATGACAGAGCCCGGAATCAGGCATTGAAGTATGTGTACCTGCCTTTTATGACAGGTCGTTTATGACGCGGCCCGTATCGCACTTTACACTTTACTGCGATGTACCGCTGATCCAGTCCAGTTTGAGTTCGGACTGTTCCATGCCTGCAAAGCGGCTGTCCGCAGTCTTGTTGTAGTCTTCCTCTGTGATGGGATTTCCGCTGCTGTCCAGCCAGGACTTCTGCTTACCATCTTCGGTGACCTGAGTCTCCATGGATGCCAGATACTCCCATTCCGCAGCCCCGTCCTTCAGGCAGAGCGCTGCAATCCGGGATACAGCGTGTGCAGCCCCGTCCCGTGTGCTGTTTGTGCAAATGTAGTAGTAACGATCGGAAGCTTTGTCGTAATAGCAGGGGATCGTTTCCAGAATAATTTCCGGCCAGTCATCCGGCACCTGTATTTCCACATCGGCGTGATACAGGTTCCTGATGCCGGAGCCATCGGGCAGAACCTCATAAAAATGAGCATAGGTAAAAATGCCGCTGCCCTGTGTGGAGGCGGAAAGGACCTCCAAAAGCCCGTTGTGGTCCAGGTCAGTAAAGGTATAGTACCAGTCCGGAGAATACTCGCCCTCGTCGAAAGTCCAGAGACTGCGGTTTTCCTCCAGAATGCGGCGTTGCTCTTCCGCAGGCAGTACATTCTGTGCTGTCGGAACTTCAGCGGTGCTGCCTTGCGGCGCAGCTGCCGGTATGCTTTCAGCGGTCTGAGACATTTCTGAGTCGGTTTCAGCATCGGTTTCAGCAGTGGTTCCGGAAGCAGTATCAGCGGAAGCTTCCGCAGTTGATTCAACAGTGGTTTCGGGGCTAGTTTCAGTTTCTCCTCCGGAACCATTGTTTTTTTGCCCGCAGGCTGTCAGGCTGGAAAGAATCATCATCATTAAAAAGACGGAGATGACTTTTTTCATTATTCTGATCCCTTTCTCAAGTAATCTTTTTATATTTTTTCCGGGATGTAGGACTTCAAAAATGTATGCTTTCCGTCCTTGTATTCATACACGCGGATATCGCAGTTTTTTGCCCGTTCCCAGTGAAGGCCGTCCGGTGCATCGTCCAGGTAGCCGCACAGAGCGCGCATGATGCCGCCGTGGCAGGCGACGAGTACATTTTCGTATTCGCTGTGCTTTTCAAGATCTTTCAGGAAGGAGGCCGCTCTTTTCTTCATTGATGCGATCGTCTCGACAGTGGGCGGGGCAGGGAAAAGCTTCGGCATGACCCAGTAGGCTGTCATTGCAGGCCCCATCAGATAATATTTGCGCTTCTCGTATTTGCCGAAATCGGTCTCGATCAGACGCGGGTCCACGATGATTTCGGAGACATCGACGCCTCCGATGATGGATCCCGTCATCTGCGCGCGCTGAAGAGGACTGGCGTAGACGGCGTCAAAGCGGATATCTCCGATGTTTTTGCGGGATTGCTTCGCCTGGGCGATCCCCTTTTTGTTGAGAGGGCATTCGACCCTCCCCTGCATGCGTCTTGTGCGGTTGAGGTCAGTCTGCCCGTGGCGGGTGATCCAGATTTTCATAGTCTTTATTCTTTCCGGAACCGGACAGAGTGCACAGCATTCTGCCGGTTCCTTTTGGCGCGGTATGGAAGACCCCTGCTTTTATTATCGGGGAACAAACGCAGCCGTGTTTTTTGTGTTTTTCTGTTTCCTGCTGTTTAAACCCTTATTTTGCGGCTCTTTTCGCAGCTTCGATCACATGTCCGATCAGGACACAGGAGGTGACACTGCCGACGCCGCCGGGGACAGGTGTGATGGCCTGTACGAAGGGTTCGACTTCTTCGAAAGCAACATCTCCGGAAATACCGCCTTTTTCTTCATCCCAGTTGATGCCGACATCGATGACGACCTGCTGTGGATTGGTGTAATCCTTTGTGACACTGTGGAGCTGTCCGGAAGCAGCGATCAGAATGTCTGCCTGCCGGGTGATCGAGGGTACGTCGACGGTGCGTGTGTGGCAGTTGACGACGGTGGCGTTTTCATGCATCAGCATCATGCCGACCGGGCGGCCGATGACCAGAGAACGGCCGATGACAGCCGCTTTTCTGCCCTTGATCGGAATATTGAAGTGGTGGAGGATCTCCATGGCCGCCTGAGCTGTGCAGGGCGGAAAGCCTGTCTTTGTATTTGTAAAAACACCTGCCAGAGACAGGTCCGTACAGCCGTCGATATCCTTGGCGGGATTGAGCATCTGCCGGGCCTTCTCGTTGTCCAGATGTCCCGGAAGGGGACGGAAGAGAAGGATGCCGTGGATGGTGTCGTCTTCGTTGACGCTCTGCAGAGTCTGGTCAAAGACCTCCTGTGACACGTCGGCGGGAAGGATCACCTTTTTTACGGCGATGCCAACGGTCTCGGCCCGCTTTGCCGCTCCGCGCTCATAGGCGAGGTCATCGGGGCGTTCTCCTACCCGAAAGATACAGAGGGTGGGTGTGATGCCGGCTTCTTTCAGCGCCTGTGCATCCTGCTGCATCTTTGCGGTCAGGGCGTCGGCGACTTCTTTGCCTTTTAGTATTCTTGCCATAAACAGTTCCTTTCTTTCGGTTTTGTCAGTCTTAGAGGTTCGGAATCGAGAGGTTTTTAACATGGTCAGGTTGTTACCGGTAATGTCGGGTTTCAGCTGCGGATTCCGGCCATCACAGAGTTGAAGATGTCATCAGCCTTCTGTGTATATCCTGAGAGCAGGGCATCCGCTTCCGCTTCAAGTGCCTGTGCCAAGGCACGGTCTTTCATTGATTTTGTGTTGATGTAAATGTTGAGGGAAGCGGCCTGCATGGCAGCCTTGCAGAGGATGGCACCGCAGCCTGCATCGGAAACCGCCAGACGGGAACCCTTGGCGGCAAATTCCCCGATGATGTCAATGGCATCGGCGCAGGTGCGCAGGATATCCATGGGTACGCTGCAGGCGACCTGCAGGGCGCTTTCCATGACAGCGCCGCGAGTGGGATCATCTTTGGGAATGCCGTAGGCTTTTGCCAGAGGGGCAAAAGCTTCCGCGTCTCCGTCCACAAAGCCAAGGAGTTTTACGCGGAGAGCCTGTGCACGTTTCATCAGGGCCTGAATGTCTTCTTCGACATCTGCGTATTTTTTCTTGCCTGTCGTGAGTTCACCGACCATGTCTCCCAGGGAGATGCCGATGGCGCCGGCCAGGGCGCTGGCACCGCCGCCGCCCGGTACGGGAGCAGGGGAGGCAAGTTCTTCGGTAAAGGCAGTGACAGTTTTTTCGATCATTTTCATAGAATTCACCATACGGGGCGCAGCGATGTGCACCTTGTCAATTTTACTTCAGATTCTTTCAGAGGATTGTACTGCATTATGGAATGTGCCTGCATCTGCCGGTTAACGGATCCGGCGGACGCAGGCACACTTATTATCCTATAGGAAATTGTTTTTTTCAATATTTGCAATCCGGACAGATGGAGGATTGTGGTGATTGGGTTACAGTAGAGACTCACCTGAAACGCGAGGTGTTTTGCGCGCTTTTGCGCAAAACCCGAGTTGAACGGCGAAAATCGCGCGCGCAGCGCATTGGAATGCGATTTTCGCAACGTTACATGTACACGCCCTTCGAGAGGGCGTGTACTGTAACGTGATTGGATATGATTTCGATCAATATTTCAATCAGTATTTCAGTCAGTATTTCGATCAGAACAGGCCGCTGATAACGCCGTTCTCGTCGACATCGATTCTCTCAGCCGCAGGAACCTTGGGAAGTCCGGGCATGGTCATGATGTCACCGGTCAGGGCAACGATGAAGCCTGCGCCCGCGCTGACCTTGAGGTTGCGCACGGAGACGGTAAAGCCCTTGGGAGCACCCAGCAGTGCCGGATCGTCGGAGAAGGAGTACTGGGTCTTGGCCATGCAGATGGGAAGTCCCGCGAAACCGAGGTCTGTCAGCTGCTTGACCTGCTTGACGGCATTGCCGACCAGCTGCACGCCGTCTGCGTGATAGATCTTTCTGCAGATCATGTCGAGCTTCTCTTCGATAGTGGCATCGAGAGGATAGGACTGGCGGAAATCATTGGGCTCTTCGCAGAGACGGACGACTTCCTGTGCCAGAGCCTTGCCGCCTTCGCCGCCCTTTGCCCATACTTCGGACAGAGCGACATTGACGCCCAGCTCTCTGCACTTGGCCTCGACCAGGTCGAGTTCTTCCTTGGTGTCGGTCGGGAAAGCGTTGATCGCCACGACGCAGGGGAGACCGAATACGTTCTTGATGTTGTCGATATGCTGGAGCAGGTTGGGAAGACCCTTCTCCAGTGCTTCCAGGTTCTTGTTGTTCAGGTCTGCCTTGGGAACGCCGCCGTGATACTTCAGGGCGCGGACAGTGGCTACAAGAACAACTGCGCTGGGATGCAGGTCTGCCAGACGGCACTTGATGTCGAGGAACTTCTCGGCGCCCAGGTCTGCTGCGAAGCCGGCCTCTGTGACGGTATAATCACTGAGCTTGAGTGCCATTCTGGTCGCGGTCACGCTGTTGCAGCCGTGTGCGATGTTGGCGAAGGGGCCGCCGTGGATAAAGGCGGGTGTGTGCTCGAGGGTCTGTACCAGGTTGGGCTTGAGGGCATCCTTGAGGAGGGCTGCCATTGCGCCTTCTGCGTGCAGGTCATGAGCTGTGACGGGCTTGCCGTCATAGGTGTAGGCGACAATGGTTCTGCCCAGGCGTGCCTTGAGGTCGGTGATATCACTGGCCAGGCAGAGGATCGCCATGATTTCGGAGGCAACGGTGATCTCGAAGCCGTCCTCTCTGGGGACGCCCTGCATTCTGCCGCCGAGGCCGTCGACGATATTTCTGAGTTGGCGGTCGTTCATATCGACTGCGCGCTTCCAGGTGATCTGCTTGACATCGATGCCGAGGGAGTTGCCCTGCTGGATGTGGTTGTCGAGCATGGCCGCGAGCAGGTTGTTTGCCGCGCCGATGGCGTGGAAATCACCTGTGAAGTGGAGGTTGATATCCTCCATGGGGATGACCTGAGCATAGCCGCCGCCTGCAGCGCCGCCCTTGATGCCGAAGACCGGTCCCAGAGAAGGCTCGCGGAGAGCGACAACGGTCTTCTTGCCGATGGCGCGGAGACCGTCTGCCAGACCGACACTGGTCGTGGTCTTGCCCTCACCTGCGGGGGTGGGGGTGATCGCGGTCACGAGGATCAGTTTTCCGTCCGGAGCGTCTGCGTGATCTTTGAGATAGTTGTAATCGATCTTTGCCTTGTAGTGGCCGTACTGCTCGATATACTTTTCGTCAATGCCCAGACCTGCCGCAATCTCAGTAATCTTCTTAGGCTGCGCTTCCTGTGCAATCTCAATATCGGACTTAAATCCCATGGTGGTATGCCTCCTTTTGCATATGTGGTGGAACTTTTTATCATTAATTTCCTTATGCCAGGATGAAATATTTCCGTACATCCCGTAGTGCGAAAAACGCATCTGTACTGTCTGCCTATAGAGTAACACAGTCTTTTACTGAAATGGAATTCACAAATTGTACGATTTTTCATGGTTTTTCTGAAAATAAATGTGGAAATGGTTAAGACAGAGGCGGATTATGGCGCAAAATGAACTGGAAGGTGCGCAATTCGACGATTTCCTATACAATGTTGTTAAGATCAAAGGATTGGGAGGCAGCCAGTGTTTTCAGACAAAAATGAAATCTATTTGCGTAAAAAAGAACAGCGGAAAACGATTGCTGCGAGGAGACGGGAACTTACCCGGGAGGAGTGTGCTGAGAAAAGCAGGGCAATCTGCCGGCATCTGGAGACACTGCTCGAGAGAGGGAATTTTCAGGATGTGAAGACAGTCTTTTCCTACCGGGCGATGCCGGAGGAGGCCAATGTGGACCGCTTCAACAAGCGGATGGAAGAGTCCGGCAGGAAGGTCGCCTATCCGGTTTCTCTTCCGCACGGGATCATGAAGGCTGCTGTCCCGCAGGGAGAGGATGCCTGGCGCCGCGGGGCTTATGGCATCACAGAGCCGGACCTGGATCGATCAGAGATCCTTCTGCCGGAGCAGATGGATTTGATCCTCGTTCCCTGCGTCGCCTTTGACCGCAAAGGAAACAGATGCGGTCATGGGGCGGGATATTATGACAGGTTTCTGGCGCTCTGCAGACCGGAAACCATTCTCATTATGGCTGCGTTTGACATGCAGGAGCTGGAGGAGATTGCCACAGAGGAGACGGACCGCAGGATTCCCCGGCTTGTTACGGAATCCGGTTATCTGCAATTGACTGGTCCGGAGGGATTCCGAATGTCTGGAGCGGGCTGAGAGCGTCCGGGACGCGGAGCAATGCCTGAATACTGAAGGGCGGCATGCTTTGAAGAAAACAGACGCCGCGGACAAAACTGCAGTGCAGTCTGTCCGCGGCGTATTGTTTTTCAGTATTTAATCAGCCGGTCTGTGCGGCATATGTTGACGATCAGATCTCAAACAGATCTGCGTAGGCCTTGAGGGCACCGTCGGTATCGTGTGCAAGGACGCGCTTTGCGAGGAGCTTGCCGAGCTGAACGCCTTCCTGGTCGAAGCTGTTGACATTCCAGATGAAGCCCTGGAACATAACCTTGTTCTCGAAGTGGGCCAGCAGTACGCCGAGGGATTCGGGATAGAGCTGGTCGCCGATGATGATGCTGGAAGGACGGCCGCCGGCGAATGCCTTGTTGGGATTCTCGTCATCCTTGCCGCATGCGAAGGCCATGATCTGGGCGACGACGTTTGCGCACAGCTTCTTCTGGCTGGTGCTGCCCTGGATATCGACATCCATGCCGATCTGGCTGTCTTTGTAGCCGACAAACTGCATGGGAACAATGCTGGTGCCCTGATGCAGGAGCTGATAGAAGGAGTGCTGGCCGTTGGTGCCGGGCTCACCGAAGATGACGGGGCCTGTCTCATAGTTGACAGGCTCGCCGAAGCGGTTGACGGACTTGCCGTTGGACTCCATGTCGAGCTGCTGCAGGTGAGCAGGGAAGCGGTGCAGGGCCTGGGAATAAGGCAGAACCGCGGTGCAGAGATAGCCTTCGACATTGCGCTCATAAGCGCCGATCAGAGCGTCGAGAAGAGCTGCGTTCTGACGGATGTCGGGGTTGAGGGCGGTCTTGTCGCCTTCGGAAGCGCCGTTCATGACACGCGCATAAATCTCGGGACCGAATGCCAGGGAGAGGATCACGGCGCCGACGCAGGAGGAGGAAGAATAACGTCCGCCGATGTAGTCATCCATGAAGAATGCTTCCAGATAATCGGTGCTGGAAGCCAGCGGGGATGTCTCGCTGGTGACGGCGAGCATATGCCTGGAAGGATCTACGCCTGCGTTGCGAAGAGCATCGCGCACAAAGGATTCATTGGTCAGAGTCTCCAGAGTCGTGCCGGACTTGGAAACGACGATAAACAGGGTATGAGGAATATCAACGGATTTCAGAACCGCAGCAGCATCATCGGGGTCGACATTGCTGATGAAGCGGGCTTCCATCTTGAGGGTGTCGTTGGTCTTTGCCCAGTTCTCGAGTGCCAGATAGATTGCGCGGGGACCCAGGTCGCTTCCGCCGATACCGATCTGTACAGCGGTGGTAAACTTCTCGCCTGCGGCATTGGTGATCTCACCGGCATGGACCTTGTTGGCGAAGTCCGCAGCTTTCTTCTGCTGGGAGGTATAGAAATCGCGCTTGTTGACGCCGTCGGCGATGACATCGCCTGCCAGCTGTCCGCGGCAGAGCTGGTGAAGAACGAGACGTTTCTCACCGGTGTTGATGACTTCGCCGCCGAGGAGAGCTTTGTATTTGTCGATCAGCTGCTGCTCGTCCGCGAGCTCCTGAAAGACTTCGAGAGCATGATCGTCGACTGCCTTGGCAGCAAAATTGTACTGCATACCGCGTGCCATGGGAACGGTGTACTTGGCTACGCGCTCAGCGCCGCTTTCGCCGGCCATTGCCTCTACGATGTTGACGCGGCCCTTCAGAGCCAGAAACTTGTCATAAACAGCAAGTGTGTCCAGGTTTTTCCAGGAAATCATTTGAAATGTCCTCCTTTACTAAGGCTTTTACATGAGTCATACAGCAGCCTGTCACGGGATGTTGTATAACGATCCGTACTCTGTAAACAGCCCCCCTGTTTACTTTATTTCAGATGCGTTATGCATAGGGCAGGAATACCGCAGCTACAGTTTGCGTGCCGGTATCATACGCAGGTGAATCAAACATAGCTTCATTCGCATCAGATCTGTCATAGAAACAATGAAAAACAAAGGTTTCTGATTCCGGATCTTCTGAAATCAGTTATGCGATGCGGTTCGGCACATTCCCCATAATTATAAAATATATGTGTGCAACTTGTCCAGATTTGTAGCGTTTATGTTTCTTAAAATTGGGTAAAATTGGGCAAAATAATGATTTGGGCGGGCAGATGCTGTTACAGCACAGACATGGGCTTGCATTCATTGGCCGGCAATGATATTCTTTTTAAATGTGTAAAAATCTCAGCCGATGTGAATCGATGAATCAATCGGCATAGAAAGGAAATATTGACGTGATTTATCATAACATTCTGGAAGCTGTCGGAAATACACCCATGGTCGAACTGCAGAGGATGCCTGCGCCGGGAAGTGCCCGTGTCCTGGTCAAAGTGGAGGGCCTTAACGTCGGCGGTTCCATCAAGACGAGAACCGCTCTTAATATGATCGAGCAGGCGGAAAAGGACGGCCTGATCGGTCCGGATACGATCATTGTGGAGCCCACCAGCGGCAATCAGGGAATCGGTCTGGCACTTGTCGGCGCGGTAAAGGGTTACCGCACGATCATCATTATGCCCGATTCTGTCAGTGAGGAGCGCGCAAAACTCGTGCGCCATTACGGAGCGGAAGTCCGTCTGATCCATGATGCAGGAGATATCGGGGCCTGTATCGATGAATGCCTTCAGACCGCTCTGCGCATGCAGAAAAAGGACCCCAAGGTCTTTGTCCCGCAGCAGTTTTCCAATCCCAACAACACGATGGCGCAGAAGAATTTCACCGCGCAGGAAATCCTGGAGCAGGTGAACGGACCCATCGACGGATTCTGCAGCGGCATCGGCACCGGCGGCACGCTGACCGGTATCGGCGAAGTGCTCAAAGAGCACAATCCCAACATGGAAATCTGGGCAGTTGAGCCGGAGAACGCGGCGATCCTGGCGGGCGGCACCATCGGAACCCATATGCAGATGGGCATCGGCGACGGCATTATCCCCGATATCCTCAACCGTGAGATTTACGACGAGATCTGTGTCACGACCGACACGGAGGCAATTGAGACATCCAAGCGCCTGGCGAGAGAGGAAGGCCTGATGGTCGGTATTTCCTCCGGCACGAATGTGGCCGCTGCCCTGAAACTGGCTGCCAAGCTGGGCGAGGGCAAGACAGTTGTCACAGTTCTCCCCGACACGGCGGAGCGCTATTTCTCCACGCCTTTGTTCGGAGAATAAGGAGCTTATCTGACCGGACAGCAGACCACACCGGTGGACCTGCTGTCCGGTTTTTATACGTCATGGCGCAATATCCCGTGACTTCAACAGCGGGATACGCCCGCAAAAAGGGAACCTGCTTCATCGCTGCTGCAAAAGTTTTCTGCAAGGATCCGGAACAGATGAGGCGCGGATCAAAGCAGATTATAAAAAGGAATGAATATGACCGGAAAAAGAATCACCAAAATCGTTCTCACGGGAGGACCCTGTGCGGGCAAGACAACCGGCATGAGCTGGATCCAGAATACTTTTGAAAAAATGGGATATGCGGTTATTTTTATGCAGGAGCCGGCGACAGAGCTCAAGTCGGCGGGCATCACGCCTGCGCGCTGTTCTTCGATGATGGCATATCAGCTTTTCCAGATGAAGCTGCAGCTGGAAAAAGAAGAGGTCTATACACGGGCGGCAAAAGACATCGCAGAAGCCTCTGAAAAAAGGGCCGGCAATAATGGGGATCATGAGAATCATGAAAATCTCCAGAGAACGCAGCGGCCGGGGAAAAAGGTCCTGATCGTCTGCGACAGGGGCTTTTTTGACAACCGTGCCTACATGACTTCGGAGGAATTCAGTGAGGCGCTGCAGATTCTGGGGGTCTCGGAGGAAGAAAAGCTGCGCAGCTATGACGCGGTCTTTCATCTGGAGACGACGGCCAAGAATGCCAAGGTTTTTTACGGGACAGCGACCAATGCCATCCGGGACGAGACGCCGGAGCAGGCTGCTGCACTGGACGACCGTGTGATCGCTGCCTGGAACAGACATCCGAATTACCGCATCATTGAGAACCTGAACGGTTTTGAGGACAAGATGCGCCACCTGGTGGCGGAGATTGCTTCTGTCCTCGGAGAGCCGAAGCCCTATGAGGCGCGCCGTCGTTTTCTGGTGCATTATCCGGACATTGATATGCTGGATGCTCTTCCCGGCTGCTATCGGGAGGAAATAGAGCAGGTCTATCTGCATGCTCCGCAGAATGAGGAAATCCGTCTCCGCAGACGCAGCAGCGGCGAGGATTGTGTTTATTACATTACGACGACGAAAATCACAGAGGGGCACAGGTGCCTTGAGTCGGAAGGGCGTCTGACTGAGCGGGAATACAAGCAGTTTCTGGGCAATGCAGATTCCGGGATGAAACCGATCCATAAGACCCGCTGGTGCCTCACCTTTTACGATCATTATTACGAACTCGATCTATATCCCTTCTGGCAGGATCGGGCTGTTCTGGAAGTCCTCCTGGGGGATGAGGAAGAAGAGTTTAGAATTCCTGATTTTCTGCAGGTGATCCGGGAAGTGACTAAAGACAGGGAGTATGATGTCGCCAGTCTTGCGAGACAGCAGTCCCGGCCGGCACTGCCCAGCGGGGAATGACCGGAAGATTTGCAGCGGTTCAGGCTTGCCCGCAGACGAGGGACTGTGACCGCAGGCATTGAATCTCTGGCATAAAAATTTCAAGACTCGCTCGCGAGTCTTGCGCGCCGGATGCGGGTTGACATGTCTTGTTTTTCAAAGACATGTCAACATCTTCAGAACCGCATCCGTGCGCATCCTCGCGGAGCGTTTATTCTTCATCGCGGGATTGTACCCACGATGAAGCGAGTTTCCCTTTTTTGCGCGCGTATCCCACGACTGAAGTCACGGGTATTGCGCGATGAAGAATAAATATAAAAGGGGATGCCCCGGAAACAGAATGAATTTGAAATCTGTTTCGCGGGACATCCCCTCATTTTTTATTTATTGACTTGTGTGGTAAAGCGACAGTCAGTCTTTCTCAAAAACGAGATCTATGGAGACCATTGCGCCGGAAGCATCCAGCTCGGTGGGGATATATCCTACATAGTGATATCCCTTTGCTGTCTGCGCGGCGATCTGGCTGCGGTAGTCCGAGAGAACGACATGGCCGGACTGCTGATCTTTGGCGACGTATTTGACAGTGACGTAGGCGTATTTTTGCTGTTCGGCGGGAACTGTGGATGTTGAGGCATTAGTGACCTTGGTCTGCTTGGTCTGTGCGGAATTGCCGGTTTCTTTATAGCCCTCCCCTTTCAGTCCTGTCAGCTCAGTTTTTTTGGCCTTTTTTTCTGCATTCTTTTTGGCTTCCTCAGCCTTTTTGGCCTTTTTCTCAGCTTCTTTCTTGGCTTCCTCAGCCTTCTTGGCCTTCTCTTCAGCTTCTTTTCTGGCTTTTTCAGCCTTTTTGGCCTTCTCCTCAGCTTTCTTCAGCTTTTCGGAGTCGCCCTTTGCTTCTTCAGCGGCCTTTTTGGCTTTTTCAGCCTTTTTATTTGCCTCTTCAGCAGCTTTTTTGGCTTCATCAGCAGTCTTTTTAGCTGCTTCGGCTTCTTTCTTTGCAGCGGCGGCGTCTTCCTCGGCTTTTTTAGCTGCAGCGTTTGCATCTTCGATCTTCTTGTCCTGCTCGGCAGCTTTCTTTGCCTCTTCGGCCTTCTTTGCCTCTTCAGCCTTCTGCTCTTCTTCGGCCTTCTTTGCCTCTTCAGCCTTCTGCTCTTCTTCGGCCTTCTTTGCCTCTTCAGCCTTCTGCTCTTCCTCAGCCTTCTTGGTCTCGTCGGCCTTCTGCTCTTCTTCAGGCTTCTTGGCGTCGTCGGCCTTCTGCTCTTCTTCAGCCTTCTTGGTGTCGTCGGCCTTCTGCTCTTCCTCAGGCTTCTTGGTCTCGTCGGCCTTCTGCTCTTCTTCAGGCTTCTTGGCCTCGTCGGCCTTCTGCTCTTCTTCAGGCTTCTTGGTGTCGTCGGCCTTCTGCTCTTCTTCGGCCTTCTTGGTCTCGTCGGCCTTCTGCTCTTCTTCAGGCTTCTTGGTCTCGTCGGCCTTCTGCTCTTCCTCAGCCTTCTTGGCCTCGTCGGCCTTCTGCTCTTCTTCAGGCTTCTTGGTGTCGTCGGCCTTCTGCTCTTCTTCGGCCTTCTTGGTCTCGTCGGCCTTCTGCTCTTCCTCAGCCTTCTTGGTCTCGTCGGCCTTCTGCTCTTCTTCGGCCTTCTTGGTCTCGTCGGCCTTCTTCTCCTCTTCCGCCTTGGAAGCATCGGCCTTTGCCGCGTCTGCCCAGGTATTGGTAATGGTTGTTCCGGCGATGGTCTTTACAAAGCCTTCCGGGACGACTTCGTCGATCGTGTAGATGATTGCCGCGCCGTCAGCTCCTGTCAGAGGGAGATTCTGGAAAGTGAATGCCCACTTTGTCTCGGGAGTGACCTCCACAGTACTGCAGATGACATTATTTGCCAGAAGATTCACGGTAATGGATGCGGGGAATTTGTCTGTCCCTGCAAAAACGATCTGTCCGGAAACGGAAGTTGTTTGTCCCTGATTATCAGGGGCAGCCTGGTTTTCAGTGTTTTCCTCAGTTGTATTTTCATTCTGCTGTCCTGCTGCCTCTTCTGCATAGACGGTCAGCGGCTGCAGAACAGGCGCTGCTGCGATTGGAGCAGTGCAGCCCAGTACCAGCATTGTGCTCAGAATTCTGCTTCTCATTGCAAGACCGATTCCTTTACCGGTGTTCTTATTGCTGCTCTTGTTCATACGAATTGAACGCCTCCTGTTAATTAATCCATAAAAATAAAAATATTTATTGTCGATAGTTACCTTTGCCGGGGTGCCCGGAAAACAATCATGCGGGATATCAAAGATCCGCTTTCACACGGCTGTCCGGCCGGGTGTTGATCCGGATTTGAGAGAATACCTTGATGAGAATACCAGGATAAGGCAAAAATCCGAATAACATTACATATTATATACTTTGAATTGCAGGATGCAAGTACCTGCTGCAGTTTTGTCAGGAAATACCTGCGAAAAATCTGTGAACAAGACCGGCGGAAATATCCGGAAGATACAGGGGAAATATTTGCCGCTGCTGTTTACGCCCTGCTGAGGGGCAGCAAAAACCCGCCGTTTATGAAGACGGCGGGAGATCAGCAAAGATTTGGATAAAAAAGGAGAGGGGTACGGATCCGGGAAGAGGAGGATGTCAGGCGGATCCGGGGCGCTGTGCCGCACGGCTTTCCAGCTGCCGCATCATATAGCGGTAGGCGAACAGAGTAAAAAGCCCTGCAGTGAGCCAGGCTGCGCCGTCACATCCGGCGGAGAGAAGGTAGCTGTGGAAGTAGATGCCGGCTAAGGCACAGAGCACACGGGCGGCCATTTCCACAACACCGCCCATCAGCGGCAGGAAGGAATAACTGCATCCCTGCATGGCGTTGCGGAAGATGAAGATCATGCTAAGCGGTATAAAAAAGACCGCGCATTCGATGGTATAGGCCATGGCCCAGGGCATGAGGGCGCTGAAATCTGTGCCCGCGGAGAAAAACAGACGCATGAAAAGGGGCAGAAGAGCAACCGAAATGATACCTGCTGCGGCGGAGTAGATGATTTCGATCCGCACTGCAGTCTGTACACCCTGCCGGATCCTGGGGAAATCTCTATTTCCGAAATTCTGTCCGCAGAAAGCAGCCATGGTCAGTCCCATGGCGATCATGCCCTGTGTCAGGATGTTCTGGATACGCCAGGCTGCAGTAAAGGCCGCGACAGCGACAGAACCGAACATGTTGATGGCCGCCTGCATCACGATCGTGCCGGATGCGGTGACGGAAAACTGCAACGCCATCGGCACGCCCATCCGCAGTTGATGTACAGTGGCTTCCCTGTGGAAGCCCCAATGGTGCCGCGAGGGGACCAGCACATGTACCCGCACCAGAATATAGAAAAGACAGAGGGCGGCGGAGAGTCCCTGCGCCATAACCGTTGCAAGGGCAGCGCCCTCCACGCCCATGCCCAGACGGACAATGAAAAAAATATCGAGAAAAATATTGGTACAGGAGGAAAAAACCAGGAAAAACAGAGGAGCCCTGCTGTTTCCGACCGAGCGCAGAAAAGCGGAAAAAAGATTGTAGAACATGGATGCGGCAAGCCCCCTGCAGATGATGAGCATGTAGCGGGTCGCATCCGCGATGATGTCCTGTGGGGTATGCATGAGGACCAGAAGGCCGGGGACAAGCAGGAGGCCGAGGACAGTCAGGGCAGCGGAGAGCAGAATGGCCAGCTGGATCCCGTTGGATACACTGATCCGGACTCCGTCCGCATCTTTTGCACCGAATCTCTGAGCAGTCAGTACCGCAAAGCCGGAGGCAAGTCCCATCGCAAATCCGAGCAACAAAAAAGAAACCGTGCTCGTCGCGCCGACGGCGGCCAGAGCAGCGGCTCCGAGATAACGTCCTACGATGATGGTGTCTGCCATACTGTAGAACTGCTGGAAGATATTTCCGATAAACAGGGGAAATGTAAATCGGAGGATGACCGGCAGGATCCTGCCGGTAGTCATGTCCTGCTGCATGGGATTGCCTTTGGCCTTCAGCTGTGCGTCCCGGGTTTACTCGTCCCAGCCGTCGGTGAGCCGGATGGTCACGGCAATATTGCGGACAAATTCACCTTCCTTGAGAATGAGGTCTTCCAAAGGGGTGACACCGGGAAGTTCAAATGTATCCTCGAGTTCCACCTGGATCCACATGCGGGCTTCTTCAATGGCACTGTTGAGAACTTCGTCCAATGTATCGCCCCGGGCAAAACACTGCTCCAGATCCGGGAAATATCCATGATAGGTGCCGTCATCTTTTTGGCAGAAAACTGCCGGATAAATAAACTGCATAATTTTCTCCTCTGACAGTGGATAATATTCAAGACTCGCTCGCGAGTCTTGCGCGCCGGATGCGGGTTGACATGTCTTGTTTTTCAAAGACATGTCAACATCTTCAGAACCGCATCCGTGCTGCATCCAACACACCTTCGGTGTGTCGGAGCGCTTATTCTTCATCGCGGGATTGTACCCACGATGAAGCGAGTTTCCCTTTTTGCGCGCGTATCCCACGACTGAAGTCACGGGTATTGCGCGATGAAGAATAAAATTAAAAAAGCGGGTCCTGAATTAGCAGGAATCAGAATCTTTACTAATTATAGTCTTTTGTGAAAGCATTGCGCAACAACTGTTTTGCAGTGTTTTTTTTCTAAATGATGCGGTATAATGTTGTTGCGTATCGCGATTTATGATCCACAAAAATACATGACTTCAGATTACACAGGTTTTTGAACAGGAGGTCATTTTCAAAATATGGATAAAGACATTAACAACATCGGCGGCAGCATCAGGGATGCCGTGGACGACGCTGTCAGCAGGGGCGACTTTTCGGGTCTGAATGAAGCCCTGCAGAAAACGGTGCGGGACGTGACGGGTTCCGCTGCGGGGACAGCAGCTGATGCACTTTATAATTTCCAGGGATATGTGCAGGGGACACCTCCCGGGGGCGGCAATGCAGGCGGCGGCCAGAACCGGAACGGCGCAGCAGGTCAGGGACGCAGCTACGGACACGCAGGATATTCTGCGGAAAATATGACCGAACAGTACAAGCAGCGTGCCGCGGGCGCCCGTCATCACACGGTTTTTTCCAGCAAGGTCAGCCCTTTCCTGCAGCGGAAAATCAGCCGCTCCAGCGGCACGGGCAGTATTGTCGGCGGAGTCGTTCTGCTGGTCATGGCGGGCTTTTCTTTTATAGAAGGCCTGTTTTCAGGACTGATGAGCCTCTTCAGTTCTGTCGGGAGCGGCTTTTTCTCGGCGGTCGGGATCACCTCTCTGGTGATCACGCTGGGACTTGGTGTTCTGGGCGGCATCCTGGTCAAAAAAGGCCGGGAGCGCAAGCAGCTGGTCAGGGACTACTATGAATATGGAAAGATTGCCGGGACAAGCGAGTATCTTGAGATCAACAAGATCGCCCGGGCGACCGGCCAGAGCCGGGAGACGGTCCTGAAGAATCTGGAAACAATGATCAGCGAGGATATGATCCCTGCGGCGTGGTTTGACCGTCAGAAGACGACACTGATGCTCTCCGAGCAGCTGTACAATGAGTATCTGGAGCTTGAGCGGCAGCGTCAGGAGCAGGAAGCCGAAAAGGCCAAAGAGAAAGTAAAGGAGCGGACACTGGCAAACGGCGGAGTGGTCGTCGATGAAACGTCCTTCGTCAATGCGGATGCCGATCTCCGGCCGCGCCCGGAGGACGCGAAGCTCCCTGCGCAAGCCAGGAAAATCGTGGAAGAGGGTCTTCTGTATATGGGGCGGATCCGCGAGGCAAACCGCCAGATCGGCGATGAGGAGATTTCGGATGAGCTGCTGCATCTGGAGACCACGATGAACCGTATCATCGAGCAGATCCGCAAGGATCCCGGCAGCGCACAGAATCTCAGAAGGCTGATGGTCTATTACCTGCCCACGACCATGAAGCTCCTGCAGGCCTATATCGAGCTGGACCGCCAGCCTTCGGCGGGAGAGAATATCGTGACCACAAAACAGGAGATCAGAGAGGCGCTGGGCACGATCAATGTCGCCTTCGAAAATCTCCTCGACGGTCTCTTCCAGGATATGGCCTGGGATATTTCCTCGGATATTTCCGTCATGAAGACCATGATGGCGCAGGACGGTCTGACAGGAGATCAGATGCGTAAGGCCGCTGCACAGCAGACCGGCGGGTATGCGGGATTTACAGACGGCTACACGGATGAGCTGTCCGAGGGCGGACAGGCTGTGCAGACCGCATTCGGAAGTGCACAGGCGGTATCCGATGAAGCGGACCAGACCGAAGAAGGAATCAAACTTACTTTTGGAGAATAAACAGGCACAAGTATAAGTACCCCGGCGTTAGATCAATCGCGGGAGCGTCTCGAAGGAGGAGACTATGGCAGACGAAATCAGGAAAGAAACTACAGAAATGGAAGCAGCTGTTCAGGAAGCACCTGTGGAAGCCGCAGATCCTTTTGCAGATCTGGAAGTGCCTGCGGCTCCCTCCCTTTCTTTTGGAGAGCCGGAGGCTGCAGCCGTTCAGGCAGCACCGGCGCCTGCAGCTGTACAGGAGAAGGAACCGGAGGAAGCGATCCTCAGCCCTGAAGAACTGAAGATGGTCGATGCTTTTGCCAAGCAGATCGATGTCACCAATACGCAGGCAGTCATGACCTATGGCGTCGGCACGCAGAAAAAGATGGCGGACTTCTCCGAGAAGACTCTGGAGAGTGTCAAGACCAAGGATCTCGGCGAAGTGGGCGGCATGATCACTTCTCTTGTGACAGAGCTCAAGAACTTTGATGTGGAAGAAGAGGAAAAGGGCATCTTCGGCTTCTTCAAAAAAGGCTCCAACCGGATGCAGGAGATGAAGACCAAGTACAGCAAAGTCGAGACAAATGTGGACACCATCACCAAAGAGCTGGAAAAGCATCAGGTCACTCTGATGAAGGACATCCAGCTGCTCGACAAAATGTATGAACTGAATCTCAATTATTATAAAGAACTTTCCATGTATATTCTGGCCGGCAAGAAGAAACTCAAAGAGGTCCGCGAGGGAGAACTTGCGGAACTCCAGGCAAAAGCACAGCGCTCCGGACTTCCCGAGGACGCACAGGCGGCCAAGGATTTCGCGGAAATGTGTGACCGCTTTGAGAAGAAGCTGCATGACCTTATGCTCACAAGAACAGTTGCCATGCAGACCGGCCCCCAGATTCGAATGATCCAGTCTTCAGATACTGTCATGGCGGAAAAGATCCAGTCCACGATCGTCAATACCATTCCGCTCTGGAAGAGCCAGATGGTCATCGCCATCGGTGTCGAACATGCCAACAAGGCAGCTCAGGCACAGCGGGAGGTCACAAATATGACCAATGAGCTGCTCAAGAAAAACGCGGATGCGCTCAAGACCGCTACGATCGAGACCGCCAAAGAATCCGAGAGGGGTATCGTGGATATCGAAACGCTCAAGCACACGAATGAAATGCTCATTTCGACCATGGACGAAGTGCTTGCGATCCAGACCGAAGGCAAGCAGAAACGCCAGGAGGCAGAGGCGGAGCTGGCCGGAATCGAATCCCAGCTGCGCGAGAAAATGCTGCAGGCTTCCAGGATGTAGGACGAACAGTGCTATTTCCAGGTCATTTTCTGAGCCGTCAGTTTCGGAAATCTGTGTCATAAAGGGTTCAGGGCTGCCGGGATCCGGCGGCGGACGCTCAGTGATGATACATTCTGCGGGGCTTAATAAGAGAAAGAGAGCGCCGGCGGGGGAGGGACCTTTGCCGGCGCTTTCAGGCAGATTTAACGATAAATCGGTTAATGATGTGGCTGGAAAACGACGATAATTCGACAAAATGCGAAAATTCCTACATGGGAAATGTGAAAAATTTGTGTAGAAAAAATGTGTTTTTCGTAGTATTATATAAAATACCCTATGAAGCGTTTCTTAATTGCAGTAGATACAATATCACTGAAACAACAGCACGGCAGTTAACTTTACCAGTTCACAAACACCAGTTAAGGAGGCAACTATGAAGAAAAAACTCGCGATGCTGTTTGTCGTAATCATGCTTTTGTCATGTATGCCGGTTATGGCAGTTACTGTACCGGCAGGTGCGGATACGGCAGCAGCTACTACGGGCACAGTAACAACACAGGCCGCATCCACCGGATGGGTCAAAGTAGATAAGTACTACAGATATTACTACGCAAAAGGCAAATATTACACCAACTGTGTCAAAAAGATTGAAAACAAGCTGTTTGGCTTCAGCAAGAAGGGCAACCTTTGCTGCGGCTGGTTCACCATCAACAATGTCACATATTACGGCAGTGTCAAACAGGGTGCAAAGGGCATCGGCGTCGGTCAGATCCTGACCGGTTACAGAAAGATCGGCAACGATTATTATTACCTCAATCCTGCCAAGAACGGCGCCCGCGCCACCGGCTTTATCACGATCGGCAAGAAGCTGTATTATTTCAACCCGACCACCGGCAAGCAGCGCCGCACAAAGGGCTGGTTCTACATCGGCTCTTCCATGTACTATGTGCTGGCAGACGGAACGATTGCCACCAATACCACTATCGATGGACGTAAGATCGGCGCAAACGGCGCAGTCGCAGATCCTTACGGCTATGACAAGAAGGCTCAGGGCTACAGCAGTGAGACCCGTTACATGGTCCTCGTAGACAAGAGCAGACACCTCGTCAACATGTACAAGGGATCCAAGGGCAGCTGGGTCAATATCAGGAGAAACATTCCCTGCACAACCGGCAAGAGTTCCACACCGACCAAATCCGGTACATTCAAGGTTTCCAAGAATGTCACAAGGTTCGGACCTTACGGACGTATGGATTTCGTGGGCTCCACTGTGTTCTACACAACCAGAATCAATGCAGGCAATTTCTTCCACTCTGTTCTTTACAAGCTCGGCAGCACAAACCCTTACACAACTTCTCCCAAGGATGCTACACTTGGCAAGAACAGGTCTAACAGCTGCATCCGCCTTCCTCTGGCAGATGCGAAGTTCATCTGGGACAATATGAGACGCGGAACACGTGTCGTTGTATATTGATCTCCCGTTTTGATTTGTCTATTTCTATTAAAGAAGGGATTTAGTTCTATATGAAGAAAAGAATCACAATGCTGTTCACTGTCTTCATGATTCTGATTCTTACCTGCATGCCTGCCATGGCAGTCACGGTACAGGCAGATGCGGACGCAGCGGCAGCAACCTCCACTGTATCTACACAGGCGACCTCCACCGGCTGGGTAAAAGTGGGAAAGTATTACAGATATTATTATGCGAGCGGCAAATATTATAAGAGCTCAATACATAAGATCGGTAATATGTATTTTGGATTCAGCGCGAAAGGAAATCTCTGCTGCGGCTGGTTCACCATCGGCGGCAACAAGTATTATGCCAGCGTGAAAGAAGGAGCGAAGGGGATCGGCGTCGGCCGGATCCTGACCGGCTACAGAAAGATCGGCAACGATTACTACTATCTTGTTCCCTCCAAAAACGGCGCGGTCCAGAAGGGTTTCTTCACACTGAACAAGAAGCTTTACTACTTTGACGCGAGCACAGGCAAACAGCGCCGCACCAAGGGCTGGTTCTTTGTCAACAACGCAATGTACTATGTCAAGGCAGACGGCACAATCGCTACCAACACTACCATTGATGGTTATAGGATCGGAGCGAACGGTGCAGTCACCGATGTTCACGGCATGGACAAGAAGGCCCAGGGCTACAGCAGCAGCACCCGTTATCTGATTCTTGTTAATAAGAGTCATCACGAGGTCAATGTGTATAAGGGATCCAAAGGAAGCTGGGCGATTTTCCGCAGAGGAATGCCCTGCACGATCGGCAAGAGCTCCACACCGACTCCTTCCGGAAGATTTACTCTCAACCATAAGAGCAGTTATGCCTATGGTTACAAGGATTTCACAGGTTCCACAGTCTTCTACACAACCCGAATCAGTGCAGGCAACTATTTCCACTCGGTTCTGTACAGACTTGGCTGCAGAAATCCCTACACCACTTCTCCTAAGGACGCGACTCTCGGAAAGAACAGATCCAACAGCTGCATCCGCCTGAAACTGGCAGATGCCAAGCTGATCCATCAGACAACACCGAAGAATACGCGTGTTATCGTTTACTGATTCGTGTGAAAGTGATTTCATGAAGCGTCCTGGACGCAGACATAAGCGATCGTAAACAGACAATCGAAAACAGACAGTCTAAAACCCCCGCGGCAGCAAGCTGCGGGGGTTTTTTGACTGTGACTTAAATGTACATGCGTGATCAGTCATCTGCGTGATCAATTCAGCCTGCCCAGGCAGATAAGGAGATAATCACCGCGGTCAGCAATATCATAGGTTGTCATACCGAGTTCTCTGGCTTCCTCGTTGTAGGGCTCCAGCTCGGTGCGGGAGAGCGCCCTGACATCGAAATCGTAACCGTAGTAGGCGAGGAATTCGCCCATAAGCTGTCCGTCAAATTCCCAGTGGTACCAGTCAATGGCAGAGTTGACCGTGGTCTGTACAAGCATTGGTGCTTTCCAGTCCTCTGTGCCGTCGATCCTGCTGCGGATCCTGCGGAAGAGACGTCCCTTCCGGGTTTCTGCCATATCATGGGTGGCGGCGTAGGAGGCGCTTCCGTTGGAGAAATTGCCGACAAAGATCATCGGCTTGGAGGTGTCGTACTCATCGGTCAGTTTGAAGCAGAGCTCCTGCATGACGGCCGCTTCGTTGTCGTAGCGCTGGTTGTTGAGGGCCAGATAGCGGTGAAGATGGGCGGCCTGCCTCCAGGTGATGAAGAGGAGAAGGACCAGTCCGCAGCGGCCGATGAAGACGTAAATGTGCTTGTTTTTCAGGATTCCGCTGTTGATCAGGTCGTAAAAGTTTTCCGCATGCAGGTAGAATACAAAGGCGCAGAACACCATCAAGGTGATGGCTGTGCGGTAATACATCACAGAGCCCTGAATAATCGTGATCAGGAAGAGGGAGATCCCGATGCAGATTCCCAGAAATACAGGGAGAGCAGTCTTGTTTTTAAAGGCCAGGATAAAACAGCGTATGGCGAAGAGCACTGTGCAGACGATAAAGATCGTGATGGGGAGATTGATCAGGGCTGCAACTCCGTAATCGATCAGCACACCTTTAAAGAGAGCTGCGATCTCCTGGCCGGATAAGGGCCAGGCGATGGTCGTCGCGCCTGTGTGCCTGTGCCTGAGGTGCAGGACAGCCATGATTCCGTAGCCGATTATGAGACGCAGGATAAAAGCGATAAAGAGCGGGATCGCGAAGCGGATTCCCTCGAAAAACCAGGCGCTTTTGCGGTCCGGTTCGACTCTGCGCACGCAATGGCGGTAAAACAGGATGATCAGCACGGCTGCGATGTAGACCGGGGCGATGGACTCCGCGCTTGAGATGATCGGCGCGAGCAGGATCCCTGCGGTAAAGAGTACCCGGGTCTGTGCGGGGAAGGAATCCGTGCGGCAGGTCAGAAGCCACAGTATGAGCATGAAGCAGCAGAAGTAGTCGCCGGGTACAATGATCGTTCCGCCGCAGGTAAATTCCCAGATTTCACAGATGATCGGAAATGTAATAAATGAGCACGCTGCGATCGTATAGAGCCAGACCCGGTCTCTCTTTCCGTTGATCTGGTAGAGGATACAGGCAAAAGCCGTTCCCG
>Ga0310695_10002616_pt1 | contig 37480 bp, 37 predicted proteins | sample RumenRJG_04DNA_FD_203882 | JGI IMG/M metagenome (GOLD analysis project Ga0310695, IMG submission 203882) | Bovine rumen microbial communities from Lethbridge, Alberta, Canada - RJG_04 (v2) (version 2) | ecosystem: Host-associated > Mammals > Digestive system > Stomach > Rumen | place: Canada...
GGCAAAGGAAATAAGATCAAGAAAAGGCTTAGAAACCTTATTACAAAGGTATAAAGATGCCGGAGTAACCAACCAAACAAAGGATGTCACTGGCGGATATGAAGCTAGATGGCTAGATACAATTCAAGGCTGCATCGACTCACTTAAAACGGATGAGCCGATTTGTATGGACGAAATTGACTATGAAAATACACCTGATGAACTCAAACCTTTATGGAGGGGATTAAAATAATGGACAAATTAGAAATCACCTTAAAGATTACCGACAAAGAAGGAATCATCATCGGTCGCTCGGTCATCCTATTTGGTAAACCAAGATACGTTGCTGGATTATGGAATAACAATTCCGTGGTGTTTGCGACTCTTGAACCTAAAACCTTATCTGAAACCCAAGTCCTCATTTACACAATCGAAGAATTAAAAGACTTCGCTAAAGATGGTGACATCAAAGGAATGGTGGAACTATGAAAGGTTACAAATGGGTCATTAGAGATAGGCAAGGCGAATTAGTCGAGTGGGCATTCCTCACTGGACTAGGGATACCAATGCTAAAGACTGGTAATAAACCAATCAAGTTTGATTCCGAAAAGGAAATTAACTCGTATATGAGGAAGAACCATTTATTCCAATATAACGGTTATAGAAAGGATATCATCAAAGATGAAAGTGAACTTCGTTAGAAAACCGACTCCTTCTGAAATCTATCCTCAAGACGAATTCATAATCGAGAAGGTCATTAGACTTTCTAAAGCTGAATTTGAGGATTTGCTTAAAGAACCACTTAAGGACAGAGATTACATCAAAGAAAACAAAGACAAGATGTACGAGGACAAAGATGGATTCATGCACTGCATCTATGTGGTATGCAAAGGGTTTGATTACGGAATCCTCATCGAAAGCGAAGGAAGTGACTACCCTCGATACACAGCTTACCTTCCAACAGCGGTATTTGATTTGAAATGAAATGCTCTCTATGCGAAAAGCCCATCAAAGGGTATGGGCATAACGGTCAACCGTATTGCGAAGGAAAGGTCTGTGATTGGTGTAATAAAAACATTGTGATACCAACGCGAATATTGATGCTTAAAAAGAACAAGGCTCCAAAATAGGAGCTTTTACTTTGTAAAGGAGATAAATGAGATGCTTGATGCAACAATAGAAACTTTATACATGTCATTTGTGTCCTTAGTGATTTCTTGGCTTGTTGCTTTGCCTTTAGGATCGATTGTTTCTGAAACTCGACCAGGAGGGTTGTTTCCTAGTAAAATCATCAATTTCATCCTTAACCGAATCGTGGATGTTGGTCGCTCAATTCCGTTTATTCTTCTAGTAGTGTTCTTATTCCCATTTACCAGAATGCTAATAGGAACGGCAATAGGAACCAAAGCAATGATAGTCCCACTTACCATTTGCGCGATTCCGTTTGAAATTAGACTCATTGAAGAGATTCTTTCTGAAATCCCTTATTCGATTATTGAAGCTGCCAAAATTGATGGGGCTTCTAATCTAAAGATTATCATCCAAATTAAGTGGGCTTGTAAGGTTCCTTATTTGGTTAACGCTTTAGGAATCACTCTTATCAATATCATCGGTTACTCGGCAATGGCTGGAGTAGTTGGTGGAGGAGGCCTTGGGAATTATGCGATTGTCTATGGCTTTCAAAGATTTAATTGGAACATCATCGCTCACAGCGTGGTAATCATCGTGATCTTAGTGTCACTTATTCAAATAATTAACAATTTGTTAGTACGATTCTTATTATGGAGGTGTTTATGCATAAAACATTAAAATTTCTCATGCTTGCCTGCTTGCCTTTGCTTGCGCTAGCAGGATGTGGCAAATCAAATAAAACAATTGTGGTGGGAGCAAGTTCAACTCCTCACGCTTTAATCCTAAATGAGACGTCGTCTTATATCTCAAAGCAGGGTTATTCATTAGAAGTGAAGGTTTTCAATGATTATGTTCTTCCAAATTACGCCTTAGAAAACGGAGAACTTGATGCGAACTATTTCCAACACGAACCTTATCTAAATGAATTTAATGCCGCTAATGGCACTCACTTAGTTAGTGTTCTTAAAGTTCACTTTGAACCAATGGGCATCTATTCCGGAAACAAAAGTGATCTAAGTAACTATGTTAGTGGTGACAAAATCATCGTTCCAAGCGATAAGTCGAACTACGATAGAGCGGTTGCTCTTCTAAAAGAACATGGCATGGAATCTGCTAACTTAGTACAAGTTGAAGCTCAGAATATTCCTCTTATGTTATCCGATTGTTCTTATGCAGTTATTAACGGTAATTATGCTTTATCAGCAGGAGTGGTGAGACGTTGTCTTGTTACAGAAAATAAGGAATCTGAAATAGCTAATAAAATGGCCAATGTTATCGCTGTTAAAAAAGGCTATGAAGAAAATCAGAAGACGCGCGTCTTAATTGAAGCTTTAAAGCAAGAAAACATAAAAGAATTTATTAAAACCAAGTTTGGAGAATCAGTTCTCTATTTGCTCTAATTTATTATTTGTCTTAACTCAATAAATTGATTTAAGTCTAATAATACATACGAAAATCGACATTTTTACCCCAGAAAATGGGGCTTTTTGTCGTTTATACTCATTATTTTGATAATCAGTATAGGTAAAATCGACATCATTTATTAAGGACAAAGTCCTTGAAAGGAATTATATGTTTGAAAAAGTCAATCCTTCTCATCCTGATAAGATAGCAGATCGCATTGCTGGAGCGATTGTGGATCTCGCTTATTCAAAAGATGAAAATCCAAAAATTGCCGTTGAGGTTCTTCTTGGCCATGGCTTAGTTAACGTTATTATCGAATCAAATATCCGATTCAGACATAAAGATATAAAGCCAATCGCCAAAAGAATCGCAAATATCGAAAAGATCAATTTGATCTATGTTCCTCAAGACAAACGTCTCGCAAATAACCAAAAAGGTAAAGTGAGATGTGGCGATAATGGAATATTTAAAGGTCTACCGATTACTGGAGAGGAATTCGCTCTCACATTATTCGCGAAAGCCTTTTATAAGAAATATCCATATGACGGCAAATTCATAGTCGATAAGAAAACCGGTAGATTTATTGTCTGCCAAAGCAATATCGACTCTAACAAGTTCAAGATTCTTCATGGCCTAATGGAAATAAATCCAATTGGCGATTGGACTGGAGGTAGCGATGTAGATAGTGGTGCTACTAACCGTAAGCTTGGCTCTGATATGGGCTTTGCTGTTACTGGTGGTGGCTTACATGGTAAAGACCTCAGCAAAGCTGATGTGTCCATTAACATCTACGCTCATTTAAAAGCCCAAGAAACAGGAAGACCTGTTGAAATCAGCTGTGGCATTGGAGATGAAACAGTTGATGGTAAGCCTTATGAAGAGATTGTTAAAATTGCCAGAAACTACATTAAAAAGATCGGTGGCTTTGAGAAGTTTGCCGAGTGGGGTTTGATTCGCTAATGGCGAGCTGGTACAAGAAGACAACGTCTCATAAGCCCAAGAAACTTGAACGCTTTTATAAGTCTGATAGGTGGCACGAAGCTCGTAGACAAGTTATCATCAGGGATAAAGGTCTCTGTGTGATGTGTGGTAAACCTGGTAGCCAAGTCCATCATAAGATTCACTTAACCATTCAGAACGTTGACGATCCTAGCGTTGCTACCAATCCTGATAACCTCATCCTTCTTTGTGAACACTGTCATAACGAAGTACATCATAGGGTTGGAAAGCATAACCCATATTATTTTGACAGCAATGGTGATCTCGTTCAGAAAAAATAAAATTAATTACCCCGCCCCGGTCGATATCACTTTGTGATTTGGAAGTACCGATGCGCCGAACCTCAGAAATACGCGAGGCCTAAAATTTCAAAAAAGCCTAAATTCCGGGGAAGAAAATTCTAGGAGGGAACATGAACAAGTACGTAAAGAAAGAATACGAAAGACTTAAGTCCCTCTTTAAAGATGTGGATGAAAAGAAATCTGCCCTAGTTGATGAGCTGCTTAAGAAAGCGGCTTTTTTAAAGGTTCAATTAGATGAGTTAGAAAAAGACATAGATGAATTTGGAGCGATACTACATTTCTCTGATGGAAGTAGCAAACAGTCATCTTCATATAAATCTTTCTTAGCTAGTGTTGGAACTTATCAAGCAATCATTAAAACCTTAAATAGCATCTTAGGAACAGACGTCAAAGATGACGATGACGAATTCGATGAATTTATAAAGAAAGCGAAAGGAGTGTAATATGGCATTTGAAATTACCATTAATGTAAAACAAAATGGCAAACTTGAATTAAGTGAAGAGCCATTTGAAATATCGGTCTATAGAGAATCTAAAAGAGTAAAACTCTTATTTGAAGTAGATTCCGAAATCGATAGTACTTATCATTACTTAAAATTCACTCATCAAAAAGCGACTTATCTTTATCGAGTTCATAACAATGAATTTGAAATCCCTAAAGCAATTACAGCTTATGAGGGTGCTTGGGAGATGTCTTTTATCGCTTGTGATGAAGTTGCTAATAGTGACTCAACAATTACCGCTAATTACATCTATGCTTCTGAACCAGTAGTGGCAACAGTCCTAAAAGGAAACCTAGGATTAATCCATACTTCAGAAGAGTTCACTTTGCTTTCTCAACTAGTAGAAGGAACATTCGATCATTTTGAAATCCCAGAAGGAGTGAGTTATATCACAACTAACTTCCTAGCAGAAGCAAGTAATGAATTCACGGTAACAATCCCATATACAGTTACAACCATTAAGGCTCATGCTTTCTATAACAGTGGTTGTACTAAGATTGAATTCGAACCTGGTAGTCAACTTGCTACTCTAGAAAACTATGCGATTTATAGGATTCCTAATTTAGGGGATATTGATTTCCCATCTTCTTTATCAAGCTGGGGTAACTATAACTTAAGTGCATGTGGAAGTGAGATTGTCACCTTTGGTGCTAACTCAAATCTTAGACAATTAACTTCTTATGCATTCTGGAACATTCCAAATCTAAAGAAGCTATATTTACCAGATAGATTAACATCATTCACTGGTGGAACAGCGGTCATCAAGGGATGTCCTATGTTAAATGAAATCTGGTTCCCTAACACAATCAATGTCGCCATTCCTTTAGAAGCGATTCAAGATTGTCCTTTACTCACAAAGATTACATTACAAAGTAATTTCAATGTGAATGCGAACTTCGGTAACTGTACCTCTTTAACCAGAGAATCAGTCATTCAGATGTTTAGAAATTTAAAGGACTTATCTGGAGCGGCCTCAAAAGTTTTATCTTTACATCAAGTAGTCATCGATAGACTTCAAGAAGGCGATTTAGATATCGCTACAGATAAAAACTGGACAATTGGGGTGGTCGGTGGAGTTGATCCATTAATGGGGAAATCATTCCATTATGAAAATAGTACAACCTCAATTGATATCGATTTCGGTCAAGGAATCGGATGTATTTCTTCGGACTCCTTAGATGCTGCAGTCAACATTACTTACGAATACTTAACCGATACAACTTTCAAAATTACCCTAACAGGTGATTATGTTGAAGATAGATGGGGTGGATATAGACCTGCTCCAGTTGGCGAAAGAATCAACGAAACAGGAATCATCACGCTTAGTAGTGGAGAAGTTTCTTCAATCAAGATTAAGACTTATTCCGCTAACAATGTCGGTACGAATAGAACATTTAGTTTAGTAAGGGAGGAAAATTAACATGGAGATAATTATCGAAAATGGAAGAAGGATCCTAGTTGCTAAAAAGGGATGTGTTATTCAAAGTGTCAGTGATGGTTCGATTTTAGGTAAGAAACTCATACTCGGCAAAAAGGACTCTGAAATCCATTATCACGAGATTCCAGTGCCTGAAATTAGTACGGAAGATAGTCTAGAATGAGTTTTTTCCTATCATATTTAGACGAAATCAACTCAGGGCGCATAATTGCTGGGCAAGAGTTAAAAAGTGTCTTAAATGGCTTAAAACGTGATTTAGATAATCCTCGCTACTTTTATGATGAAAAACCCGGTCAACTTAGAATCGAGTTCATTGAAAAGTTCTGTAAGCACACTAAGTCGCCATTTAACGGTCAGCCATTTATCCTAGAACTCTGGGAGAAAGCATTCCTAGAAGTAGCCTATGGCTTTAAGATGAGTGAAACTGGGCTAAGAAGATTTAATGAAGCTTTATTGCTCATCGCTAGAAAAAACGGAAAGACTACCTTTATTGCAGGTATAGACTTAGCGGAATTCTTCCTTTCTAGTGGTGGAACCGATATCGTCTGCGCTAGTAACACTAACGACCAAGCATCCATCTTGTTTGAAGAGATAAATAACATGAGAGAGCAGAGCAAAGCTCTCAGAAATGAAAAACGTTCTAAGAAGAATATCTTCTACATTTACTCTCCAAAGAACAAAAACAAGATTAAAAAGTTATCTGCTCAAAGTAGGAACAAAGATGGTTATAACATCGAAGTCGGTTGTATTGATGAAGTTCATGAAATGACTGACTCTAAAGTCTATGATGCCATTAAGCAATCCCAATCCACTAAAAAAGAACCTTTGATATTCATCATTACTACCGAAGGAACTACAGTGGATGGATTTCTTGATAATAAACTTGCCTATGTCAGAAAGATGATAAAGGGAGAAATCCAAGATGAAAGGATTCTTCCTTGGCTCTATACCCAAGACAACATTGATGAGATCTTTACTGATCCTTCTAGCTGGCAAAAAAGTAATCCTTCTTTAGGAACCATTAAAATGAAGTCATATTTTGATGACATCATGAATAAGGCCAGAAACGACATGGCTACTAAAGTAACTATGTTATGTAAGGACTTTAACATCAAACAAATTGATAGTGGATCCTGGCTCACATTTAATGAGCTTAATAACACAGAAACTTACGACATCTCATTTCTTGAAGGAAGCTATGCGATTGGCGGAGTCGACTTATCTTCGACAACCGATTTAACGGCAGCTGTCTTATTAGTCATGAAAGACGGTAAGAATTACGTCATTCCTCATTTCTTTATGCCAGCGGACTTAGTCCAAAAAAGAGTGGAGGAAGATAAGATTCCTTATGACATCTGGGTAAAAAGAGGATTAATCACTCTTACCCAAGGCAATCAAAACGATTTTTCAAAAGTCACCGAATGGTTCATTAAGATGGTCAGGGTTCATAACATCCGCCCATTATGGGTGGGCTACGATCCTTGGAATAGCCAATATTGGGTAAAGGAAATGGAAGAAGCTGGATTTAATATGGAAAAAATCCGTCAAGGCATCTATACGCTTTCTGAACCAATGAAGCAACTTGAAGGTGACTTAAAAAATAAGAAAGTTATTTATAATAACAACCCAATCTTAAAGTGGTGCTTTGCTAACACCCAAGCTAAAGTTGACCTAAATGGAAACATTCAACCGAGCAAATTAAATAGCAAACTTAAAAGAATTGATGGTTGTGTAGCTCTTATTATTGCTTATGCAGTATTAACCAGATACAAAACCGATTATGAAAACATGATAAGTTAGGAGGAACTTTGATGGGATTATTTGATATCTTTAAACGCAAAAAGAAATATGTAGAACCCATTCAATATGACACTAGGTTCTTCCGTAGCACTTTAAATATCTTTCAAGATTTCGGAGATAACATTAACGCTAGTGATGTAGTGAAAATCTGTATTGATAGAATCGCTACTCATTCAGCTAAGTTAAAGCCACGATATGTAAAAACCGAAGATGATAAAACAGTTCAAGAGAAAAAAGGGAATCTCTCTTACTTGTTAAAGTTTCAACCGAACTATTTGATGTCACCTTATGACTTTATCTATCGAGTGGTAACTTTGTTATTCCTGAACAATAATGCGTTTATCTATCCAGTTTATGATAGTGAAACGTATGAATTAAAAGAGTTATGGCCACTAAAACCTAACTCAGTAGAAATGCTAAAAGATGAAAGCGGAAATATGTACTTCCGTTTTTATTTTAGCGATGGGAAGAAATTCACTCTTCCTTATGAATCAATCATCCACTTAAGAAGATTTTATGGAATTAATGATGTCTTCGGTGGCACTAGTGCCAATAGTGACCATTCGGCATTACTTAAAACTATCAAAATTAATGATTCATTACTCCAGGGAATCGATAACGCGATTAAGTCTTCGTTCCAAATCAAAGGACTTCTAAAGATAAACGGTATTCTTAACGATAAAGATAAGACTGCTCAAAAGAAGGAATTTGATGAAGCCTTAAAAGAATCAGTAGAAAGTGGGGGAAGTGCGATAGTTCCAGTGGACTTAAAAAGCGAATATGTTCCTTTATCTACTGATCCTAAACTCATCGATAGTACCACCCTTAGCTTCTTGCAAAAGAAAATCATCTCTTATTTTGGAGTAAGTGATGCCATCTTCGATAACAAATATAACGAAAACGAATACAACGCTTTCTATGAAGGAGTCATCGAAGGTATCGCTATACAAATGAGTGAAGCTTTTTCTAAGGCCTTACTTACTAAAGGACAACTGGAAAAAGGAGAACAAATCATCTTTTATAGCGAAAGACTTCAATACGCTAGCTGGAACACTAAGGTTCTGGCCATAGAGAAATTAATGGGACTAGGAATCCTATCACTTAATGAATCAAGAGCCCTTCTTGGATTTGAACCAATTGAGGGTGGAAGTAAACGTTTGCAATCTCTCAACTTTGTTGATGCAGATAAAGCAAGCGAATACCAATTAGATAAATTCTTCAAAAAACCAAAATCTAAGGAGGAAATTAATGAAGATGAATAAAGAAACAAGATTCTCATCTATCGAATGTAGAGCGGATGAGGAAAACCAAAACAAAATGATAGTGGAAGGCTATGCGATTGTGTTCAATGAAGAAACGCTCATCGGCACAGAAGAACATGGCTTTACAGAAGTCATTGATGCTAATGCATTAAAAGAAACCAATATGAAGGATGTGCCATTTAAATACAATCACAATGACTCAACCTTAATTATCGCGAGAACTAGAAATGGTTCTCTTTCTTTATCCGTTGATGAAAAAGGCTTAAAAATCCATGCCGAACTCATCGACACAACCAGTAATAGAGACATTTTTAAATGTATCGAAGCTGGATTATTAGACAAGATGTCATTTGCTTTTACTGTTAAAAGTCAAAGCTGGGATAAAAGTGGAAAATTACCAAAAAGAACTATCACGGCAATTGATAGGCTCTTTGATGTATCAGTCGTAGACTTGCCGGCCTATGACCAAACTTCTATCCAAGCAAGTGCTCGTTCTTTAGAGTTGGCGGATGCTGAACTAAAGGCATTGGATAATGCAGAGAACTTAGAACGAAGAACAGTCTTAGTAACTAGACTAAAAATCAAAACCAAAATCTAAGGAGGAATTCATTTTATGAATTTAGAATTACGCTTAAAGGAAATCAAAGCACGTATTGAAGAAATCCGTGGTCTTGTTGATTCCGAAACCGATGTCGAAAAATTATCTGCTTATGATAAAGAAGTAGACGAACTCACCAATGAACGTAAAGCAATTGAAAAGAAACTCGCGATGAGAAATAAATTCAATCCAACTAACGTCATTGAAACTAAATCCACAGAAACTAACGAAGAATTAGAAGCTCGTGGTAAAGCCTTAAAGGAAGGCAGAACAATCACCGTTACCGCTGATGGAGTTTTACTCCCAGAACATGTCGATGATAAAATCGCACCTTACCCATTTAGAGAAGTATCCACTTTAGTCGACCAAGTTCACACCGTTAACTTAAAAGGTGGAGAAACCTATAAGAAATCTTTCGTGAAATCTCATGGCACTGGTGGACTTACCGATGAAGGTGATCCATACACAACCGCAGAGCCAACCTTTGGTTATTTAACAATCTCTAAAGTCAAAGTTACTGCTTATGCAGAAATTACCGAAGAACTCGAGAAACTCCCTGCCGCTGACTATCAAGGCGAAGTCTTAAAAGGCGTTAACATCGCTCTTCGTAAGAAAATCAGTGAACAAATCCTTCGTGGTGCAGGTACCACAAACACCTTCAAAGGTATTTTCTCTGCTAACTGTGAAGCTCTCGCTGATGCAGTCGATTTAGAAATTTCTAAGATCGATGAAAATACCCTTGATGAAATCGTCTACGCCTATGGCGGTGATGAAGAAGTCGAAGGTGGCTGTGTCCTCATTCTCAACAAAAATGACTTACGTGCATTCGCTGGTTTAAGAACCGCTGAAGGTCGTAAAGTTCATACTGTTGACTATAAGGCAAAAACCATCGATGGCATTCCATTTATCATCTCCAGTCACTGTAAAGCTATCTCAGCTTCCGGTACTGCTGTTGGTGAATATGGTATCGCCTATGGTCCACTCGCTAACTACGAAGTCCCAATCTTCAGTGGTGTTGAAGTAGCCAAATCCACTGACTATAAATTCAAAGATGGCATTATCTGCTATAAAGCATCTGTCTTTACTGGTGGTAACGTCATCGGCTACAAAGGCTTCTTAAGAGTCAAGAAAGGTAGTGCCGAAGCAAGCAACACAAACGCTAACTCTGGCAACGCCAATAGTGGCTCAAGCGAAGTCACTCCTGAACCAGCTGATCCTGAAGACGGAGAATAGACTACGGTCAAAACGCGGAGGGTAGCCGGCTAACCTAGATAAGTCGCCTGCGCATTACAATCAAAATGAGAAATCAATATGAGAAGTAAGAAGGCCGGTCCTTCCGTTTAAGCATAATAGGAAGAATTCTAAATGGAATTAATAGAAGAGGAGGTGTCTAAAATGTCGCGTGAAAACATGCTCGAACTGATGAAAAAAGCTTTGCTTATCCCTGCAAACGAAAACTATGCTGATGATGAAATCAACACTCATATCGCCTCGTGCCGCCAGTTACTTGTCACAGCTGGTATTCCTAGTGAAATCGCTGAGTCAGATGATTCATTAGTAAAAGCTCTTATTACCATATATGTGAAGACAATGTTCGGATGGAAGAGCGATGGAACAGTGAAAGAACTTCCCAAGAGCTTTGACGTCTTACTTAGGCAACTGTGCTTGCACTGCCCTAAGGTTGGTGGAGGTTCGTCCTCGTGATAGCGTATCCTAATTCCGGCAACATCTCTTTATTCCTATTACGTGTTAAAACAACTGATGATGACTTGGGAAACCAATCTTATCGGTTGGTTGGCTCCAAAGAGGTGGTAGGGGTGACTTCCTCTATCACTTCTAAGGAATTCTATTCATCTAAAGAAAGTAAAGTATTGCTTGATTTTAAAGTCTCAATTCAAGTTTTCTTATATGACAAATCTAAGTACATCTACGTTCCTAGAGAAGATACTATCTACAAAGTAGAAAGAACCTATCAAAACGGAATGATGCTAGAACTTTATTGTTCTGAAACCTCTATTAAAAAGGAGGAGATATTAGATTGGAATCTATAACTTTAGAAGCTTTGACTCCAGAAATCGAGAAAGCTGTTAAATCTTATTCACTAGAAGTTGAAAAAGCCCTAGTAACAAAGTTAGATGAGACAGCGGATAAAATACTTGAATACATTAAAGGAAACGCTCCTAGAACAGGTTATAATCATCCTCATTTAGGAGATTCCTTTATTAAAGAGTCCTATGGGGAAGGAGTAAACAAAACAATTGTTATTTATTCCAAAACCAAAGGATCAATTGTTCATTTAGTAGAACTTGGCTTTCGTCATCGAAGTGGAAATTTTGTCGCAGCGCAGCCTTTTTTAAGACCAGCTTACGATGAATTCACACCGAAGATGCTAGAAGACATGAAGCAAATAATAAAAGGAGGAATGTAATGTTAACAAAGTTAAGAAGAGTTTTATTAACGGTCTTACCAAGTGTTAATTACGCTCATAATGATTACGATAGTGAATCTAATCCAAACCCACCTTTTATTGTTTATCAGGAGATTTCAAAAAGACCTCCTGGTTATGCCGATGATAAGCCGATTTATTATGAGAGAACAATTCAAATAACATTAATCACTAAAAAGAAAGACACCGTCTTAGAAGAGAAACTTGAAAAAGCACTTCTTGATAATGACTATGTCTTTTCTTTAACAACGGAATATAAGAATTCAGATGGAACATTGAATAGCATTTACGAAATAAGGCTGGAGGATTTTAAACATGCCAAAAAATAAAATTACATTCGGTTTAAGAAATGTTCATTATGCCATTGCTAATCAAGACAACAATGGTAACTGGAGCTTTGATACTCCAGTCGCTCTTCCTGGCGCACAAGAATTCTCAAGTGAAGTAGTGGGTGGATCTACAAACGTCTATGCAGATGACACTTTATACGCTTCCTTAGTTCAAAACGCTGGTAGAACCTTAACCTTAAAATTCACTGAAATCGATGATGACTTCAAGACTAATGTCTTAGGTTATAAAAAACTCGCAAACGGTAACTTAGTGGAAATCGCTAATGCCCCAGTAGTGACATTCGCTCTCGGTTTTGAATTCCAAGGCGACGTTAAAGCAAGAAGAGTCTGGTACTACTTATGTAGTGTTACTCCAATTGCCGAAGCCACTAAATCTAAAGCAGATAGCATCGAAGCTAACTCAGTTACTTTAAACATCACAGCTAGACCAATCGAAATTGGGGATAACCTTGTCACATGTGATATCTCCGCTAAAGGTGATAGCAACTACGCTAACTTCTTAACAACCGCTCCTGTAATCCCTGAGATTCCAGAAGAATAAGGAGTAGAGCGATGGAAAAGACAGTAAAACTCAATGGGAAGGAGTTAAGATTAGCTTCTTCCCTTTTTACCATTATTTCTTATAGAAGTGTCTTTGGAAGCGAACTCTTTGATGATGTCGAAAAGTTAGAAAAAGCATTATCGACTAATAAAACTGATGTCGGTAGATTTATTGACGTTCTTTTTAGATTAATCTATGTGCTTCATAAGCCTTTCTACAATGATTCCTATGATCATTTCTTACAAAGTTTTGACTTTAGTGTTCTTACTAACATTGAAGAACTCACCAATTTAGCGAATGTCATCGGAGAACTTCTAGGAGAAGTAAAAAAGCAAAGTGAAGGGACTGACTTAGACCCAAAAAAGTAAGGCCAAGAGAAAACATCACGGCAAATATCATTTTCAACTTGGCTCAATTAGGCATTCCGATTCGTGATGCGGAATTCTTCGATATTGCTACTTATCTTGACATAGTCAAATTGCAAAAATCTATCTATGAAGATGGTGGCACTAATAGACAAGCAACTCAGGCGGATATAGACGCCTTTTTAGGTTAAGGAGGTGAGAGTATGGCAGAAGCAATAAAAGGTCTAAATATTAAGCTCGGTCTTGATACGACAGAACTAGAGGCTTCTATCAAATCACTCAACTCCGACTTAAAAGAACAGCAAAGAGACCTTGCTGCAATTAATAAGAATCTTAAATATGATCCTTCTAACTTGGACTTATGGAAACAAAAGCAAGAAAAGTTAAACGCTACTTTAGAAACCACTAAGAAAAAGTTAGAAGAACAAAAGCGTGCATTAGACATCGCTAAAGAAGGTGTCAAACTTGGTTCAGTTAGTGAAGCTGAATTTAAGAAGATGCAACGTTCTGTCCAATATACCGAGGCAGAAATAGCAAAGCTAAATAAAGAACTTAAGGAAACTGATAGCAAAATATCGGCCTTAGGAAATATCAATGTTGATAAGTTATCTAGCATTGGTAGTGCCTTTACTAAATACATAACCGCTCCAGTTGTTGGAGCTGTTTCTGCGTTAGGGGCTTTAGCGATTAAAACTACTGAAACAGTAAACTCCATGTCCGATACGGCAAAGATGCTAGGGGTAGGACTAGAGTCACTTCAAAAGTGGGAATATGCCGCTAAACAACTAGGTAGTGAAACTGAATACCTAGATAAAGCATTTCAAAAGGTAAATAACTTATTAGGTCAAATCGCTAATGGAGACGACGTCTCAGAACAATTAGGAAAAATTGGTCTAACAATGGATGATTTAGCTGGTTTAGATGCTGAACAAGCATTCATGAAAATCCGTAGTGCTATTTCTTCTGTTGGCGATGCTGCAACCAGAACTGCTTTAGCAAATCAATTCTTCGGCGATAAGTTAGGCACTCAACTTGCTCCTGTATTAAGCGCATCAGAAGATGAACTTAAATCATGGATGAAGGAAGCTGAAAAAGTCGGTATTGTCTCTAGTGAAGATGCTGAAATTACCGGTGCGTTAGGAAATGAAATCTACGCACTTAAACAAGCGTTTTTATCTTTAAGAACAGAACTAGCGACTGCTTTAGCACCAATCATTACTAAGATTGTTAATTTCTTAAAAGATACAGTCATTCCAAAACTCAAAGAACTTATTAATAAATTCAAAGAGATGTCTTCTGGAATGAAGGTGTTTATTGGAGTGGTTGGAGGAATACTAACCGCTATAGGACCAGTCTTGGCCATTATCGCTAAAACAATAACTATAGTTAGTAAGCTAAAAGAAGCATTCTCCGCTCTAGGAGGAGCAATGAAAGTGGCTCAAGGGGCTATGAAAGCTGGTCCATGGGTGGCTCTTATTGCTTTGATTGCTGTTTTACTTTTACAAAATGAGAACTTTAGAGCCTTATTAAAAAGGATCCTAGAAATCGTTCAACAACTCATTGATAAGATAGTGGAACTTGTCGGTAAGATTATCGAAAAGTTAAAACCTATCCTTGATGTTCTTATGAACGTCATTAATCAAATTATCGATGTACTTGTTGAAATTATCGATGGCATTTTAGATGTGGTCATGATGGTGCTTGATGAAGTAGTCAAGTTATTAGAAAGACTCATCGAACCAATCACAAGGATCCTTGAAATGCTAACAGCGGTTTTAATCCCTGTGACTGAATTAATATCAAAGATATTGCAAGTCATCGCTAGGATACTTGAACTAGTCATTAAGCTAGTGGTTCAGATAATTGATGTAATTATCGAATTGATAGATGGTGTCTTAAATATCGTTATTGAAATCATCAACGTGATTGTCGATATTTTAGGCCAGGTCATCAATGTCATCGTGGTCTTACTTGATATCATTATCGATATTTTAGAGCCGATACTAGAAATCATTCTCGCAATCCTAGAACCTATAATCAATTTCATTTCAGGAATCATAGAAGTTATTGGATCACTTTTTGAGATCCTTCTACCTTTAATTGAGATATTCCTAACTCCAATAAAAGACATCCTTGAAGTGATATTTGAGATTATCGAAGCGATTTCTCCGATTTTAGTGATTATTGGAAACGTAGTGAAAGCTGTGATTCTTCCTGTATTACAGTTACTTTTCCAAATCTTAAAACCAATCCTAGATATCCTTAATGCGATTATCTCCGCGGTTAAGTGGCTTCTCGACCATACGGTTGGGTGGTTAATAAAATTAATCGGTAAGATGTTTGGTGTTGATTTCTCATCTGAAAACAGTGTTAAAACATCATCCACAACGAATAATAACGCAGATTACTCTAGGACTACCAATAACGTCACCATCAACACAAGTGGTGATGTTGATATGGATTCAATTAATGAAGCTTTAGGAGGAGCCTACTGATGAGAAGAAAGTTATATCTTGTTAATGAGGTAGGCTCTACCTTTTATTTTGATTACGCTCATAAATGCATAATCGAAGAGCTTGATGGATTAGGGTTTGAATTCGACATTGAGTATTCTGACTTTGATGCCGACTTTGTCGAAACAAAAAGAAAGATTCCTCAAAAGCAAATCAATCTAAATCTTATCTTCATCGATGGATATATCGGTTTTACTCGCTTTAGAGAATACGTCACTAAAAGTAAAGAGATTAGACTCTTTTATGAGACTGTCATTGGGAAGAAATATTGCTACATTAACATAGTTAGTTCTTCTAAAACTCAACTCGAAAGCAACATATTAAGAAGCGAAGTTAAGATTGATTGCTTATCGCTTTGGTTAGTTAATAAGACCGCCCATATCGATGTCGTAGATGTAGGTGGAGGAAAGATATATTCCTACTCTTATCCTTATGTCTACGCTGTTAGTTTTAACGGTAAAGTCACGGTCAATAATAACTCACCTAGAAGTGTTCCTTTAACTCTTCGCTTAATTGGTAACTGTCTAAATCCAAGAGTCATCATTAGGCAAAATGGAGTGGACGTCCAAACCTTAAGGTTAATCACTGATGAAAGAGAAAGCCCAACAATCGTGATTTGCTCTAAACCAACGAATCAATACATCAGACGCTACACAGCTGATGGTGAAGATGATTATTACGATAAACAAGATTTTTCTTACGAAAACTTCTTATTCCTTCCTCCAGGAGAAAGCGAGATCTTTTTTGATCCAGGAGTAAGGGAAGAAGCGACATGTGAAATCGACTTTAAAGAAGAATATATCGCCCACTAGGAGAAGCTATGCAATTAATCTTTTTAAGTGAACAAGATTTAAGTGTTTTAGATTACGCTTACGCAACAGATGACTTTAACATCATCCTAGATGCTTTAGTGCCTCAAAAGTCTAAATTCACTCTTAATAAACAAAGTTTAAATGCCAAAGTCGGTGACTTACTTTTGGTGAAAGAAAAAGGCTATCCATACATCGGAATAGTCACTTCCATTAAAAGTGAAGACGATGGACAGACCAAAGTAGAAAGTAAGGATTATTTATCGCTATTAGATGTCGATGTCCCTCTTCCTACTAGTTTTTCTGGTAATTCAGCTCAGTTCATCGTGAATCTAATTAATAACACTTTTAAGTATTCTGGTGACACTTATCAGAATGTTTCGTATCTCGAAACCGCTATTGAAGTGGTAAAGAACTGCAGCCTCACTTATGAAGCCGATAAAAAGGAAAACATTCTCGATTTAGTTGAGGAATTTTCTAAAACTTATGGAATTAGGCTCGAATACGAAATGGTTCTTAATAACGGTAAGTTCTATAGGATCAAGATAAAGGTGGTGTCCGCGAAAATCGGTATCACCTTAAAATCGACTCTAGGAACCATCACAGAACTTAATGTTAATGACACTAATGAGATAAGTTTAAACAAAGTTTACTATATCCCAAAAGCGGAGAATACAACTCATACCAATCAAGTCGTTTATTACTTAACTAATGATGGTCATGTAGTAACAACCGCGCCAGCTTTAAAGAGGATTCAGAAAGTCAAAATGAAATATGAATTCTATGGCGATAAGGACTATGATTCATTACTCACCAAAGCCACGAAAGCATTAGTGGATTCTTCGCTACAGCATAACATCACTTTTAACTTCTCTTTCTTAACAAACAAGATTGAGGCCTTAAAGGATTTGAAAGTCGGAGCGATAGTGAAATTCATACACGAAGATAAAACCTATGAAACCATTGTCTCCAAGATGGAATTTAAAGGTTCTTTTAACACTGCAAAAGTAACACTTGGAGAATATCGTCTGTCTTTGACAGATAAGTTAAAACTTTTCGATAGGAGGGATAAATAATGGCCATTCAAAAAATAACATTTGATGCTGCATCGGTTAGTTCAAAAATGGACGCTGATATCAACCATTTTCTAACTTCTAATAAAAACGGTATCTTCTATGGCATTTTAGGAAGATGCCAAGCAAGTACCAGCAATAACTATATCTCTTTCCAAGCTGGATACATCCAAGTCTATGGAAGAAGGATATTCGTTGAAAGTGGTACTAAGATTTCCGTTTCTTTAGATGGTAGTGCTTATGGCTATGTCATCATAAAGATCGATCTAGGAAATAACTCGATTTCTTTAGAGAAAAGAGAAAACGGAACTACATGGCCAACGTTAGTTCAAAATGACCTAATGAATGGTGGACTCATTTATGAGTTTCCATTATGTCGCTATCAAAAGACGACGTCTTCAGTAACGCTTGATACTAGTTTTACGCCACCAACCTTAGAAAACGATGAAACCAAGATGAATTCTAAAGATAGTGACGTCAAGCAATACGTCAGGGACAATTACGGCTCCCTATGGGATGCTTATGCTTCTCTGGAGTATGGGCATTGCTACTCTTTTGATGACATCACATCACTTAACGCCTATAACGCGGTTATTTCGGTTTATGTAGGTGGTGTTACCGTTATGTTTACAGGAGCATCGGTTGGTGGTTCTGGAGGAATTGTTCCATATCGCTATATGGGTCAAGACTGCCAGCTCTCATGTCAATTAACCAGCTCAAAACTTTATGTGGAAGATAGTAGGGGGTACGAACCAAAATATGCAAGAGTTATTAGATAGACTTTTTAGTCCATACAAAGTTCTACTTTGTTACAAATGCGGATCATCTATTTATGGCCTTAGTGATGATGATAGTGATAAAGACTATACAGTCATCCTTGAGGGCTATGATTCCTGTAATGTAGTCAAGACCGATGATAGTGATTTTTTCACCTATGGATTGCCTTATTTTGAAAAGCTAAAGAAGTTTGATAAAAGCTGTCTTACTTATTTCTTGGTGTGGATTGATAATTTATTACTCGCTAAAGAGAATATCGTTTATATCGATGATTCAATTAAAGAGAAGTTAGATGAATTCATAAAAGTGGATTATGTCTCTCACTTTGATGATTGGCTTTATAGAGTCATTACCTACTTTGGCATTAGACTTCAAAACTATAAAGAAGAGAAAAGTTTATATCATCTTTATCGAATCTATGACTTGGTCAGTCATTTTATTGAAACTAGTAAGTTTGAGTATTATTTCTCTAAAGAGAACATCGAACTTGCTAAAGATTTAAAAACCAATCTGAACGGTGAAAAACATCTCCCTAAATTAAAGGAGATTTTTTCTTACTTACTAAACCTGTACAAGGAGAGAAATCCATGAATCAACTAGTACAAATAATTATTATCATCGCTTCTGTGATTACAGCCTTAGGCACAATCATAGGATGTTTTACCACGATCCATAAGTGGATATTAAGGCAAAATAAGCAAGATGAAGATATCCGTTCCATAAAAGACGAACAGAAGATATTAACTACAGGTGTACTTGCCTGTTTAAAAGGGTTAAAGGAACAAGGATGCGATGGCCCTGTGACCGAGGCCATTTCATCAATTGAAGATCATTTAAATAAAGAAGCTCATAAATAAGGAGGAATTTTTAATTATGAAAGCTGCAAAACAATCTCCAAGAATCGAAAGTGATGGCTCACTTAGATGGTATGAAGGAGACACCTTTTCTCTAACATTCAACTTTACTTTGAAGGATGTAAGTGGAGATGTCATTTCAATTAAGCCAACCGATGTTGTCAAAATTCAATTCCGTAATGACAAAAGTGTGATTCATGAGTTCAGTCAAACCGGAACCGCTTCACCAACTGTTGAATTTACAGGAGAGATATCAAACAAATTTAAAGCTGGAACTTATAGACTTATTGCTAGATTCAATTCTTCAAATATCACGACAATCCTAAAGGATAATATGGTGGTAGTCGAATAATGGAAACCGAAGTTGAAGTAGTCGTTAGTCCAAATCTTGTCATCGAATGCACTTTGACATTGCCTTTGGCTAAAGCATCAAAACTATATCTCCATACCTTAACTTTTAGAGTCAATGGAGATGTCGTTAGCTCACCAAGAATTTTATCTAGCAGAAGCGAGAAATTTACTTCATTACCTGACATTGCTAGTAGCAGAGACAAGATCTTCTCTAATAGCAATGCCGATACATTGTTCTACGCTCAATTCGATTTGATTTATCTATTTGACATCAACACATTTAACGGAACTCCAGCAGTCCGTATTTTTAACATCACAAACAACAATTACACATATGCGACAAATATTGCATTAGTGGATGACGTTGTAACTGAAATTTAGGAGGATTCATTATGAATCAGATTTTACTTAATGTATTAGCGACAGTGGTTACCGCGATAATTCTGCCGCTTATTTCTTTTCTAGGACTTAAGCTGACCCAGTGGCTTAATACCAAAATCAAAAATGATAAAGGTAAAGCCTTAATGGAGAAAGCTACTCAAATCGTCCTTGATAGCGTTAGATGTGTCTTTCAATCATATGTTGAGGCCTTAAAGAAAAGTGGAGGCTTCGACCAGAAAGCACAGATTTATGCTTTTAACCTCGCTAAAGATACAGCGCTTAAACAGCTGGGCGAGGACGCCAAGAATTATATTTCTGAAAATTATGGCGACTTACAAGATTGGTTAAAAACCGAAATTGAAGCATCAATTAATAAACTCAAAAATTAAATTAATCCCTGTGAAAACCGAATGTGGTGAGTAACAGGGATTTTTTTATTATCTTGCCTCGAACTATAAAATGTGGCATTTTTTTAATGTAGACTAACTCTTTGAGTTAAAAAATATTAATAAAAAAAGTTTGTAAAAATTTTGAAAAACGACACTACGGAATAACTATGTTATTCCTTATATATAGTGAGGAGGTGTTTTATGAAAAACATCAAAAACAAAGACTTAGAAAGGTCATTCAAAGATCTTCAAGAATGTTGGCGAATCGAAGCTAAACTTCTTAAAACAAATGAACAACTCACTATAGAAGAAAGTGACTTTATTAAAAAGGAAGCTAATAGTGGCTCTCCACTTGGCGAGTTCCTTTATGGTTTATACTACCTTTTGAACTTACAAGATGAGAAAACAGCTGAAGAATGGTGGACTAAATTCTTTTATCACAGTAACGGTGAAGCCTTATGGAAAGCATCTGGTATTTTTGCTTTTCTAGGAGATGAATATTACGACTGGTCTATGAAGTGCTTAAGAAGAGCGGCGTGGAGACAACATCCAATCGCTAAAGCAATGTATAAAGAAATGAAAGAAAACCCTTTTAAATTTCCAGAAGCCTAATCCTTATTATAATATTTATATATGGCCTGGATCTTAGAAGCTAATTGGAAAGCTGTAGAAGTTGAGATTGTTAAAGACGGCAGGGAATTCGTTATTGTCAGAAGCAAAGGATCAACTGGTGGTTTTCGTATTAGGAAGAATAGAGTATTCGCTACTAAAGAAGAAGCTGAAAAATCAAAACGAGACATCGTCTCAAGTAGTAGTCATCACGGACCATTTGGACATTAATCTTATTTCATAGAAATAATTTGACTCTCTTTCAATAGAGAGTTTTTATTACTTACGGAAAGGAACATCCCTAATGAGTCTATGAAAATGCCACAGAGATATTATCTTAAGGATTTAAGAGTGAAACTTCGCAAAACGCAAAAGCAAATCGCTACCAGAATGGGAGTGGAAGTTTTTGTTTATTGCAACATAGAAAATGGTAAAAGAGGAAGTCTTATGAACGCCAAAAAGCTATATGCCTTAGCTAAGGCCTTAGAGATTTCTCTTGTTGAACTATGTAAGTGGGAAATTGAATACTTGAATCTTATTGAAAAAATCAAAGGCGAATCATAGATGAATTATTATCTAGAAGAAAACGAATCGAAAGCAACTGATGTTCCCTTCCGCCTATTTAAAAGCTGATATTCACAGATAATCTGTTCCGTAGTAATTTTTTAAGGAAAACGAACACAAATTCGAGTCGCATCAAGGTTAGATAAAATTCAGTAGTGATAACAGCTTTACAAAATAGTATTAGATTTATCTAATAAAAGTTGTTAACTCCGTTCCGGATAGTAATTATTAACTCCGTTCCATTTTGTAAAATTTTTATTAACTCCGTTCCTTTAAGGCATTTCGCAACCTAAACGGGATTCCAACGAAAAAATCCCGTTTTATTTTATTTATAAAATAAAAAAGTTGATAACTATTAATAGTTATCACTATAATATTTTTCCTCTTTTTCGTTCGGGGTCAATCCACCGTTTGAGGTGTGAACTCTCCTATCATTATAAAAATCAAAGTAGTTTGTTAAATATTCTCTAATAATTAACGAATTTTCATAATCATCTATATGTGGATTTGTCTCCTCAACTCTTACAGTTCTATAAAATGATTCCATTGGTGAATTATCGTTTGGAGATCCTGGATAAGAAAATGACTGAGTTACACCTAGCATTTGTAATGTATCCATAAAAACATTTGATTTAAACTCGGAACCTTGATCACTATGGAACAACAAATTAGCAGGCTCTCCTCTAAATTCATATGCGTCTTTAAAAGTATTTAATATTAGATTTTCGTTTCTGTTGTGTGATAATCTCCATGCGACAACTTTTCTAGCATATAAGTCTAAGATTACGCATAGATAGAATCTTGCTTCTTTTACTTTGATTTCTAAAAAGTCGCTCACCCAAACTTTGTTAGGGGAATCTGGATTAAAGTTACGATTTAGAATATTTTCTTTATAACTTCTTATAGGCCTTTCGCTCTGCTTTCTAGGTCTTTTGATCATATTAATCTTTATTAGATTATTCTTTTTCATTATTTCCGATATCTTTTTTAAAGAAACATTTAATCCTCTTTGTCTTAAAACTATGTTAATTCTTTCAATTCCATATGTTTTGTTAGATTTTTCAAAGATGTCTATAATTTCGCGAGTAATAATTTCTTCTCTTTTTTCATACCATGGTTTTCTAACACCATAATTTATAAAATTAAAAAATGTTCCTCTATTTAAATTTATAAGTGTGCATACCTCATAAGCGTTATATTCAGGGTTGGCATTAAGAAAGTTTTTGACCGCAACTTCTTTTTCTTTGATTGAAGAATTTAAGCCCACCCCAATATTTTCAAAAACGAATACTTTTCTTTTTAACTTTTCATTTTCACTGATTAATTGTGCTTTTCTCATCATTATTACTTACCTCTTTTAAAAGATAAAAAGAGATCGCTTCAAAGCACAACAATATTTGATGACATTAGTGCAATATCTATATATAAGAATCCTAACAAACCTAACAAAAAAGAAGATATTATTTAGAAAACAGATTCACATTGAGCATAATAAAACACTATTTAGTGTTATGTCATTTCGTTTGTAAAAATTTAAATTAACGTTATTTCTTTTGTAAAAATTTACTATTAACGTCATTGCATTAAGACAAACAAATCATTAACCACTCTTTGAGTGGTTTTTGTTTGATATCAAATCGAGACAACTCAAACAATTGCCTGACCTACATAGAAGTAGTTTTATAATTCTAGCACTCAGTGCTTGCCCACTCACTCTTCTTAAAATATAATTTCTAAAGAAGAGACCATCTTGATAGAGGTGTTAATTATGAAGAAAAAATATAAGATTGCGTTTGCTAGTTTATTAGCATTTTCTATTGCTCCCGCTATAGCGGTTGTATTTAATCAAAGTAAAGAGGTTACTAGTGTACAGGCTGCAGAACCGGTTGCAACAGCTGACCAAGTTAAATACCAAGATGGCGATACAGTAAAAACATTTGAAGAATTGCCTACTGGTTACACTTTTGAAAATGGTGTTCTCACTGTTACAAGTACATCTACAGCAGATTATTCAATTTGGGTAGAAGATAGTAGTGCAGGTAATTTGACTATTGTTTTTGAAAGAGATTATGGGAGTAATCAAACATATTTTGAAGTTAAAACATCGTACAAATTCATTTTAACTTCTTCAAATTCGGTAAACGTAACATTAGCTGCATTAAACGCAAATGGGTTAACTCTATCCGGTAATTTGAATTTAAACATTGTTGGGCTTGATTATGTGGTATTAACAAAATCATTTGATAGTTTGCTTTCAGCCAATAACTTTTACCTTTTAGATAACGCCTCTTTTTATTGTGTTGATCCAATCTGGATTGACGCCGATAACGGAAAATATTTGGTTCACATTCATTCTTCTTTACATATAAATACGACTGGTCGCTTTGTTGCTGGTTTTATAGATGATCCAATTAGTAATTCTAATCCTGCTTATAGTTTTCGCTACCCAGCATCCCTTACTTCATTCGAATTTATTAGGTGTGATGGAATTTTTGTTTTGTATAATAAATCCCATAATAGACTCTATCTAATAAGGGATGAAATTAATTTATCTGCCCTTTATCAATTTAGTGTGAAGACGCGGGATATTGATCATACTAAATTCTATTATTGTGCCACAATGAAACCTTATAACGTCTTTTACGACGCAAATGGTGGTAGTGGCGAAATGGATTTTTATGGTGGAGCAAAAGATAATATTACATTATTAGAATGTTCCTTTACTGCTCCTACGGGAAAACAATTTAAATGTTGGGCTGAAAATAGTACAAGTGGAACTCAATATGCCGCCGGGGCAACATATTCTGTTACTAAAGATGCGGTTATGTATGCTATTTGGGAAGATGCTACAGCCGCTCTTACAGGAACAGTAAGTATCACCGGTTCATTAAAATATGGTGAAACATTAACCGCCACAGTAACTGATACGAATAATACCGGTACACTCTCATATCAATGGAGAAGAAATGGTGATGATATTGCTGGCGCTACTAGTAGCACTTACTTAGTCACTGAAGCCGATATTGGATATACATTAAGTGTAGTAGTTACTAGCTCAGTTGAAGCTGGTTCTATTGTTGGTACAGCTTCTGGCGTTATTGCTAAGGCTGATGGGCCAAATGCTCCTACTGGAATTACTGCAGTAGCATGTACAACCGAAGCCAATAACGACGGTGTACTTAAAGGCGTTACCACTAAAATGGAATATAAACTAAGTTCATCAGATTGGGTTGATGGTACTGGTAGTGATATTACTGGATTGGTCCCAGGAACATATAATGTTCGTTATAAAGAAACATCCACTCATGAAGCTGGTCAAGTCGCTAACATTGTAATTAACGCCTATGACGCTCCTACTCAATATGCTGTGACTGTTAATAAAGGTACAGCTAATCCAGTTACTGCAGAAGCAGGAACAACTATTACTATCACCGCTGATGCTCCAGAAGATGGCTATGTATTTAATAAATGGGTTTCTTCTAGTGGAGTAGTATTTGCGGATGCTAGTAGTACTACTACAACATTTACCATGATTGAAGGCGATGTTACAGTTACTGCAACTTATAAACCAGCAGTAGTACCACCTACTCCAACTCCAAGTAGTTCTGGATTGAGTGGTGGAGCAATCGCTGGTATCGTTATTGCTTCTATCTTAGCAGCCGGTATCGGTGGATTCGCATTAGTCTGGTTTGTTATTAAAAAGAAAACTTGGGCAGATTTTGTTGCCCTATTTAAGAAAAAATAATTAATACACATAGTGTAATGTCATTTCACTCATACTATTAACGTCATTTCACTCGTAGCAATTTACTATTAACGTCATTACATTAAGACAAACAAATCATTAACCACTCTATGAGTGGTTTTTGTTTGGTTAACCACTCGAGACACTCGAATTAATTTGCCTGACCTACTTATTAAACACCAAGGTTAGTAGTTGAATCGCTTTGACATATATTCAATGTCTTCGCGTAAATTTGGCCAATAAGCAACAATACGATCTCTTTTTCTTTGATGGGTGATATCTTTACCAACATATCTTGCATCTGGCCTAAATAGTAGTGGTCCAATGTGCAAGTGGTCATAATAATCAAAGCAGCGTCTTTTGGTGTTTCTAATAAATTGATTTTTAGTAGCAACTATTCCGTAATCCAAATCGCCAAAATAAACGCAATCAGCTTCGATGTTTGTTTCATTGGCACCCTTAAACATGCATCTATTTAAAACATCTAAAATAAAATCCATGTTTGAATTCAATTCTTCATTTGCTTCTTTTATACGATCACTCAGTGCCTGAGAAACCAAGGTGTAGGATTGTCTTAAATCGGTATTTGAGCCATCGATTGTTCCGTCACCGTAATGGAACAAGCAAATTGTTTCTAATGTCCTTTCAGAAATATCTTTGCTTCTCAAATAATTAATGAAATTTTTTAATATCTCATTATGGACAACAACTGCTTTTCCGCTTTTCATTGAAACGTTTCTAATTCGATTATCGTATTCGACTACAAAATCGGTTTTGTTGATGTCATCAACTTTTTTGCATTTGATAATTAGTCCATCGTTTAAAACACCAAATAAAACACGCATAAAAAACCTCATGTTATTGGATAATTGACTAATTGTTTTTTCGTTTAGAGCGTTGATAATCTCTAATTCTTTTAAACATCCGTCGTTTTGTGGCATATTTTTTTATCCTCCTATATATAAAAGAGTGGCTTTTTTCGAAAATTTGTGAAAAAAATTTTTTCAAATTATTTGATATTAAATTAATTTAATATATATCTTTGTTCTTAATGGTGCTTTTTGTATAATGATTTAGTACGAGAATAATACTTCTAGGAGAATAACAATATGAAGAAACTTCCCGCATTGACAATTTTATTAGGTCTTACACTTACTGGTTTAACTAGTTGTGGTTGTAGTGAACAAGTACCAGTAGTTACTTATACTGTCTCTTTTAAAAACTGGGACGGCACTTTACTAAGTGAATCAAAAGTTAATAGTGGGGGAACCGTAACTTACCAAGGTTTAACTCCTACTAGACCAGAAACCGCTGAATATCAATATACATTTAAAGGTTGGGATCAATCTTTAGAGAACATTCTTAGTGACTGCACTCGTGTTGCTCAATATAACGAAGTTGCTAAACCAGTCACTGTTTATCATACCGTTTCCTTTAAAAACTGGGACGGCACTTTAATATGCGAAGATACCGTTGAACATGGAGGCACTGCTATCTTTGATAGAGATGATCCAACTAGACCAGAAACTGAAGCTTATAAATATACGTTTAAGGGATGGGACGAACCTTTAACAAACATTATTAGTGATTGTACTCGTATTGCTCAGTTTACTGAAATTGCTAAACCAGTCACAAATCGCTACACAGTTACTTTTAAAAACTGGGATGGATCAATTTTAAGTCAGTCTCTTGTCGATGAAGGACAAGACGCCACTTATAGTGGACCAATTCCTACTAGACCAAGCACTTCTGAATTCACCTATGTTTTCACTGGCTGGGATGGTTCATTAAAAGAGATTTACGCTGATTGTGTGCGTATTGCCCAATTCTCTCAAACCGATGTTGAATATACTGTTAAATTCTATAGTTACGATAATCAACTACTTTATACAGATACAGTCCATTATCAAGAATCAGCTTCATATTATGGACCAACTCCTACTAAACCATCTACTGAAACCCATACTTATACATTTAAAGAATGGGATAAGGATTATAGCTGCATTACTAAATCTATTTCTGTTTATCCAATTTTTGATGAAGTAGGAGTGACAAGTCACGTCACAGTTAGACCAAATAACGGACAAAGTGAATATGATCTTGCAGTCACTTACGATGAAGCTTATGACTTAGATACTCCAAGTAATCCGGGTCTAGCTTTTGGAGGGTGGTACCTTGATGATACAACCTTAATTTCTAGTAGTGGAACTTGGACTTATACTGGTGTTAGCATTATTAATGCTAGATGGGAATCCGGTAACTTTAACTTCACATTAAATAGCGATAATGTCTCATATTCTGTTTCGTTAACTGCAGAAGGAAAAACTGTTTCAGAAATTATTATTCCTTCTTCTTATAACGACCTTCCAGTTACTGTTTTAGAGGCAGACTTTGCAAAGAGCAATACCTCTATTGAAAGAGTTGTCATTCCAGGAACTATTAAGTCTATTCCAGCTGATAGTTTTAATGGTTGTACAAAATTAAGCGAAGTGGTTTTTAATGATGGCTTATTAACTATTGGTGACAATGCCTTTAAGAGCTGTAAATTACAGAAAGTAATTATCCCTTCTACTTGTACTTCTATCGGTGGTTTTGCCTTTGATTTAAATAGTAGTCTATATCATGTTTATATTCCTGACTCAGTTACCTCGATGGGCACTTACGCCTTTGATGATATTAATAGCCTAGCTTATATATGTATTGAACATACTTCAACCCCAACAGGCTGGCCATCTTCTTGGACGGGCAAAACTGTTTATACCAAATCCACAAAATTAGTGGAAACTGATGAATACAACTATGTTGTTACATCTAATTATGGCGATTTAAGTGTCACAATTTTAAGATTAGGAACAGAAACTAGTAAACTTCAAAGTTTTATTTTCCCAGGCGAAATAGAAGGCATTACTGATATTAAAGTTGGTATTAAATTGTTCTATAACAATCTATATATCCGCACTCTAGACCTTACTGGAGTCACTCGAATTAATGATTATGCATTTACATATTGCTCAAATTTGAACACTGTTACTTTTGCTAACTCTCTTTCATATATTGGAAAATCTGCGTTCCGCTACTGTACTTCCTTAACTAGAGTGGAATTACCTGATAGCCTCACCAATATTCAAGAAATGGCGTTTGATGGATGTTCTAATCTTACATATGTGTATTTACCAAACTCTGTCTTAACAATTGGACAATACGCTTTCGATGATTGTGATAAAGCAACTATTTATACTACTGCACATGCTGCAGGTAGTAGTTGGGCCAGTTCATGGAACGGCTCTTCCCCTGCTGAACCAGTTTATTATGACTTTGTCTCATTAAATGAGGCTGAAGATTTTAACTATGTTGTTCAATCTTATCAAGATGAGTTATATGTCTCGATTATCAGTATTAAAGATAGTGCTAAAACAAAGAAAAACATCGTTATTCCTGATGAAATTGATGGTATTAGCGATATTCGTTTAGTTACTAAGCTATTCTATGGATTTAGCGAATTAGTTTCTATTGATGTTGGTAGTGGAGTTAAATCGATTCCTGAAAGTTGTTTCTATAACTGTTCTAAACTTGAAACAGTAGTTTTACATGAAGGATTAAAGACTATTGGAAAGACCGCATTCTATAACTGTTCTAAATTATCTTCTATTAATATGCCTTCCACATTAACTTCGATTGGTTATTCAAGCTTCGACCACTGTTCTTCTTTAAGAGAAGTAGTAATTCCTCTTAGTGTTACCACAATTGGCTCATACGCCTTTGATGTGAGTGGAAAAATGGCATTATTAATTGAAGTTAGCGCTGATCAACCTAACTGGGCAAGTAACTGGTATGGCGCTAATACTTCTAACAAACAATTTGTTTATGACTATGTTTCTAGAGGAGTTATTGGCGAGTTTAGATATGCTAAAGCATCTAATGGTGTTACCAATACAGTCTATATTTTGGGATTAAAAGAAGGAAGTAATGCTACCAATTTAGTATTACCAGATCAAATTGAAGGAATCTCTAATATTAAAATAAGTCCATACGCTTTCCAAAATAACACCATTATGAAAACCATTGATTTAGGTAATTCAGTTACTTTCATTGGTGCCTATGCTTTTGGTGGCTGTACATCTTTAGCGTCGGTGATTATTCCAGCAAGCTGTACAATCATTAAATCTTATGCTTTCGCAAATTGTCCTAAGACTTGTGTATTAAACTGTATGATCGATTCCCTACCTTCTACATGGGAATCAAATTGGAATAATAATTCCTGCCAAGTTGTCTGGGGTTATGTCCGATAAATAATAAAATTAACGAGATTAGTATCTCGTTTTTTTATGGGGTTTTCATTTATTTGTCTTTAAAAAGGATTTTTTTCTTATTGTGTGGCACTTTTGTGACACACGCACGTATAGAATATTGATGATTATTTATTTCTATATTTTTTATGAAAGGATGACATCATATGGAAAAAACATGGATTAAAAGAATATCGTTATCACTTGCTTGTTTGTTAGGCTTTGGTGTGCTTGCAACAACTTTTGCTGTTGCTTCTAAAAAGAACGCTCCAGTAAAGGTAGATGCCGCTACTACTACAACAGCCACCTTAACATATAGTGATGTATTAGCACACGCTCGTAGTGATTATAAAAAAACTGAATGGGGTGATTGGCAGTGGTGGAAAGTCATAAAATCGTCTGGCGATATAGTAGCTGGTGATAATACTTATTTTGTAAATAACAAAGCTTATACTGATGGGGCGACAAAAATCGATTTTTCCATCTCCTTTAAAGATGGTTATGTCATCCCACGAATCGAAATGGTCGCCGTAACTCTTGCTAGAAACTCAAATAGTTTCAGCTGGACGATTGAAGATGATTATTACAATCAAAATCCGCCATATAAAGTCTATTTTGAGGATACTACTAGTGGTGAACGTCATGCAATTGAATCGATGACACTTACCTATACTTTTACGAAATATACAGTAAGTCTTAATTCTAATGGTGGAACTGGAGGATTAAGTTCAGTTAAAGTTCCTTATAATCGTGCTATGCCAACCATTTCTTCGTCTAACCTCCCAACTAGAAATGGTTACGTATTTCAAGGCTATTACGATACAAGTGCCGACACTGGTGGAAATCAGTACTATAAAGCCAACGGAACTTCTGCTAGAACCTTCACAAACAAAAACGATTCTCTTAAACTTTATGCACGTTGGGCATTAGCTCAAAAACCGGTCAATATCACTAAAGGTACCGGTCTTAGCAATGTATATGTTTCCTCTAATGGTAATGTTACTGATGCTTCTTCATCAGATTTAAAATCAAGTGGCACTAATTTTGCCCAAAATTCAACAGTTTATGGTTATGTCAAGCTTGCTGCAGGATACCAAGCGCAAAGTGGGTGGACTTTAAAAGCAGGAACTGCCGATACTGCGGGTGCATTATATCTCGTTGGTTCAGGGACTGTTTCATCCTCTGGATATGATTTCGGTACATTTAATGCTTCCACAATAACTTATAGTATTGATTACGAACTTAATGGTGGTAGCATAGCAACTGCCAATCCAACTTCATATACAATAGAAAGTGATACATTTACTTTAAATAATCCAACAAAAGAAGGATATAACTTTTTAGGTTGGTCTGAAGAAGGTAAATCAGGGTATACGGAAACTGTTACTATTACAAAAGGAACATATGGAAATAAAAAATATACCGCTAACTGGGCATTAGTGGAAGAACTCCAAGCTGTTGTTGATGCAATTAATGATCTTGGTGGACCAACTAATATCTCTTATCCTGGTAGTAAAACAGGTTTAGAGAGTGCTGAAAGTTTATATAGTGCTTTAGACCCTACTTTAAAAAGTATATTAGATACTGATTATGCCGATTTAGTCAATGAATTAATTGAAGATCGAAATCAATATGATTCCTTAAGAAGTGCTGCAATTAATAATGCCATTGATAAGATTGATGCTATTAGCGAACCTATTTCATATCCAAGAAGTAGAGATGAGGTTTTTGCTGCTAGAGACGCTCTTGCTGATTTAGATGAATTAGATAGAGTTGATACTGTTGTTACCAATTTAAGTGATTACAACGATGCATTGGATACATATAATGCTTTAAGAGATATAGCAGTTGATCAAGTTATTGAAGCAATTAATAACATATCTAGAGATGGCGAAGGGAAAATCTTATATCCAAATAGTAAACCATCTTTAGAAAACGCTGAGTCTTTATATGATGCATTAGCAGAAGAAGAAAAAACTCCTACAGTAGTGACAAATTATAATGATTTACTCCAAGCTAGAAGCGACTATAACGCTTTAAGAGAAGATAGGGTTCAAGATGTTATTGATGCGATTGATGACATTTCTAAACCATTTGATGACAATAGAGAAGAGCAAATTACTACTGCTCAAGACTTATTTGATGATTTAGATAGTTCCGACAAAGATTCATCAGTTATAACTAATTTAAATAAATTAGAAGACGCTCATGCTGCAGATGATGTTGCAGACGCTATTGAAGTTCTTCCAACTGTTAGTGATACCGATGAATATCGTGTTTTAGTTAATGAAACTAGAGACGCTTATGACAGTTTAACAAGCGACCAAAAAGGATTTATTGGTGAAGATATACTTGAATTGTTGGTAAGTAGAGAACAAGCTTTATTAGTTATTGATGCAATTAATAATATTGGTGATCTCTCTTATCCAGGAAGTAAAGATTTATTAGATGTCGCTAATGATTTGTATGCTGAATATATTGCTGCAGGCTATCCAGCTGAATTTATCGTTAATTATCAAACCTTAGTGGATGATAATACTAATTATAATAACGCTGATGCAGTTGCTGCTTTAATCAAAGCAATACCTGCTCCAAGCGAATCAGACGCATATTATGATGCAGTTGATACTGCTAAAGCGGCTTATGATGCCTTAGCCACAGCCGAACAAGCTTTATTAGAATCTGCTATCTTTGATAACGAAACTGGTATTACATACGCTCAATATTTAGCTGATCAAGTAGCTGCTAGAGACGTAATTGAAAGAATTCAAAATATCGGACAAGTTGTTTATAGTGGCGAAGATGATTCTTTAGAGGCTATTGTATACGCTGAAACCGGATATAATGCTTTAAGCGACGCTCAAAAAGCTATTGTTGATGGTGTTAATCACAATACTTTAACTAAAGATAGAGCAGACTATGACGCAGTTGACGCAGTTGCGACATTAATTGAATTAATTCCAGAAGCCGAAGCTAGTAGTGACTACTATAATGCTGTTGATTCAGCGGCAGCTGGATATGCTCAATTAACCGCAGATCAACTTGCAATTATTAATGCTGCAACCGCACTTGATTATGAAAAAGTATTAGCGGATAACGTCGCTGCTAGAGCGGTGATTGAAGAAATCGCTAATATTGGTACCGTTACTTATGATGGTGGAGTTAACGACTCATTAGCAAAAATTGTTTCTGCTGAAACTAATTATGGTAATTTATCTGACGACCAAAAAGAGATTGTTAATAGTGCAAACTACAGCACATTAACTGATGACCGTGCAGTTTATGATAATGTCAGTGCAGTGGCTGATTTAATTAAAGCTATTCCTGCTGTTGCAGAAAGCGAAGAATATTATGATGCAGTTGATACAGCAATTGCTGCATTCAACTTATTAAGCGTAGAAGAACAAAATGTTTTAAAATCTTCTATATTTGATTCAGAAACTGGAATTACATATTATCAATATTTATTTAATCATGTTGCTGCTAGAGACGTGATTGAAAGAATTCAAAATATCGGACAAGTCGTTTACGGCGGAGAAGATGATTCTTTAGAGGCTATTGTATACGCTGAAACCGGATATAATTCTTTAAGCGATGCTCAAAAAGCTATTGTCGATGGTGTTAACCACAACACTTTAACTAAAGATAGAGTAGACTATGACGCAGTTGACTCAGTTGCGACATTAATTGAATTAATCCCAGACGCTGAGGCAAGCGAAGAATATTATAACGCTGTTGATTCAGCGGCAGCTGGCTATGCTCAATTAAGCGATGATCAACTTGCAATTATTAATGCTGCAACCGCACTTGATTATGAAAAAGTATTAGCGGATAACGTCGCTGCTAAAGAAGTTATTGAATTAATTGGTAAAATTGGTTCCTTAACTTATGATGGAGGTATCAATGATTCTTTAAGCGACATTGTTGCCGCAGAAACTGCTTATGATGCCATTAAGGATAACGCAGATGTTAAAGCTATTGTTGATTCAGTCAACCATCAAACTTTAGTGGATGATAGAACAATTTATGATCACGCTGATTCAGTTGCTAAATTAATTGAAGCTATTCCTGCTCCAGCTGAAGACCAAGACTATTATGATGCAGTTGATGCTGCTAGAAGTGCATATGCTGCCATAACAGAAGCGGAGAAACAATTACTAATTGAAGCAATTTTTGATCCAGCTATAAATATGACCTATGCCGAATATTTATATAATCAAGGTTTAGCTAGAGATGTAATTGAAACAATTGAAAATATTGGTGAACTTACTTATGACGGTGGTGTTAATGATTCATTAGCTGATATCGTCGCTGCAGAAACTGCTTATGACGCAATTAAAGATAATGAATACGTAAAAGCTATCGTTGATTCTGTTAACCATCAAACTTTAGTGGATGATAGAACAATTTATGATCACGCTGATGAAGTAGCTAAATTAATTGAAGCTATTCCTGCTCCAGCTGAAGATCAAGACTATTATGATGCAGTTGATGCTGCTAGAAGTGCATATGCTGCCTTAACAGAAGCGGAGAAACAATTACTTAAAGATGCTATTTACGATCCTGCTACTAACATGACCTATGCCGAATATTTATTTAATCAAGGTTTGGCTAGAGATGTAATTGAAACAATTGAAAATATTGGTGAACTTACTTATGACGGTGGTGTTAATGATTCATTAGCTGATATCGTCGCTGCAGAAACTGCATATGACGCAATTAAAGATAATGAATACGTAAAAGCTATCGTTGATTCTGTTAACCATCAAACTTTAGTAGATGATAGAGAAAGCTATAATGCAGTTGACCATACTGTTTCATTAATTGAAGAAATTGGCGAAATTAAACACGACGAAGAAACTAAGCAAGACCTAGAAGAAGCTTGGGAAGCATATAATTCTTTAAGCACAGAAGAACAAGCTTTAGTCCAAGGATATAACAACACTTATAAGACATTAGATGATGATCAACATGTTTATGATGCTTTAGTCTTAATTGATGATATTGGCACTGTCAGTTATGACTCTGAATCAGAAGAAAAGATTAACCAAGCTAGAGAATATTATGATTCTTTAACCGAAGATCAAAAAGAACAACTTGGTGAAGAACCATTAGTGGTTTTAGTCAATTCAGAAACTGAATACGCTAGATTAGAAAAGAACGCAAACATCTTAGTAATTATTCTCTTAATCGTTGTTTGTTTAACTATCATTGGTGGCATTTGGTTCTTATTCTTCTTATTAAAAAAGAAAAGAAAAGATGATGATGATGACGAAAACAAGAATAACGGAAAAGGTAAACCAGTAAAAGCAATGTCTATTGGTGGTTTCCTCCCAGGAGTTACTCTTATTAGTCATTATCTTGACGCTCCATATATTGCCTTATACGTTTTAGCAGGTGTTACAGTCTTACTTTGGATCTCAATTCTTGTTGTTGTAATCATGAAGAAAAAACAAGTTGGTCCATTCAAGAAGAAAGAAGTCGTTTCTAAAGTGGAACCACAAGCTTCTGTGTCTTCTAGTGAAGATGAAGAAGTGGAAACTATTTCAGATGAGAAAGGTAATATCTTTCAAATTAGATATATTAAATCCTTTACTGCTAAACTCATTCAATCTCCAGAAGAAACTAAAAAATATTATGAAGAACTTAAAAACGAAGTTCTCTCTTATAAAAAAACGAACTCAAGAGTGAGCTGGCATTATGATGCGGTTAATTCTGGAAGAAACTATGTCTTAAAGTTTGCGATTAGAGGAAAGACACTTTGTGTCTATCTTCCTTTAGATTCTGAATCTTTAGAAGAAAAATATAAAGTCGAAAGAAGCGAATCTAAGAGATTTGAAGATGTTCCTTGCTTATATCGAATCAAGAATGATCGAAGATGTGAATATGCAAAAGAATTAATTGCTTTAGTAGCTTCTAACCTTGGCTTAGAAAAAGGTGAGGAACAACATGAAGCATATTCAAATCTCCCATATGAACCAAATAAACCACTAGTGGCTAGAGGTTTAATCAAAGAACAAAAAGTTCAAGTAAATAAACCATCTGAACAACAAGTTCTTGAAACTAAAGTTAGTAGTGACGGGGATGAAATAGTGGTCACTAAAGATGAAAAAGGTAATATCTTTGAAATTAGATATATCAAGTCATTTACTGCGAAACTTTCACAAAGTGAAAAAGACGTTAAAGACTATTATACAGTTTTAAAGAACTATGCTTTATCTTATAAAGACGCTCATAGTAGAGTCTCTTGGCATTATGACGCCATTAACGTTGGAAGAGACTATGTTATTAAATTTGCTATAAGAGGAAAGACACTATGTGCTTATTTCGCTTTAGATACCTCTAAATTAGATGAAAAATATAAAGTAGAAGAAGCTAAAGGCAAGAAGTTTGAAGAAGTTCCAGTCTTATATCGAATTAAAAACGATAGAAGGTGTGAATATGCGAAAGAATTAATTGATGAAGTGATGAAGAAAGTTGGAGCTGATCAAGGCGAAGTACCTACTGAAAATTATTCTATTCCTCATCAATCCAATAAAGCATTACTTGCAAAAGGATTAATTAAAGAACTTAAAACCGCTGTTAAAAAGAAAGAAACTCATCACATCGAACATTTAGTGACGTCTATCAGTGTTGAAGAAGCCGATAAATTAATGAGCGATGAAGATGCAGAAGTGATGATTGAAGTAGATAAGTCGAGTAAAACTCACGTTGGCAAAAAAGCAATTGTAAATATCGACGAATTGGAAGCTAGCTTCAATAACGGAGATAAAGTCACATTAGAAACTCTACAAGAAAAGAAACTCGTCGCTAAAGATGTCGGAAGAGTTAAACTCTTAGCAAGAGGTCAACTTGATAAGAAACTCGATGTTCATTTACAAGAATATTCCATCCAAGCTGTGAAGATGATTCTTCTTGTCGGTGGGAAAGTTCAAAAAGCCAAATAATTAATAAAGTGTGCGTTTTCTTTATATTTATCACTATATATAAGATAAGTTATTTGAAGCGTAGTTTATAATTGATCTATCTCTACACTTAGTATAATGTCATTTAGTTGACACTATTAATGTCATTTCATTCGTTGCAATTTACATCGTATTCAAGTTGGTGGACGTGATTTTTATATTAATCTCTTAGCCAGAATGCTAAATAAAGACGATCCAAGATATCCAATACAAAACTGAATGAGATTAAAAGACACAATAGTGGGAATTATTAAACAATGAACATTTTAACCGCGTCGAATTCGACCCCCTATTAACAGAGTCAGGCAAGAATTCGTTTACAATGTCGCCGACACGATGGGTTAATGAATTTAACGCAATTGGAATTAGGACTAAATCAACTAAGAATGGTGGCACATTTGCCCATCGTGATATTGCATTAGAATTTGCTTCATGGATTTCGACGGAAGCATAGACAAAATAAACATAACATTTGTAAGAGAAAATTCCGAAAAATAATGTTTTAATTCTAAAAACGGAATTTAGTTTTTCAATTTATATTTCTTTTGAAAAAAAATGAGTTTTGCTTAATGCATTAGTATTATTAAGCTATAATATTACTGTTCATATATTTAGACCATAGGCGCTATGAACTAGCTAATAGCAAAGTCGACCATACGCAGGTAAACTGTGGCCAATGGGTATGTGGACTATCACACTACGTGTTAGGATGTGATAATAGGGAAAGTATTGCCCAGTAATGATATGAATGTCTAAGATAAATGGCGACCCTTAGGACACGGTCTTGGATATAAGAAGATCATCGCGCTCCCTACAATTATTTATTTAATTGAGCATGTGGCCATCACAAGGATGATGTAACACCAGCAGTTACGGGACTTAGTCGATAACTGCCAACAAGGTGTTTTTCATTTGGATGGTTTTTTATTACCCTAGAAATAGGGCTTTTTCTTGTTTAAGAGTATGATTAATTCATATTTCTTGGATTATTGGCTTAGCCTAAGTAGGTGGAGGTAGGCATATCTCTCCCTAGCGGATAAACAACG
>Ga0310695_10002618_pt1 | contig 37468 bp, 27 predicted proteins | sample RumenRJG_04DNA_FD_203882 | JGI IMG/M metagenome (GOLD analysis project Ga0310695, IMG submission 203882) | Bovine rumen microbial communities from Lethbridge, Alberta, Canada - RJG_04 (v2) (version 2) | ecosystem: Host-associated > Mammals > Digestive system > Stomach > Rumen | place: Canada...
CAGACGGCCAATCCGCGAGACTGTTTTCCTTCAGCTCCTTTCACGTGCCTTTGATATTTCTTACAATTTTATCATTACACTTTTAGTGACTTTGATGTATTGACAAAGGTCACTTCATAACAGAGTACCTATATTACAGAATAACTGATTATAAGACAGATGAACTACAGGGAAGGAGATTCGAGAAAAATATGAGCAAAGAGATAAAATGGGCTGTACTGGGAACAGGTGTAATTGCAAATGAAATGGCTGCAGGTCTTCAGAAAATGGGTAAATCTCTTTATGCAGTAGGAAATCGAACCTATGATAAAGCGGTTGCTTTTGCAGAAAAGTATGGTATCGAAAAAGTCTATCCGTCAATCGATGAAATGTTTGCCGATGAAGATGTGGATATTATCTACATAACGACTCCTCATAATACCCATTATGGTTTTATGAAGAAAGCTTTGGAAAATGGTAAACACATCCTGGTTGAAAAATCTATCACTTTGAATTCTTCAGAACTATGCGAAATGATCAGCCTGGCAAATGAAAGAGGCCTTATACTTGCAGAAGCAATGACAATCTGGCACATGCCGATATACAAGAAACTGTGGAAGATCATAGAAAATGGAGAGCTTGGAAAAGTTCAGATGATAACGGTGAACTTTGGAAGCTTCAAAGATTATGATATGAAGAACAGGTTTTTTAATCGAAAATTGGCAGGTGGAGCAATGCTTGATATTGGAGTATATGCCCTAAGCATTGTCCGTAGCTTCATGGAAGAAAAACCCGAAAATCTGATGAGCCAGTGGAAGAGTGCACCGACCGGAGTTGATGAGCAGGCGACTATTCTATTACAAAATGATAAGAATCAGATGGCAACTGTAGCTCTTACCATGCACTCAAAGCAACCTAAACGAGTAATGATAAGTTGTGAAAAGGGCTATATAGAGATAATGGAGTTTCCACGTGCTGATAAAGCGATTATTACAGAAGCCTTAACCGGCGAAAAAAGGGAAATATCAGCAGGGAATACGGCAGATGCTTTGTACTATGAGCTTACAGATATGGAAACAGCAATTAATAGCGGAGATGCTTCTGTTATGAAACTACAGTATTCGATTGATGTAATGGATATTATGACAAGGCTTAGAAATGAATGGGGATTGAAATATCCTGAGGAAGAGTAAATCGGAAGTTAAATGAACAAATTCTGATTGATAGTTCAAAAGTCTACAAATATTATAATTACATACGCACACCAAAGCCATGAGGAAAACCTTGTGGCTTTTTCTTTTTTGAATATTTGAATTGATTCAATTTACAACACGAGTGGACAAATTGTCCACTTTTTTTTTTTTAGCTTCATTTTGCCCCGCCGTTGATGAAGCGTTAGACAAATACCGTGTTTGCCAAAGGCGGGATTGGATGCAACGTTACGTTGCGAAAAGATAGTGAATAATGAAACAGGGAGAACTTAACGAATGAATGAAAAATATCAAAAACTAAATCGGCTGTATAATGAAACGCTCCCACGCATTTGCAGCTCTCCGCAGGAGTACAACCGATTTCTGCAAACTGCCGCATTCAACTTCCGCATGAGCTTTAACAATGCGGTCGCGGCGTTTGCGCAGAATGTCGGCACCGACCTTCTGCTGACCTACGACCAATGGCAACTCTACGGGCGTGTGCCGAAGCGGTATTCCAAACAAACGCTTTTGTTTGACAATGCCAATCGCGGGCGTTACACGATTACCTACCAACACTCTACTACCGTAGAGGATAAACGTCTGAATGGCAATCACAGGGAAATGAAGCTGTTCGCCTATGAAAACAACGACAGCGTTGTCAAGGCGGTACAGAGCATTTACCAATCGGACGAAACCTCGATGCAACAGATTTTCTACAGCGAAACCATGCAGCGCGTAAACGATTTTGTGACCGAGGATTTCTTGGCGGTGGACAACCCGACGGAGTTCTTGTCAAAGTCCGTTGTCAATATGCTGTTGAGCCGCTTCGGAATGGAAATGCCCTACACGGTTCTTTCGTCGTCCATCAGCGCGGAGCAGCTTCAAAAAGCGTTTCGTACTACAATGGACGTATTCCGTGCCGAGTATGCGGAGTTGGCGGTGTCCATTCCCGTTGAGTTGGAAAAGCAACGGCAGGAGCAGGCAAAGCCCGTCCAAGACGCTTACAGCGATTATTATCCTATGGCGCAGGAGTATTTCAAAGCAAAGGACAGCAATCCCGATGCGCTTGTGCTGATCAGGGTCGGCGATTTCTATGAAGCGTTGGGCGATGATGCGCAAACAATGGCAAAGGAGCTTGAATTTACACTGACAAGCCGCACGATCTCCGAGGATAAGCGCGTCCCTATGTGCGGATTTCCCGCATTCAGGATGGACGATTATATCGGCAAGCTCATCGTGAAGGGCATTACCGTTGGCGTAATGACCCGTGATGAAAACGGCGATTATCAGGTGGAGCTGCGTGAGCCTGCCATTGCCGAAGAACAAGTTGAGCCTGTTGCTGCCGAGGAAACGGTCGAGTCTGTACCTGATGAACCTGAAAAGCCGCCTGATTCTGTACCTGATGAACCTGAAAAGCCGCCTGACCGTGTTGAAGCCGAGCCTGACATTCCGAAGGTGTATCAGGTGATCACTAACGCGGGCGACGACGGCGGCTATGATGAAAAGCAGGAATACGCTGACGTTGAAGAAGCCATCAGCGCGGGCAAACAATATCTCGCGGACGGTTATACGGGATTCAGCGTGTTCAACCGCGATACGCAGATCATCGAACACACCGAGGGTGAGTTTGATGTTGAAAGCGCGTTTTCTATTGATGTGCTGAAAATCAACAATGCTCCTGTTACTTCGGTTGCAGATGACGACCGCTTTGTGGACGGCTTGAGCTTTGACGTTGACTACTTTGACCGTCGCTTTGAGGATAAGAGTATCCCGTTTTTAGGCGACGATGAAAGTATAAAGGCGATCCTGCTGTCAACGCAGTATTTATCTGCGACAAAAGCAGAAATCGCAGCGTATTTTGATGCGGTACACGACCATCAAAAGCGAATTGATTATCTCAAAAGCATTTTCAATAACGCTTTTTCGGAGGTCATTATTCCTGACGGGCGAAGAATGGGATATAAGCCCTATAAAAATGTCTTGCAGCTTTGGGAAGGCAGTATGTCAAGTCCCACCGCGCAGGGTTATTATGATTGGGGCGTGATTGCTCAATTCTATGACGGTATGCGGCTGCTCGGCGAGCTGCGTGACCCTGCGGAAGCACAAAAGCCACAGGAGGGGCAATTAGAGCTGATAGAAGGTTTTTCGAGTGAAGGAAAGCCTTCTTTTGTTTTTTCAGAGGAACTCATTGACGTTGTTCTCACAAGAGGAAGCGGCGTTTCCGAAGGCAAAATGCGGATTTACGAACAATTTCAAAAGCCGTCTACCCCAAAAGAGCGTATCAGCTTTTTGAAAAACGAATACGGATGGGGCGGCTACGGTCCTGTTATCGCCGGTACGGGAATCAACGAAAGCCATAGCGGAAAGGGTATCGAACTGTCACGCGGCTACGGTGATGATGTGCCGCGTATCTTGTTGAAGTGGAATCAGGTGGAAAAGCGTATCGGCGAGCTGATACGCCTTGACCGTTATCTCACTCCGCAGGAGAAAGAAATCTATCCCAAATGGCATGAGCAGCAGGAATATCGCAGAACAGGTGTTACCGCGATTGTGGGAGAACTGCCCGAACCTGTTGTTTCCGAGCCTTACGCACCCGAACTTCCTGCGACTGTATTATCGGAATCCGCCAATAAAAATGATTTTCTCTGGCAGGACTATTCTAAAGCCAAAGCGGAGAACCCCGACAGAATCGTGATTGTCCACGTCGGCGATTATTTTGAAATCATGGGAGCCGACGCGGAGAGAATCGGACGGCAGCTTGACGCTTCTTTAGGCAAGCGTTATCTCTCAAACGGAGAATATGTTGCCGTATTCGGTTATCCGGCGCGGCAGGCACAGCTCTATGTGGATATGCTTTTGGACAGAGGAAACGACCTTGCCTTTATCCGCGAGGAGAACGGCGAACTCAAACAGTATCACCTCAATTCCGATTCAAAGGAAAGCCCCGTAAACTCGCGCCTTATCGCTAAGGTGGAGTATCTGGATAAGAGCGGCAAGGTTGACAGCACGTTGGATTACACAAGTGAATATCGGCTGAAAAAAGATATTCAGGAGGAAACCGACGTTGGCAATGGCATGAATGTTTATCTATATCGTGACGAAAATGCAAATGTCATAAAGCACGATTATTTGAAAAAGAACAAGTCAGTAAAGAAACTTGAAATCATCAATTATCAGCCGTTGCCGTCAGAACATTCCATTTTGCTTGAGAAAGCTGCCAAACTCTTAGATGAATTCTGTGAGAAGGAGTACGACAGCGAAGGCGCTGACTATTCCGATCAAACCGCAGTCAATATCGCCTACACCACAACCGAGGACGAATTGCATGAGATTCAAGCCGATGTCAACCTTGTGGATTACTATATCGAAACAAAGGTTGACGGTAAGCGCGTCAGCATTGAGCAGTACGATTCGCTGAATGATTTGGTTGAAAACGGCTTAGTAGGAATTGAATTCGGCGATTTGGTTTATGTCAGCGACGAACAGCTCGCACCATTCTACGAAAGCCCGGACGACGTTCCCGGTGAGAAGCCGCCGCAGGAGATGATTGATGTTCCTCCCGAAAAGCCGACGATTACTCTCACGCAGCAGGAGATCGACCGCCTACTGATTCAAGACCCTGCCATTAAAGAAGCCAAGCTGAGAATTTATGCCGCGTATCAGGAAGGTATGAGTGAGGAACAAATCACGCGGATTCTAAAGCAGGAATACCGTGATTCGGGCGGTGTGATTCGCCGCGACGACAAAACATTTCTACGAAACTGCAATTCGCAGGGCATTTGCGTCGGCGACATCGGCGGCGATTATCTGCCTACCGTCATTACCTTTCATCAGATATATCAGCGTATCGGTGAGCTGATAAAAGATAACCGTTATCTCAACGAACGGGAGCTAGAGGAATTTAACCGCATTGACCCCGACGAAAACTCCGTCATTGATTTCTATGACGTGCGTTTTTCGTATAAGCTCGGCGACACCGCTTTTTTGAACGGCAAACCGTATATCATATCTGCGCTGTCAGATACATGCGTAATGGCATATCCCGAAGATTCACCTTTATTTGTCGAGAAATTTCCGCGTCCGCTCTTTGAGGAAATGATGAACGTCAGCGCGGCGGACAATAAGCACCTGATTGTCAGAGGGACGATAACCTACGACATCTATCAGCTTGGAGAAACCGACGATGCGCAAAAGATGTTGTTTAGGTCTTTAGAGAATATCCATAATCAAGGGCTGACGGTCAACCACTCGGATTATGAAAAGGTATATTCGGGCGAAATGAAGCGCGGCGAAACGCTTGAGGATATTTACGAAACATTCAATGTTCATCACCCAGAAGATTTTACGGGACACAGCCTGTCAACGTCTGATGTTGTGGTGATCCATCAATTCGGCACCGACCGCGCGTTCTTCTGCGACAGCGTTGGGTTCCCTGAAATCAAAGGCTTTTTTGAACAGAAGGTAATCGAGGAACCCGAAGCTCCGACGGTCATTGAAGTCCCTGTTGAAGATGTTACTGATGTTATTTCTTCCCCTGATGGGATTCCGACAGAGGAACCCGCAGTTGAATCCGAAGATGTTATCGAAGTCGAAAACTTCATCATTACCGATAATGATATAGGCGTTGGCACACCCTCACAGCGTTACCAAAACAACGTGAACGCTATCCGAACGCTCCATGAGCTGCAAGCCGAGAATCGTTTGCCAACTTCCGCAGAACAGAAAATACTCTCGCAATACGTTGGTTGGGGCGGTCTGTCAGAGAACCTTAGACCCGGCAGCAACCATTATCAGGAGCTGCGCGAACTGCTTTCTCAGGAGGAATACCGCGCTGCCTGTGATTCGGCTCTCACAGCCTTTTACACACCGCCTGTTGTTGTAAAGTTCGTTTACAAAGCGTTGAATAATATGGGCTTTACCAACGGAACCGTTCTTGACCCTGCCTGTGGTACGGGTCATTTTTTCGGTTTGCTGCCTGATGAGCTGCGTGGTAACGTCGCATTGCACGGTATTGAGATAGATAGGATTTCGGGCGAGATCGCTCAAATGCTTTATCCCAACGCCAATATCAAGGTGCAGGGCTTTGAGGATACGAAGATTCCCGACAACTATCTTGATGTCATTGTCGGCAATGTTCCGTTCGGCGATTTTACGGTCTTTGACACGGCGTACAACAAACACCGCCTGATGATTCATGATTACTTCTTTGTTAAGTCGCTCGATAAGGTTCGACCGGGCGGTATCGTCGCCTTTATCACCTCGACGGGTACGATGGATAAGCATAATCCGAGAGCCAGAGAAATGCTTGCGGAAAAAGCCGATTTGCTCGGCGCGATCCGCTTGCCGAACAACACGTTCAAAGCTGCCGCAGGCACCGACGTATCCTCTGACATTATCTTTTTGCAAAAGCGCACAAGCACAGAGCTTCTCCATGAATATCCCGATTGGTGTTATACCGTTAAATATGATGATGAAAGGGAAATCAACAGTTACTTCTCCGCACACCCCGAAATGATTTGCGGCAAGTTAGAGCTGAAATCCTCACGGTTTGGCGGTATGGACATTGTGTGCGTTCCAAACGAGGATGTACCTCTAAGCGACGAGCTGAACCGCGCTATTCAGTACATTCAAGGCTCCTATGTGCCATACACCGCCGCCGATGAAGCGGAGGAAGAAATAACGAGCGTTATCGCCGATGAAGCGGCGCGCAACTATTCCTTCTTCGTCAAGGGCGAAACGATCTACTACCGCGAAAACGGTATGATGACCGAGGTTCCCTATACCGGCAAGAAAGCGGAGCGCATTAAGGAGCTTGTTAAGCTCACCGACGTGACGCGCGAGCTGATCGAAACCGAAGCCTACGGCTATGACGACCAAAAGATAGACAGCCTGCGCAAGCGGCTCAACGCCGTCTATGATTCGTTTTACCGCGATTACGGCAGTATCAACAGCTTTGCGAACAACGTTTTTAAGCGCGACAACAGCTATCCGCTTCTCTGCTCTCTGGAGAACATCACGACCGACGAGATCACCGAAAAGCCGATTGTCACCAAAGCGGACATTTTCTTTACGCGGACGATCGCGCCGCATATTGAAATCACTTCTGCGGAAAGCGCCGAGGAAGCGTTGATTATCTCCATGTCACAGCGCGGCAGAGTTGACCTTGCGTATATGTCTCAGCTCACGGGTGATTCACAGGAAAAGCTGATCGCGGAGCTGAACGGCGACAGCATTTTCTTAAAGCCCTATGAGGGCGAATACGTCACCGCCGATGAATACTTATCGGGCAACGTCAGAGAAAAGCTGAAAACCGCACAGGTCGCTGCCAATGAGGACGAAAAATACAAGGTAAACGTCACGGCGTTGGAAAAGGTTATCCCGAAGGATATTCCGTCGTCCGAAATCTCTGTCCGCTTGGGTACAACGTGGATTCCGGTCAAGTATTACAACGACTTCTTGGAGGAAACGTTTAATCCATATTCAACCAATATCGAGGTTCAGTACAATGAGCTGATGGGCAACTACTATGTCACAGGAAAAACGCTCGATAATTTCTCGGTGGAGTCTGTCAGCAAGTTCGGTATGAAAGAGCGGAACGGCTACCGTATTTTGGAGGACAGCCTGAACCTGAAAACCTCTGAGGTCAGAGAAACCAAATACATTGACGGCAGAGAGGTCAGCGTTGTCAACCGCGAAAAAACCATTATTGCACAGAATAAACAGGAATATCTGAAACACACATTTCAGGAGTGGGTGTACAAAGACCCGACGCGGCGCAGAGAATTGGAACGCATTTATAATGATCAATTCAACTGTCTTGTGCCGCGGCAGTACGACGGATCTCACCTGACATTCCCCGGCATGAATCCCAATATCCATTTGCGCGAACATCAGGTGAATGCCATTGCGCGTATGCTTTACGGCGGCAACACCTTGTTGGCACATCAGGTAGGTGCGGGCAAGACGTTTGAGATGATTGCGGGAGCCATGAAGCTAAAGGAGCTGGGCTTGGTTCATAAATCACTCATTTGTGTCCCAAAGCATTTGACAGCGCAGACAGGCGCGGAGTTTATGCGGCTTTATCCTGCCGCCAATATCCTTGTAGCAGAGGAAAAGGATTTTACGCCGCAGAACCGCAAGCGTTTCTGTACGCGAATCGCTACAGGCAACTACGACGCGATCATTATCGGTCACACTCAGCTCGAAAAAATACCCCTTTTGCCGCAGACGCAGATTGAGATTTTTCAAAAGCAGCTCGATGAAGTGATTACGGCGTTGGAACAGGCAGAAATTGATGGTATGGCAGGAGCTACCGTCAAATCGTTAGCGCGAACCAAAAAGGCGGTTGAAAACAAGCTCAAGCAGTTAGAGGAAAAGGCATTAGTCAAGGACGACGTTATTCATTTTGAGGAATTGGGCGTTGACCAACTGTTTATTGACGAAGCACATTTGTTCAAAAACCTTTTTATCTATACAAAAATGACGAATGTTGCGGGCGTCGGCTCAGGCTCGGAGAGCGGACGCGCTTCTGATTTATACGGCAAAATCAATTATCTTGACCAATTCAATCCGGGCAGGGGCGTTGTGTTTGCCACCGGAACGCCGATTGCCAATACCATGTCTGAAATGTTCACTATGCAGCGTTATCTACAGCCGCACACGCTGAAAACAATGGGATTGATGAACTTCGACAGTTGGGCGACGACGTTCGGTGAAACGGTCACGGCGTTGGAGATCGCGCCCGAAGGCAAGGGCTACCGCGCAAAAACGCGCTTTGCCAAATTCAATAATATCCCTGAACTGATGGCGATGTTTAAGGAAGTCGCCGACGTTCAAACCTCTGAAACGCTAAAGCTCCCTGTTCCCGAAGTCAAACGCGAAATCGTTGAGATTCAGCCGACAGAGGAACAAAAGTCTATGATTGAGGATTTAGGCGAACGCGCCGAACAAATTCGAATGAAAAGAGTGGAACCCGACGAGGACAACATTCTGAAAATCATCAGCGACGGCAAGGCAATAGCACTTGACCCGCGCATTTTAGACGCGGAAAACGTCGGCGGCGGCAAGGTGTATGCGTGTGCCGAAAAGGTATTTGAGATTTGGGAGCAGAGCAGCGACCAAACACAACTTATCTTCTCCGATTTATCCACGCCGACGGGCAAGAAAAACAAGGGCGAAAACGCTTTTTGTGCCTATGACGAGCTGAAAGAACGGCTCATGCAGCGCGGCATTCCCGAAGAACAGATACAGTTTATTCAGAACTTCAAAAGCTCCAAGGCAAAACAAAAGCTGTTTATGGAAGTGCGCAAAGGCAAGGTCAGAGTTTTGATAGGCTCCACCGAAATGATGGGAACCGGCATGAACGTACAGCACAAGCTAATTGCCCTACATCATTTGGATTGTCCGAATCGTCCTGCCGACATCGAGCAGCGCGAGGGTCGTATTATCCGTCAGGGCAATACGAATCCCACTGTACAGATTTACAACTACGTTACCAAAGGAACTTTTGATGCTTTTATGTACCAGATGGTAGAGCGCAAGCAAAAGTTCATTTCGTCGGTTATGACCGCCAAGCATTTCTCTGAACGTTCTGCCGACGACATCGACGAAGCAACACTCAACTATGGTCAAATCAAAGCCGTAGCCAGTGATAATCCTATGGTGATGAAAAAGTTTGAGGTGGACAACAAGGTGAACCGCCTAAAATCCATTCGTAACGCCTTCATCAACGAACATCGCCGTATGGAGGACGAGGTTCAGTTGATTTTGCCCAATCAAATCCACAAAATGGAAGTCATGGTCGCCAATTACCAAGCGGACGTAGAGTTTGCCGATCAAAATCCCGAACCCGACCCGTTTGATATTGAAATCGGCGGCGAGCATTTCGACAAGCGTTCCAACGCGCTTGAAGCGATTGTGCAGCAGAAAAGCCATCTGAAAGAAAACGAGCTGCTGCCCATCGGAACCTACCGAGGGTTTCATCTGTACTTGTATCAGGAGGGCGTTGGCAGCTTCAAAAACCTATGCTTGACCGTCAAGCACAATTTGGGCTATCGCGTTGAGATTGACCCCTCAACCGGAACGGGTAATCTGGTGCGATTAAACAACGTCATTTCTCACGATATTCCCAAGAAGCACAAGGAAGCCGTCAGCGACCTTGCCAAGCTGCAAAAGCGTTTGGAATCCGCACAAGCGGAAATGAATCAGCCATTTCCACAGGAAGCCGAGTATCAAGCTCTGCTCAAAGAACAGGCAGAGATCAACGCTCAGCTTACTGTTGGTGATGATAAAAGCCCTGACAGCAATGCGGAGAACGAGAGTGAAAGCAGCGAGGAGAACGTCGCCAAAAGCGTTATTCCTTCTTCTGTTGGAACTCCCAAACCGCAGGCACCTGTCAGGAGATTTTCCATGAGGAGGTGATGAAAATTGCAAGAGAACGACTACAATCCTATTGAAATGCGGCGGCACAGAGATACCGACGGCGACGGCATACCCGATTCTGCGGACAGCAGATACACAAAGCCCGACGACGATTATCAGTACCGCAGAATTTCCGATAAGGATTACGACAGGTTGCGTGATGCGGGTATGGATAAATCCGTTCAGCATAAGAGAGAAAACGGCTCGCTGATTATCCGTTATCACAATAGCCAATCCGCGGAGATAGACAGGGTTCTCCGTCATGCACTGCACCCTGTTCAAAAAGCTTAAAACACTTTCTCACTTTACACTATCTGAATTAGAAAGGAAACACAATGGAACCAAAATTTGAATCCAACCAAGCGGCTTTTATGCCGAAGAAAAACGCAGCGCAGGAAACTGAGCTGCAAAAGCTCAATGACGAGCTTGCCAAAGCCGAAGAATCCTTTGAATCAATGCGGCGGTCTATGCCCCTTGTCCCCAATTCCGATTATCTCGGTAAAATGCAGGCGGCGGCTTCGCACATTGAGCAAATCAAGGTGAAAATCGGCAAACTCACTACGGGAGCGACTGCATCTGAAAACACCAACGCTTCCATTTCCAAGTTCACAATTTCCCCGTTGGCACAGCCAATCAACGGTTCGGTTGCCATCTGTTCAGCGACGTTCTACAACACGCTTACCATAAACGGTATTACCATCAACGAGGGAAAGAACGGATTGTTTGTAAAAATGCCGCAGAAGCGCACAAAGCAGGGACGGTTTATCGACGTTGCTCACCCACTGTCGGCAGACGGCAGGCGCAATATCAACCAAACCTTACTCAGCGCATACAAGAGCGGTGTTTTGAAGCAGGCGTTTGAGGTTGCACCTCCGAAAACCATTGCGGCACAGAATTCGGTGAAGTATCCTCCCGAATACGGCAACAGCCTTGCGCGGCTCGATATTGTCGTAGACGATATGGTTGTCCATAATGCGAAAATCATCAAGGGCAAGGACGATGTTCCCCGTCTGACAATGCCGAGTTACAAGGCAAAGGACGGCAACCACACGTCAATCTGTATCCCCGCGACAAAGGAAGCGTATGCCGACTTTAACGAAAAGGCGTTAAATGAGTTTAACACCGAATACGTTTACCGCAAGCTCTCCGATGATGACGCAGCTAAACTGGAACAGGCAGGAGTAAAGGTGCAGATTCACCAAAACGCACAGGGAGAGAATATCGCAAAAATTCACCCCGATGATGTTAATAAAGTGAATCAGGTTATCGCCCCACCTGCCAACACTTTCCGCAAATAACTGTGGACAATTTGTCCACTAAGGGGGTCTGATAATTTGGCACGACAAAGCCAGAACATACTACGCAGACAAGTCAGTAAAAAAACGTATATCATTATTTTTTCGGTTTTATTCTTTTTGCTTTTTCTGTTGGTATCCTACTTCGGCTATCGTGTTCTGAATTACGAATATGTCCACGGTCAAGTGGACGATTTTGGCGGCTATGTTTTAGCCGTTTCCGATTCTTCGCCGTTTCAGCTTCCGTTCTTTAACGCGCTGGGCGGCATTTTGCTATTCCATTTTAAGGTATGGTGGGTTTATCTATCCATAGCCTGTATCGTCTTTATTTTCCTGACATCGCACAACCGTAATGATTTCAAGAATATGGAACACGGTTCCGCACGTTGGGCTAACAAAGACGAAATCAAACGGTTTCAAAAAGACAAAACGGGTATTCCGCTTGCAAAGGATACTTTTCTTTCCGTCCTATCCAAAATAGCGGCGAATTTGAATGAAATTGTCATAGGCGGTTCCGGCGCAGGTAAAACGCTGCGCAAAATCAAAGCTGATATTCTGCAAATGCTCGGCAGCTACGTTATCACCGACCCGAAAGGCGAGCTGTATCGTGACTGCGCCAAAGTTCTGAAGAAGAACGGCTACAAAATCCGCGTCTTGAATTTGGTAAACGTCAACTTTTCCAATTCCTACAATCCGTTTGCTTACGTTACGTCGGAGCAGGACGTAGTGCGTATCGCTAACCTGTTTATGAAAAATACCGCAGGCGACGGAGAAAAAGCGGACTTCTTCTCGGAAGCCGCAGGCAAGCTGCTTGTCGCGCTCATGCTCTATCTGTACAAATCGGAGAATGAGATTAAAACCTTCGGTCGCGTGATACGCTTGCTCAATTCCATTCGCTACACCAATGGCAGCATTGACCAGTCATGCGAGCTGGCGCGGTGTATGAATAAACACGCAACGCTGTACCCAAACGACGCGGCATCCATCAACTGGAGCGGTATGCAGGGCAACGCGCAGGAAACTCAGTCGTCTATTAACGAGGTGCTTTCAACGCGCCTACAGCTTTGGGCGACAACCGATCTCGACGCGATCACTTCGACAGACGAAATGGATTTTGAGAGTATCGGCAAGGAGAAAACAGCGATTTTCCTGATTATTCCTGCCGCGAGGAATCCGTACAAGGCGGTTATCAACATTTTTTACTGTCAGCTCTTTGAAACCCTTATGCGTGTCGCTGACAGCAAATACAAAGGGGCTTTACCGTTGCTTGTCAACTGCGAGTTAGACGAGTTTGCCAACATCGGAGAAATCCCCGATTTCAACGAAACGCTTTCAGTTGTCCGCAGCTACAATATTAGGATTTGTATTGTGCTGCAAGGCTTATCTCAGCTCAAGGCGATATATGAGAAAACCTACGACAGTATCATCGGCAACTGCGATGTTTTTACTCTGTTGGGTTCTAAGGACAAGGATACGCTCGATTATGTTTCTGACAAGTTGGGCAAGATTACGGCTCGAAATGACAGCCGTTCATTTAACCGTTCGGGAACACAGGGCGGCGGCGGTCAGGATACCGAAGCCGTTGCGGAGCGTCCATTGCTTTATCCCGACGAAATCAAGCAGGCGATCAAGCCGAAGGGAGAATCAAGGAAATACGGCGGCAACGCCATTGTATTTGTGGGATATGAATACCCAATGTTTCTTCCGAAATTTGATACACTGAATCACCCCTTGTTTAAGGAGTGCGGATCTAAATACGAAGGCTATACCCAAAACTGCACCAACGTCGAGGAGGAATACGCGCCTATATGGAAAAATCGTTTGAAGGAATATCACAAAATGTACCAAGATTATACTGCCGCGGAAGCGGAAAGTAAGAAGGAGTATGAAGATATGATAGAAGCAGAAAATACTGCATTGGAGGAAGCGTTTGAAAAAAGCAATCCAATCGCTCCCCCTGAACTGAAACCAACAGAGGACGAATACGAAAGGAACGCGGAAGCGTCCGACAGACCGGATTATGATCTCGTTGACGATTTTGATGACGACAACGATGAAGAAGTTGCTCCGATTGTCGGGGAGATAATCGTTCACAGCGAACAAACAGGAGGTGAAATTTGATGGCAAGTATGATTTTTATTCCCGAAAATGTTTACAAGGCTTTACTGTGCGCCGAACTGCCCGAAAAGGTGAACGACGCTTTTTTGGAACACGCTGAGAGAATCGTAGAGGTTACGGCAAAATACGCTCTGTCTGTTACAGACAAGGATAGAGAATTGTTAGACGCTGCGGAAACGCGCATCTTTCACATTCTCCGGTTTTGCTTCATCGTTCAGATGATTCCTGCGTTGGATATGCTCGACAGCCTGCTCCGTGAATCGGAGGAAAACAGTGCGCTGTCCAATATGCTTTTCTATGACAGCACAGAAGATTTCGAGCTGGCAGCAAACAAGATTGTTTACATCGCGTTTGAGCTGATGAAGGACGTTAAGGGAGCGATGGAAATTGACCTCGATTGACGATACCGCTCATACCATGTTCGGTATGGGACGAATGAATCCCATGACGCTTTTACAGATGATGCGCGAGGTTAAAAACATATTGGACTTATTCAAACGTAAGGCTGACGAAGCCGCCGATTCCGTTGAATCGACCTTTAACTTCACGGGTCAGCACACCGATATTGCCGCCGTCAGCGAAACAGGCAGCTTGAACGCAAGCGTGATCGAGAGTATTCCCGACGAAACAATCAGAAAGAATACCGTCAACACCTATGTGGATGCGATAAAGGACGGGTATTTGGAATACAATGCAGATACCAGAACCTTTGAGCTGACTGACAAAGGACAGGCACATATCAATTCCGAGGAGTTTATCCGACAGTTTGAAAAAGACCAATTAGGCGAAATCGCCGCAAATAAGGCGCGGATTGAGTTAAAGGGTGACGCTTCAGATTTGAATGCGTTTCGTTTTACCAATTCCATTGACCTTAATCATCTGGCGCACAGCGACCCTGCCATGTATAAACGTGTTCAGGAGTATTTCCGCGAGTGCGAAAAATACGGGTTTGTGGATATTGCCCCTGCCGGGATTGCAACACCGACAGATAAATGCCACGATTTTCTGAATCACACGCCCATGAAAGATTTTCATATTAGGAAGGTAACACGCGACAATATCAGACAAGTCGCGGACGAGCTGAAAAATTCAGCGTATGAGGGCGCTAAAGACGCTTTTGGAAATATTTTGGATAAAGCGCAAAGCGGAGTAGGAGCTGCACAACAAACGGTTTCCTACATTTCAGGTAATTCATCGGGCGCGGATTTGGCAAAGGAAGGTGCCATAACTGCCGCGTCACAGGTAGCTAATGCAGCAAAAAAAGAAGCCGCAAAAAAGGCGGCGCAGCAGGCGGCTCAGAAAGCCGCAGCGAAAGCAGCCGCAAGTACAACCGCAAAAACAGCAGTATCCTCTACGGGTTACGGGGCTGCGGCGGTTGCTGTGGTAGAGCTGACATCAAAAGGCGCAAACGCGCTGACAAAGATGGACACTCAAGCGCATAAGCCTACCGTTCACTACGGCAAATGAGTAGTCCTTTACGGACGTTTTTATATTTTGGAGGTATATGTACATGAAAAGAACAGGATTTTTTGTAAAGCACAGGAAAAAGATTATTTCGTCAATCACTGCGCTGAACGTAGCCGCCCTGTCGGTTTCCAGAGTGTTCGCGGTTCCTTCGGGTGTGGACACTTCCTCGTACAGTGGTATGGTTGATATTGTATTTTGGGTTGCGACCATCGCAATCGCGGCAGGCGGCGGCATTCCGTCGCTGATCAAGCTCGTTCAAGGACAAGCCGACGAGGACAGCCGCGGCAGAAACGCGGGTATTGCAGGCTTGGTTATCACCGGCGCTGTGATCGGCGCGGCAACAGCTATCAAATCATTGCTGTTCTAAACCTTACTAACGGAAAGCAGCACGGCCGCGCGTCGTGCTGCTTGGAGGTTTATATGAAAAACACGATTTACACACAGCAGCAGATAAGGAAAAACAAGAGGTTATGTAAAATCCTATCTGTTATGCTTGTAACCTTTATGTGTCTGTCAACAGCGTTATTCTGCGTTTCGGCACGAACAAACAGTTGGAACTTGATTGTTTCACAGGCAGAAGGCAGCGACTATTTTTACGCCGTTGGAAACGGCGGAAGCGCAAAGCCGCAGTGGTCTGTTATTCGTCAGAACTGCTTTATTATCTGTAAACGGTTGACCACTTCGTTTAACTCATGTATCACGGAGTTTGACGACGATCTCAATATCATCAAAATCTTGGAATGGTTCTATGATAACGGTCAGGCTTCTTATGCGGTTGAATTGGGTACAAAATGGAATACATTTAATTCTCATGTAACTAACTTCATCAACGAAACCGCAGAGCTTGTCGGCTACGGTGAATCTGTTCCGACAGTAAACGGCAAAGAAGTGACCGTTGAACAGTACCAAAACCTTTACAGCCGAATCAATACGGAGCTTGAAAGTTTGAACGCCTATGTTTCCGACGTTCGCTCAAATTATCAAGCGTCAAGAATCAGCAGCGACGGCGGTATGTCCGGTGCTTTAGGCGATTCGGGAGGTATTGTCAACTATCTTTGGACGCAGCTCAGAGTGATCGTCAGTGACATCGGCTTCGGTTCGGGAACGACCAACCGTTTCTTGGGAATCACAACTTCAAGCGAGAGCATCAGGACAATAGCAGATTCTATATCGGGCGTAACAAAAACCTTTGCCTACGCCATCGCTGTGATTCTGTTCGGCGTAAATATAACGACAACTGCATTGCAAAACGAGATATTGACCCTGCGCGGCGGTATCAAGGTTTTCGCCAGAGTTATCCTGGTGAAAATCTGGATAGACCTCGCCATTCCCATTTGTATGTATGCGTTGGGAATTGTAAACAGCTTGGCGCGTCAGATTTTAACGACGCTATCATCTTCAGGTGGCAGTGTTTTCGGAAATTCAAGTATCAATTCTTCCTCGGCTTCGGGCTGGGGAGCAATTCTGAAAATGGTAACGAGAATATTCAATGCTATCATTGAGTTTATCACGGGCTTTCCGAGCCTGATACTTATCATTATTATGATTGTCTGTATCGTTCTCGTTATTATCAAGCTCGTAGCGCGTTGCTTTGAGCTGACGTGCTTGGTAGCCCTGTCGCCGATCTTCTTTGCAACATTGGTCGGAGAGGAAAGCAAGCGGTATTTCCGCAAGTTTATGTCGGCGTTCCTGACGACCGCAGGCTATATTGCATACGTCGCAATCGTTTATGCCGTCGGAACACGATGGGTCGCGCAGGCTACGGAGCCGAATCTTATTACAAGTCTATCGTCACTGTTTCTGCCAATCATTTCAACACTACCGCGCGCGATCATTATTATCGCGTGCTGCCGCGTTATGGTAAAGCCGCCGAAGGTGCTGTTGTCGCTGACAGACGGAGGTTAATGCATGAGAAAAGTAAAAATAACCAAACAGCAGACAGTCAATCCAAAAGCGGTTTATATGGGCTTGTCAATCCCACAGGTGCTTTTAATGGCGGTGGGTATTGGAATCGCGCTCGGCGCGGTAGCTCTTTTTATCTTCACCCTTAAAGTACCCGTTAATCTCGTTATGGCTTTTGTGTTTGTGGAGCTGCTGATTTTCGTCGGATTGGCGGTTATACGAATAAACGGAATGAACCTCTTTAAGTGGATTATCGTGATGTTTCAATCGCCGATATTCCGACCATATCAATCAAAAGGGGTTTTAGACCGATATGAGGAAGAAAAAGAAGAATAGTAAAATCGTCATGGTGGACGAGCGCAAAAAGAAAGGAAAGGGCTATTCCAAACGGAAATCGAAGGCTCACACAGCGCAGGACACCATTCCCTTTGACGAAATATATGAGAACGGCTTGTTTCGCAGCGGTGAAACGTTCAGTATCCTATTCATGTTTGAAAACATTGACTACAAGGTCATGCGCGAGAATGAAAAGGATGCGTTCTATGAAAAGTATATGCACTTTCTCAATACGCTGCCGCAGGACGTTCAATATCAGGAATTGATCCTCAATTATCCCACAGACCGTGAAATGATTGAGGAAGCAATCGTTCCGAAAAATGATAACCAGCTATGCAGCCGAGCGGTTCGCCGCGATTACTGTCAGGTAATGGAAGGGGTCGTTGAAACCGCCGCCGATCAATCCTGCGAACAGGTGATTTTATCGGCGATGTCCTACACGCCGCAAACCAAGCTCAACGACGTGGGTATCCTGTTTAAGTATTTCAAGGCGTTGCAGGACGAAGCGTTGAATTTCTCGGTAAAGGTCACTCAGCTTATGCCGGAGGATTCACTGGAAAAGCTGCATCATCTGTACCACATGGCGGACAAGGAACCGTTTCTGCTGCCGAAGAACTATCTTCAGGCAGACGTTCAGCTCAAGGACTACATCGCGCCCGCGAGCTTCAATTTCAAGTCAAAGTATATCGAGGTCGGCTCCTGTTATTCGAGCGTGATGTTCGTCAAAAGATTCTCCTACGAATGCGACGACGAATTTATCACGGATTTGCTCGACAACACCTACGATATAGCTGTCAGTAAACATCTTGTGCGCATGGATAAAACGGAATCCATGAAAATCATGAAACGCCAGATGAACGATTTGGAAGCGCGCATGGAGAAACGCCGCGAGCTGAACGCCAAACGCGGCGGCAAATACGTTCCGTATTCGCTTAGAAAGCGCGAGCAGGATTTGGAGGAATTGCAGGAGAAGCTCGGCGGTTCCAACTGCGATCTGTTTGCTTTTGCAATCTACATCTACGTTGCCGCCGACACGCTTGAGCAGCTCAACGACCTCAAGGATTACATCAAACAGGTCGCGCTCCGCCATCAGGTGATCGTGGACGTTTTAACAGGCGTTCCTCAGCAGGAGCTTGGCTTGAAATCCATCATGCCTTTTGCGAATCCGTCAAAGACAAAGGACGGCAGCTATCTCGGTCAGCCGTTCTATCTGCCGACCGACGAGGTGGGCAACCTGATACCGTTTTCCTACCGCAACAATATCAATCCTGCGGGCTTGTTTTACGGTATCAACCTCATCACCAATATGCCGATCATCATCGACAGGACAGACGAGCTGAACGCCAACGGTTTTGTTATCGGTACATCAGGCTCAGGAAAGTCTGTAACCACCAAAGCGGAATTCTTTGCTGCTGTGATGAAATACGCTAACGATGTGTTTATCATCATTGACCCTGAGAATGAATACAGTTCGCTTGCCACCGGAAAGAACGGTGAAAAGCCGCCGTTTGACGCGGAGATCATCAAGCTGTCCCCGAACACAAAGACATTTATCAATATTTTTGATACGGATTTGACCTATTCGGAGGACGGTGCGTCTGCTATTCAAATCAAGATTGATACTGTACTGACCTTCTGCGAGACGATCAAGGGTTCCGCGCTCACCGCAAAGGAACGCTCCGTTATCGACAGGTGTACAAAAATCATCTTCAAGGATTTTATCGCTTCCAACGGCGAAAGAAGCAAGCTGCCTACCCTCGCTGATTTCTACAAGGCTCTTATTGAGCAGGAAGAAAAGGAAGCCGCCGACATTGCGCTTTCACTTGAAACCTATGTCATAGGCAGCTTCAACATTTTCGCGCACCAGACAAATGTTCAGTACAACAAGCGCGTCATTATCTTTGACATTTTTGAAATGGGCAATCAGCTCCAGACAGTCGGCTTGATGGTACTGCTTGAAATGATTTGGCAGCGTGTTATCCAAAACAAGCGGAACGGTATCAGAACATGGGTTTGGACTGACGAGTTTTCCATTATGTTCAACGACAATTCAAGCGGTGTTTTCCGCACAGGCGATTTCTTTGAAAAGGTCTACAAGAGAATCCGTAAGCACGGCGGCGTCGCCACAGGCGCAACGCAGAACATTTCCGAGGTTATCAAGTCTAAGCAAGCGATGACCATGCTCCAAAACTCGGAGTTCTTGGTAATGCTTGCCCAAAAAGAGGACGATCTGGAAATCCTCAAGCAGATGTTCCGGCTGTCTGAGAATCAAGCGAAATATCTTGACATCGACGAGCCGGGCAAGGGTTTAATCAAATGCGGCAAGCGCATTATTCCGTTCAGTAATCTGCTGCCTACAGATTCACTGATGTACAAGATATGCACGACCAAATTCAAGGATATTCAACAGCAAATCAAGGCAAGGTGATATGATTGAATTTATTGATAGTAGCTGACAGGTCTGATGTAAAGCTGTATCAATCCATTGCGAAAACCGCGCCCAACGTTTCCGTGTTGGGCGCGGTGACAAAGATTGATAAGGATTTTATTGCAACTGTCCGCGACAAGTATAACCCCCATGCGATTATGATTGATACCGAAACGCCCGCGATCGGCGCGGATATCAAAACCGTTATCGAACAGATACCGCCTGAGTATTCGTACATGAAAATCCTTGTGCTGACGAGTGAGGACGACGATTACGACTATCCCGTTGACTGCGTGGTGCAGGGACAGGTTTCCAACATCAAGCTGAAAGAGATCCTGACGAGTATGGCTAACGGTTCAGCGTTGCCCGATTCCGACCCGCTTGACGATGAAAACGAACAGGAAGGCTCTCGGCTGCCGCGCAGAATCAAGCTGAACAGCCGCGAGTTGGACAAATTGTCCGCTTCTTCTACAGCTCAACGGCGTTTTGGGTTTGGGAACATACATATCAATACCATCATTCTTGCCGGAACAGCCGCAGGAGTGCTTGTTATAGTTGTAATCGTTCTCGCGGTTATGAAAGGAATGTCAAGCGCGGGACAGGCTGCTACGTCCGATGAAGCGGCGACAACCGCTCCGTTCTTTTTGTTTGATACGCAGCCCTCCGCAGAGCCTACAACAGAGGATTATACTTATCCGACGCTGCCCATTGAAAGCTACACAACAGCGACGGTTCCCACAACCGCCGTTCCTCCGACTATTGCGCCCGAACCAACTGCTGCGCCGCAAACCGTTCCTGCGACAACACATTCCGAGGAAAAGCCGACAGCCGCGCCGCAGACAGGCAATTCATCGTCGGGCGGCGGTTCTTCTTCAGGCAGCAGAAACAGCAACAGCGGCGACAACAGCAGTAGCAGCAGCAGTGGAAACAGCAGCGGTCCGCAGAGCAGTCAGCCCGAAACTAAGGTTTACGGCGGCGCTCCCGTTGTGTCCTACGACGACAACGGAAGATACAGCAATTCGGGCGGCAACGCCGTCATCGAAGTCAAGCTCAATTACAGCTCCAAAACGATTCAGGTTGACGGCACGCTGCAATTGACGGCGACGATCAGCCCGTCAAACGCCAATCAATCCGTTTCGTGGAGCAGCTCGAACAGTTCTGTTGTATCGGTCAGTAACGGCAAGCTCACTGCCAAAAAGGTCGGCAAGGCAACTGTCACGGCGACCGCCAACAACGGCAAATCGGCAAGCTGTGAGGTGACGGTTAAGAGCAGGGCGCAAACGGATAACGTTCATTTGTCGGCTACAGAGTACCATATCAGCGTCGGGCAAACGATTACCGTTACGCTTTACGGCGCGGATAACGTTACTTGGAGCGCATCTAATTCTAATCCTGTGACGCTTTCTTCGAGGAAAAACACCGTGACTGTCAAAGCGCGCCGCAAAGGAAAAACGCAGATTTACGCCAAAGATAACGGCACAGGCAAGGTCTATATTTGCGACGTTTATGTAGAGTGAGGTAACGATATGACGATTCTGATTTGCACAGGCTTTTACATCTACGTTATCTTCTCCGTCAATGTCTATCGGAAAGAAATCGAGCTGCGCCGAAAGGAAGGCTATGCCATCAAAGGCAAAGTGAAAGCACCGTATCCTCTGAGGATCTCGGTGCTTTTGTCTTTGGTGGCATTAGCCGCCAATGTCTTTCTGTTTCAGTTCACGGGAAATGAAATGACGATTATTATCAACACGTTTCCCGTGCTGTTCTGCACCAATCTACTGTGGCGTTATGAGCGCAAAATCAAGAAAATCGACAGGGAGAATTTGTGATGTATTATATTCAGAAAAAACAGATGTGGATATTCGACGATAACGACAAGCAAGCTGCTCGCAATGTGTCCGTAGTGGATTTCCTGACGCGGCACTACGGCTTTTCGTTCAAGAGAATCGGTCACGGTTTTCGCTGCCGAGAGCATGACAGCCTTTTTGTGAAAGCAGATGAACGGACGTGGTATTGGAACAGCCAACGCATCGGCGGCGGTGACGTGCTTGAATTTGTGATGAAATATGAGAACAAAACCTACGCGCAAGCATTGGAAATCGTAATCAATCCGTCACAGGCGGAAGAAGCTCGCCCGCAGTACCAAGCCGCACCGCCGCAGGCTTCCAAGCCCGAAAAGAAAGCGTTGGTACTGCCGCCGAAAGCCAACGGACAGTTCAAACGGGCTTTTGCCTACCTTACTCAGTCGCGCTGCATTTCTCCGCAAATAGTATCTTTCTTAATGAGGATGGAATATATCTATGAGGATATACGCGGCAACTGTGTGTTTATCGGCTACAACAAGAACAAAGTCGCAGTTTACGGCTTAATTCGCTCCACAAACACCAACAGCAAGTTCAGAATAGACGCGGAAGGCTCCGATAAGGAAAACAGCTTTTATCTGAGAGGGTATAATCTGCGCAAGGTGTATGTGTTTGAATCGCCGATAGATTTGCTCTCTCACGCTACGCTTACTGATATGCGGTGCGGTAAAGGAAAATGGGTGAACGATACGCGCCTGTCTTTGGGCGGCAACAGCGACGTCGCCCTTGCGCACTTTGTCAAGGAATACAGCAAGGTAGAAGAAATCTGCTTTTGCGTGGACAACGACAAGGGCGGCGAAAAGGCGATAGAAGCCTACGCGCAAAAATATGAGGATATGGGTTACAAAGTAACCCGTGAAATTCCCAAGCTAAAGGATTTCAATGAGGATTTGGTCAATCTGATTCGACCGCACCCTAATATATTGAGAAGGTGAATTTATGAAACGCCGTCAAAACGACCTGTTCAAGCTGCCAAACAGCATTTTTACCGCGCCTTTGAACGCAACGCAGTTGAAGGTATTAGCAGTGTTCTATAGTCTGCGCAGCCGTACTATCCGCAACGGGAAAAAGTTCGTCAAGATAAGCCAGAAGTCCCTGAAAAAGATGTGCGGAATCAAATCAACGCGGACGATCAGTGACGCGGCGAACACTCTTTGCAGGCTCGGCTACATAGAACGCATTGACCGTTATTATGACGATTACAAGCGTCTCGGCACCTTCGTATATACCATTCCCGTCGTATCAGGACGGGATTTTTTCTTTGTCAGCCGCCGTTTGTTCAAATATATGCTGACATCTGCACAGACGAGAATGTATCTGTTCTTCTGTAAATGCGCCGAAAGCGGCTCCAGATGGTTCTGGAACAGCTATAACGATATTTGCGCCGCGCTTCGTTTGAAGCGTTCTGCGGCGATTCAGACCGTCAAGGAGCTGTGCAGCATAGGTTTGATAAAGAAACGCTCTGTAAGAAAAAAAGACGGCAGCCAATCGGACAACCACTACAAAGATGTCACGCTCAAGCAGCCGAGAATCAGAATAAGACAGAAAAAAGGAAGAAGCCGTCTTGCACACAGCTTCTTCCAATTAAGTAAATTCGTAAAACCGTTTTACATTACAATCTTAAATCAAAAACCCCAAATTGTCAAGTTTATTTGCGATATTTCTTTTCCTATAATACCGCACTTTTTAAGCCCGCCGTTGATGTTGATAAAATTTACAGAAAGACGTTTCAAAAGGCGGGAGAAAGCGCCCACCGGTGCAAGGGGTAGTCCAAAAATATTCAGCTCATTGTATAGTACCCACTTTTATTCCAACAGAAGTAAAAAAAGATTAACTCTTTACTCTAAGTATAGATGTAATTTAGGGCGGCAAAATTTTTCAAGAAATACACACGGCTGCGCTTCAACTCGCCGCAAATCAATTCACATGGGAAAAGTCCGCTCAAATCAGCGCACACAGCTTGTCCGTGCGCCGCCGCGCCGTTGAGTGAGCTTTTTTATTTTTTCTTCTGTTGGATTCCGTAAAGGAAACGAACTTGCAAGTGTTCGTGCGAACGTTGGAACGAATGAGCGGTGAATCGTTCCGAAAATCATAAAAGCAACGGTTCTCAGTGATGTAGCTCATAGTCCCAATGACTGCTCTTTTTCGGGCGTGCGTCCGGCGGCAATCGGTTTGTCGCTTCTTTTTCGGTTTCAAACAGTCTGCTTGGTCTTATGCGAATCACAGCACCAGTATCAACATACCGAATGATGCATAAATCTCTCGTAACTTTCAAAACTATAACCTCGCGCAAAAATCTGACGTTATCAATGATATACGCCCTATCTCCGCTATGATAAATATGAGCCACCATCTTCACCTCCACAACAGATACTTCAATTACACAAACATCTGTTCTAATTGTAAATAGTCTTTTGGGATTTGAGTTATTTTTTTGAATGTAAACAGAGAAAACGGTATAAACAAAAACAAATCTTTTCTTTTATAGCTAAACGCTGACGGGAAAGCCGTCAAAAAACCGCATAAAAAAAGCAAAAGTATAAACGAAACTCAACAAGGGTTTTCTTTTATACTTTGCATTAACAATTCTGAAAGGACGTGTATCATGACACAAATAATTAAATTAACCATAGTAGTCTGTTTGCTCGTTTTATTATGCTTCGTTATAATTGCTCCAATAATCATCTTCATTCAGGAAGCCAGAGAAGCGAAAAAATCTCATGAACCACGTACTATCACGCCGGAAAACAATTCCGATGGTGAAGCGAATGAGTTTAATAACGAACTCGATCACATAAACAGCAAGTATTATATCCATCATGACTTTTACAATTTGAAAAGTCAGGGAAGCCTGCACATTATATCGAATTTCTTAACATACCAACAAACAACGGAATACACATGTGGCGGTTCTGTTGCAATGATGGTTTTGCGTTACTATGATGATTTCAGATATGATGAATTAGAAATCAGCAAGATGCTAAAGACAGACATAGATAAAGGCACCTCGCCTGAGAATTTGGCATTATTCTTTATGGGTATTGGCTATGAGGTAGAATCCCATACCGATACTGTGCCAAAATTTGAAACCATCGAGGATTTTCAAAGCTACCTGATTATGATGATAGATAATGAAGTACCTGTGATGGTTGATTGGACAGATTGGGGCGGACATTGGCAAGTAATTATAGGAATAGATACTTGCGAAACAGATGACCCTTATGATGATGTTTTGATAATGGCTGATCCATACGACGTCACTGACCATAATAAAGATGGCTATTTTGTTGTTCCGTTAGGGCGCTTCTTTTATATGTGGCGCGAAGGAATTTGCGCTCATAAGTCAAATCCTTACGAACAGCCTTTCGTTGTAGCAAAAATAAAGAAAGAGGTGCAATTATGATTTACGGTTACGCAAGGTGTTCTACCAATGAAGAAATGCAGGACATTAACCGACAGATACGCGAGCTGAAACAGCTCGGCGCTACTGACAGAACCATTTACCGCGAATACGAAAGCGGTATGAAGAATGACCGTGTTGAGCTTCAACGGCTGTTGGAAGCTGTCCAGTCAGGCGATACGATCGTCGCTACCGAAGTCAGTAGAATTACGCGCAGCACAAAACAGCTCTGCGAGATCATTGAGTTTGTCAAGGATAAGCACATTAGATTGGTGTTGGATTCCTTCGTCGTTGATTGCACAAGAGAGCTTGACCCTATGACAGAGGGTATGCTGAAAATGATGGGTGTATTCAGCGAGTTGGAGCGCAACATGATCAGTCAGCGTGTAAAAAGCGGTTTGCAGAACGCCAAAGCGAAAGGCAAACAGCTCGGCAGACCATCAACCTCAACGGACGATATCCCGAACGTGTTCTACAAGCATTATCCCAAGTATAAAAACGGCGAAATCAACAAGGCTGAATTTGCAAGGCTTTGTTCGCTGTCTTATCCTACGATTTTCAAATATATCGCTATTGTTGAGGGGAGAGAGTAAAGAAGCGGGGAAAATGTCCCCTTGAATTGAATAAGGATAAAGTTAAAGGCAGAAGAAGAACGGTTTTTTGTTCTTCTTCTGCCTGTTCAGGTTCAGTTATGTACTGATTTTTTGTTTATCATTTAATCAGCTCGGTTTCGTCGTCTTCAAAGGGGCTGGTGCAGATAACGTCCTCGGTTTGGAATTGGAGGATTTCAAGCTCGGTTCGGTCGTACTTTTCTTTCACCATATTACACACCCTCCGTAAAATATTCGTTTGCCGCGTCGGAATACGCAACCAGCGCCTTGACGGCGTTGATCAGGTTTTTGTTTTCCGTGCCGCCGTTCAGTGCTTTATAGCAGTAGTTCATCGGGCTGTAGGTAATGGTGCCGAGTTCGGTCTCGCCCCTCTTGACGGTTACGGTAAAGCTGTTTTTCAGCTCCTTTGCCGCGATATTTCTGATACGCGCGATCTGCGTGCTGCCGTTCCTGACGGTTTCTACGGTGCGTTCCGCTCCGTTTTCATCCACACAGGTGAAGGTCAGCTCGTCCTCGTCGGTGAAGTAGAGCGAAAGCGTCGTCTGCGATTTCAGCGAGAGCGTCGCGCCGTCGAACAGATCATCGGAAACCGTGCTTGTGTATGTGTCAAATTGACTGTCGATATTCACGTCACCGAGGTCGGGAAGTGTATTTGTCTTGTCAAAATACTCCTTGGCGTATGCGCCGTATCGGAGCATTTTTTCGACCAGCGGAGCTGCTTTTGTGTAAGCCGCGCTGTCGTTTTTGTGCTCGATCAGCCAGTCGGCGTAATCCTTAACGGAGTATGTGTAAACGGTGCTCGTATTATCACCGTCGATCAACTGTGCCGAGATTTCGGAACTCATATCCTTTGCGGCGACGCTGCATTTAAAGATGTAATAGCCGCCATCCTCACGCGCGTCCTTGACGAAGACCGTTTTTGTTTCGGACTTGCTGCCGTTGGGGATCGTGAACTGCATATAGGCTGTTTCGCTCTGTGCGATCTCGGGGTCAAGGTCCATATAGAAGTTGACCGCGATATCGCCCTCCAAGCTGATCGAATGTCCTGCAAGCGCGGCGCCGACGCCGTCGGAGAAAGCGGTTTCCACTTCCATCGAAACTTCACTCTCAGGCATTGTGAATGAATAAGTGCCGTCGTTGTTATCCGTTATTTCGATCTCTATGATGTCATAGCCGATGTCGATAAATACAAAAGCGTCCGCTATGATGTAGCCCTCCCCGGGAGAAATCGTGATCGTTTCGCCCTTCACGCAGAAGGGAACGCTGTCAATGATCGCATTGACGGGGGAAATGGTGATACCGGCGGGAACCGTCACCGCATAAGTGCCTGTCAGGTAGCCGGGCTGTCCGTCCTTGTCGATACGCGCATATTCCCTGTTGGTTTTAGATCCGTCATAAGCTGTGCCGTTGCCGCCTTTCAGCGATCTGCAGTATTCGAACATATCATTTGAATTGTATACACGATCCGTACTCCATTGTTCGCTGACATAAATTGTTGTCAAGTTGTCGCAGTCGGAGAACATGCTACTCATATTTGTTACATATCTTGTATCAAAGCTGCTCAGATTAAGCTCTGTCAAGTGTTCGCAGCCGTAGAACATATTCGTCATACTGTTTACAAAGCTTGTGTCAAAGCTGCTCAGATCAAGTTTTTTCAAGAAATCACAGCATTCGAACATATGCTCCATATTTGTTACACTGCTTGTATCAAAGCTGCTCAGGTCAAGCTCTGTCAAATTCACGCAAGCAATGAACATACCGCTCATATCCTCTACACAACTTGTATCAAAGCTGCTCAGATCAAGTGTTTCCAAGGAAGCACAGTTATAAAACATATTATTCATATCCATTACGCTGCTTGTATCAAAGTTGCTCAGGTCAAGCTCTGTCAACCCCCCGCAAACACTGAACATATGGTTCATATCCTCTACACGGCTTGTATCAAAGCTGCTCAGGTCAAGCTCTGTCAATTTCGTGCAATAGTAGAACATATAGTTCATACTCCTTACACCGCTTGTATCTGCGCCTGTAAGGTCAATAGATTTAACGTTGGTGAAATTTTGAAACAGCCGTGCCGAATTCTCCGGCAAGGTCGCGCCGCTGCTGTCAACATTGATATGCCGGACATCAGCATTGTTTACACCGTCAGGAAGGACAATACCCGCTACGCTGTTCAATACATTACCTTTCAGGGTGAGTGTGCCTGTGCTTGCGTCGAAGTAGGATGCCTCCTCAAGCTCCGCGGTCACGGCAGCGTTGCTTGCGGGCATGGTGAATGAATATGTGCCGTTTTCATTTGAGGTGACCGCCACAGCGCCGTCATTGACGGAAACGCTATTGACCGCATAGCCAACAGCGGATGGGGCAACAGTCAATGTAACAGTATCTCCGCTGCCGGCGCAGAGAGTAGTTTCTCCGTACTTGATACCGTTGCTGTCTGCATATGCCGTGATACCGCTCACACCGTATTCGGTCGCCTCACCGGCAAGACCGAGCGTTACATCATCGCCTGCGGTGATGGTGTAAGCCTGCTTGCCCTGCGCCGTGCCGAGGGTGCGTGTGTAATAGCAGTTCGCTCCCGCGGAGCCGTTGCGGACAAAGGTGGCGCTGTTGCCGGCAGGTTCGGTTTCATCTGCTTCAAGCGCTTTAGGCGCATAAATGCTGTTGGTGATGGTTACGTTATTGCCCTTGTAACCCACAAAGCCCGCGCAATTCGTGGTGGGATCGTCGCCGACGGAAAGGATCTTTCCGTCAAACACACAGCCGTCAATGGTGAGCTTTGCGCTGCTGCTGCTGCCGTTGCGACCGACAAGACCGCCGTGCGTGCCGTCTCCTGCCGTCATGCTGTTGATCGTCACGCTGCTGCGACAGTTCTCGAGCCTTACTGTGCCGTACTGGGTGCCGACGATACCGCCCGCGTACTTTTTCGAGGTATAGATCGTGCCTTGGGTGTGCAGATTTTTGATGACGCAGCCGCTCTCAACATTGCGGAACGGAGCCGCCTTATCGTCGTCGCTGACGGGACTGTCTGCGGTGCCGTAGGCGACGGTCAGCGTATGCCCTTGTCCGTCGAAGATTCCCTTGAAGTCGTGATCGGCTCCGCTTGCCATGCGTGTGACGGTGATATCGTCAGCAAGCACAACGGTTTTACCCGAGAAACGGTTGTAGGTGTCGTTGTCATCGAGGCAGTCGCAGAAAATATCCCAGCCCGTATCGTTGTGTATCGTGTAGGAGTCGCCTTCCTGCGAGAAGTGGGTTGCGATCGGCGTTTTGGTGAACTCTGCCGTATAGGTCACATTGCCTGAAACAGTTGTGATTGCAGGCGACCAACCGCTGAATGTGTAGTTATACTTTCCGTCGCTTGCCTTTGTGGGCGTTTCGCCGCTGTAAGATGGAGTTTCGCCGTAATTGACCTGTTCAGTTTTAAGTGTTGAGTCGTCGCTGTTTTTCCAAGTGACGGTATATTTTTTGACGGTGCTGCTGAACTGTGCCGTATAGGTCTGATCTTCGGTAACGGCTGTGACGGCAGGCGACCAGCCGCTGAATGTATAAGTGTATTGTTCTGTGGCGGGTTTTGTGGGCGTTTCGCCGCTGTAAGATGGAGTTTCGCCGCAATTGACCTGTTCAGTTTTAAGCGTTGAGCCGTCGTAGTTTTGCCATGTGATTGTTTTATATCCTAATTGTAAGGTCTTATTGTTTATCTGTGATGCCTGAACTTCAAGTCCGTTTATGTAAATATGATCGGCACTATATTTGTTTGCATGTATTATACCGCCATTCAGATTGATCGCATTCGTTGCTTCGATGCCATAGCGCTGAGTACTCTCTAACCATATATTACCTCCGTTGACAGTAACATTTGTTGCTTTAATTGTGCTGCCAGAAACTGATTGCCACTTAATCTTTCCGCTTTCAATTACTATATTGTTTACTCCTATTATACCACTACTTGCGGGATAACCTTCGATAGTTCCTTCTCCGCAGATCGTCAGGTCATGCCCCCGTCCTACGATTATACCGCCGCCGCCAATATTTAAAGTACAACCGGATTCAATATACAATATCGTATCACCGGATAATTCTATCCAATGAGATATGGCAATATCGGTAAAAACACCTACCGTACCTGAAACAGACCTAGTATTCTCTGACAAATGAGTATACTCCTCCTCTGCACTCGCCGAAAGCGTTACCACTCCCGACAGCGGCGTAAAGGTCAGCAGCAGCGCAAGGCTGAGTATCACCGCCAAAACACGCCTGACCGGTCGTGTGTGTTGTTTGTTCATGATTTTTCCTCCTTTTTTGAAACCGCAGAATCACACCCACGGGACGGACTTATCCCATAGAGTACGCTTTAGATTTGAGTATATAGATTTTTTGTGAAAAAGACAGAGTTATCTCGCTGACCGCTGACATGAGCATACCCTATCCCTCTCTTTCTGTCAGATATGTTTATAATTCATTATACTGTATTTTCAAATAAAAAGCAATAAATATGTGTTCTTTATTCGCGAGTAAATTGTTCGGTGTCCTACCCTGCGATTTTTAAATATATTGCTATTGTTGAGGGGAGAGAGTAAGGGAGTGTGGACAATTTGTCCACAAAAATCAAAGGCGGCTCAACTGCGAGCCGCCTGATATGCTTGTATGGGTGTTATGTTGATGTACTCGCTTTTGGATTCTTCTACAAACAAATCCTTATAACCGTTATTTAAGAAAGAACTGTATAATGTGAAATCCAACGTGGAACACCTGCTCAACATTCCCGAGCGCGACGATGATCGAGAGAGAGAAAAAACACGGCGGTAGAATCATCTGCCGTCGTGTTATCTCAGCGTTCTTTGAACGCGCAGCCGTCAACTTCGTTGACGATCTCAGGGGTTTGGGGAATTGGCACCAACAAGCGTTTTGAGCAAGTATGCGCATACTTGCATTGCTTGCGAGTTGCACCTTTCTTTATTTTATTGCAGATTCCTACCTCTCTCAGCTAAATCGGCAGCTTTGTCATGCCGTGATTGCGGATGATCACCGCGCAGGCGTTCATCAGCGCCTGGAACATCATCGTACCGCCGACGATGAACAGATAACCGCTCGCGTACTCGAGGATCTGTCCGTCAGCGCCATGATCCTTATCCTTTCTCCACGGTGAATTGCAGTCCGTCATCCGAGAACCGAGGGACATAATGCTTTTTGCCGAGGTACTCCGTGATACAAGCTTGGATCTCGCTGTCGGAGCGTTCCAAGGTAAAGAACGGCTTCGGACAAACGTCGTGATAATGTAAGTCTGCGCCGGTTCGATCGGCAAGCTCTTGTTTTAATTGAATAATCTCCGAAAAATTCAGCATAAGTCATCCTCCATATAGATGTTTAAAAGTGCGCGAGGTTTTTATCACGTGATCGCTAAAACCATTATACATCTTCTCGCAGTTATTGCAAGCGTTTCATTATTGACTATTACTCAGATATCGCTCGGCACAGTCGCCTTCAAATCCTTTCTCGTATTTCAATCGTCATTGCGAGGCATTTAATCCCAACCAATTACCGTAGTGGTCAATGTTCAGAATTGTAGGGTACGGCATTGATGACGTACCGAAAAGGACGAGCGTTATCTTGATCGAAAGCGTTAGATAGGACAAACAACGCATGCGTTAAGCTGTAATCTCAATAGTTTTCTGCATGGATTTCAAAGAAGCTTTGCGGATGATTACAAGTCGGACAAATATCGGGAGCCTTTGTGCCGACGATGATATGACCGCAGTTGCGGCACTCCCATACCTTGACCTCGCTCTTTTCAAATACCTGAGCAGTTTCAACATTGTTGAGCAATGCACGGTATCTTTCCTCATGATGTTTTTCGATTGCCGCAACAAGTTTGAATTTTGCCGCGAGCTCGGGGAATCCTTCTTCCTCGGCAGTTTTGGCAAAGCCCTCGTACATATCGGTCCACTCGTAGTTCTCACCGTCCGCGGCAGGAGATCGGCGCTCCGCTCGCTTTGACTACGGCGTCTTCTTTGTCAATGCTTTTCGTACCGGGGTCAGGGATTTTGCGGTAGTCGGACGGAGTGAGACCGAATTTCTCAAAAAAAGCGCGCGAAAAGTAAGACAGATTAGAAAATCCGCATGACAGAGCGATCTCCGAGATCTTTGTTTTTTCGTTGCGCAACCGAACCGCCGCCATCTCCAAACGGTAGTTTTTCAGATATTGCGTGAAGGAATCTCCGGTCAGTTGACGGAACAGCTTCGCAAAATGGCTGGCAGAGTAATTGCTCTGAGCCGCGATAGCTTCGACGGTGATGTTATCGGCGTAGTGCTCCTCAAGATAGAGCAGCGACCGTTTCAGCTTTTCATAAGCAATATCCTCATTGGCAGAAGCGATGTCTGCCTTTTCACAAAAGGGCAGGATCCTATGCAGCATCTCAAAAGTTCTCGCTTTGATCAACAGTTCTTCATGGAACCGTTGATAATGCGGTTCTGTCGTGAGCTTGCGGATGATGGGCTCGATCTGACTGTGCAGAGGATGCTCCGGCGTCAGATATTCCGGCATCAACAGCCTGCGATTGTAGATCGGCTCCAGATATTTCTCCCGGCAGGTATCGTCGGCGGCGTTCTCCAACATCGAAAGCCGAAACAGAATATTGTAGTAAATGGCCGAATCCCCATTGTGCTGACGGATCGCATGGATCGTCTGAGGGTGGACAAGAATGATATCCCCGACCGACAAAGCGTATTCGTTGTTGCCGACGGATACGCTGATCATGCCGTCGGTCACATAGATGATCTCCATCTCCTCGTGCCAGTGATGGGGGATCCCGCTGATATGCTCGGGCAGGATCCCCGGATAAACGATATAGGGAAAGCCGGGCGTTCCGTGGATCTTTGTTTCCTGATAAGCTGACATTTGATCGCCTCACAATCGTTTTGTGTTAAAATCATCGTGATATTATGCAAGAATTATACATCATATAATCGTATAATACAAGTAGGTTTAACGAAATCATGGAAGAAATCAGGTAAAGTTATGAAAAAAATGAAGTTGTTCAGCTTGGCGTGGCCGATCTTTATCGAAACAGCGCTGTTCATGCTGCTCGGCATGATCGACGTATTGATACTCAGCTCTTATGATGATCTCGCGGCTTCCGCTGTCGGCACGGCAAATCAGACTGTATCTATCGTTACCATCATCTTCAACATCATATCTACCGCAAGCGCCGTGATGATCTCTCAGTACCTAGGAGCGGGAAAAAGAGAGTCCGCTTCACTGACAGCGGCGCTGTCCATCGCACTGCAATTGATATTCGGCATTCTTGTCAGCGTGTTCTTTTTGTTGTTCCGGCAGCCTATGCTGATGTTGATCGGCGCGGAAGGTCAGCTGCTTGACTTTGCCGGTCAGTATCTGTCTATCGTCGGCGGTACGATCTTTTTGCAAGCGGTGATGACCGCAGTATCGGTGATTATCCGCAACCACGGACTCACCAAGATCACGATGTTTGTTTCTGCAGGAATGAATCTGTTCAATACGGCGCTGGATCTGATATTGGTACCTCGTACGGGAGTTGTGGGAGCAGCGATCGCAACCGGCGTCAGCCAATTGATCGGATGTGTGGTCCTGGTCATCATCCTGTTCACTAAGATCGAGAAGCCGGCTGTCTTTCGTATGCTGATTCCGTTCCCGCTCAAACAGTTCGGGACGATGCTGAAGGTCGGTATCCCGTCGGCTGCTGAGACCTTTCTCTATAATCTTTCTCAGCTGGTTATCACCTCCATTGTGCTCAACTTCCTGACAGAAAACGAGCTGATCGCCAAGACCTATGTTCAAAGCATCACGATGCTGTTTTATCTTTGCTCGCTTGCCATCGGACAGGCTTCTCAGATCATGATCGGACATCTTGTCGGAGCAGGCAGGTATGATGAAGCCTGCCGACAAGGCTATCGGTCTCATCGTACAGCTCTACTGCTCATGGCTGCTGTCTGCGGTGTCGGTGTATTATTGAGGGAACCGCTGATCGGACTGTTCACCGATAACCCTGAGATTATCTCCATCGGCAGCGAAATTATCTTAATGAACTGTATTTTGGAGCTTGGCAGGACAACAAATCTGGTTATGATAGCCTCTATGCGGGGAGCGGGAGATGTGTATTTCCCGACCGCGTGCGCGATCTTCTCCAACTGGCTTCTCAGCGTGCTTGGCTCGTATTTATTCGCGGTCGTCTTCGGTATGGGAATCTACGGTTTATGGATCGCTCTCGCTGCGGATGAATGTGTGCGCGGTGTATTGATGCTTCTGCGATGGAAGAACGGCAGGTGGCGAACCAAACGCCTCATACGCTCCGATACCCCCCAAATCGAAAATGAAGTGAGCTTACCGATACAGCAAAAAGCCTCTTGATAGTAAAACCAAATATTTGCAAACACCATGCCTGCTTCTCATATCATGATTGTTTTTTGAATCTTTTTTTCTATAAGCATTATTGGAGAAAACCCATTGTCATTATAATATGTAATTACAATACAATTGACATTCTTTTCGTGTGTCAAAAAGGGTTTCAGATACTTCTCTGCCAGACGGTCCTCCCCAAAAGCGAAAAATTGAACATAATATTATAATACTCCGCCTTCTCGGACTGGGCTTGTTCGATAGCGTGGATGGCGTGAGGGAGAACAATGACAATATCCCCCGGTCCCAGCAAGTAGTTCTGGGCCCAGACCGATACATTCAGTCGGCCGGCGGTTACGTAGATCAGTTCCGCTTCCTCGTGCCAATGGCGGGGAAATGCAGTGAGGTACTCTGGGACCCGGCCCAGATACACTGCAAAGGGAAATTCTACAGTGCCGTGAATTTTGGTTTCGTGAAGCAATCTTTCGTCCACTTGCGGCCCCTCCTTCCCGAAAAATAGGATCGTGTTAGAAATACAGTATAATTGTAGGAGAATTATACCATAGGCAAGTGTATAATGCAAATAGAAAGAACATATTAAGACTTGTATCGGAAAATGAGGTAATGTTATGAATTATGCTGCTATTTGGCATGAAGCCACCCAGAGATACTGCTATTGTCTGGAACCGGGCAGATTTCTGTTCCGGCTCCAGACGGCAAAGGACGACATAAAGTCCGTGACCCTTCATGCCCTGGACAAGTACCTTCCCCTGAAGATCAGAGATACCCGTAAAACTACCCCCATGAAGTGGGTGGCCAGCGACGGACTTCGGGACTACTACGAAGTGGAGTTGGAATTTAGGGTAGTCTGCCTGCGCTACTGCTTTGAGCTGGAAGACAACGCGGGTAACCGGGTCTTCTTCTCAAACAGCGGATTTACAGACACCCTCCCTGATGATATAGAGAGGCTGTTTGACTGCCCCCAGACCCTCCGGGAAGAAGAACGCTTCCTCGCTCCAGACTGGGCATCCGACAAGGTTATCTACCAGATATTCCCCTCCCGGTTCGCCAGCCACGAAGAAGTGGAAGACAAAATCTGGTATCAGACCCCCATCACTGCCAATGCGGCGCTGGGGGGCAGTCTGAAAGGTATCATTCAGCAGCTTCCCTACATCGCGGACTTAGGAGTGGATGTGATCTACCTAACTCCCATCTTCTACTCCAACTCCTGTCATAAGTATGATACCATCGATTACTACACCATCGACCCCACCTTTGGCACTACCGATGATTTGGTGATGCTGGTGGACAAGGCGCACACTCTGGGGCTGCGGGTGATTCTGGACGGTGTGTTCAATCACACCTCCCCGGAGTTTTTCGCCTTCAGGGATGTGGTAGAAAAGGGAGAAAACTCCCGGTATAAAGACTGGTATTACTTTAATAAATTCCCGGTTTGTACGATTCCCATGCGCCACAACTACAAGTGCTTCAGCTATTTCTGGGACATGCCCAAGGTACATCTGCGTTGCGCTGCTGCGGCGGACTACTTCACAGAGGTAGCGCTTTACTGGCTGCGAACAGCGAAAGTAGACGGGTGGAGGCTGGATGTGGCGGACGAGATTTCCCACGGTTTTTGGCAGTATTTCCGCACACAAATTAAGACGGAATTTCCCCAGGCGCTGATTGTGGGGGAGGTGTGGCACCACGCTCCGGACTTTTTGCAGGGCGACCAGTGGGACAGCGTCATGAACTACCCCTTCTATCGGGCAGTGCTTGACTACGCCGCTAAAGGGACACTGACCGCCTCCGGTTTTCTGGGTGTCATGGGCTTTCAGCGGGGTAATACTCACAACGCCGCTCATCATCTTATGTGGAACCTCATCGGCAGCCACGATACCGCAAGAATCCTCCATCTGTGTGGCGAAAATAAGGATAGGCAGAAGCTATGTGCCGCGCTGCAACTTCTGACACCAGGTATGCCTATGATCTACTACGGTGACGAGGTGGCTATGACTGGTGCCAAAGATCCGGACTGCCGCCGGGGTATGCTGTGGGACGAAAGTCGACAGGACAAGGATATGCTTTCCTGGTACAAACGGCTGCTGCGGGTGCGTAAGGAGATCCCTGCCATTACCCGAGGCAAAACGGTAGCGGAGGAGGCCCGGGACAAAGATGGTCTCATCTGCGTAACCCGGTGTCTGGAAGACGATGAAGTGACCATTCTGTTCCACGCCAAGGAAGATGCAATTTCCTTACCGACGCTTTCCGGAAAGCGGAACCTGCTTACAGATAACGTATTTGACGGCAAAGTACAGGGAATTACAGCCTTGGTGCTAAAATAAAGAGAGTGACAGTATCTTGATTCTTAGGTCCATTTTGCGTATAATGTTTATATCAAGGCAACAACCACCCGAAACAATTACCTTGATCCGCTCCCAATCATTTATCACCGCTGATAAGATTTTGATAAGCATCCATCGTATAGCTATGATAATATGGATAGTCAAAATAATCAGAACAGCAGGCATTATATTCACTATGAGCTTTTTCTTAACGCTTATCATTCTATACTGATGGAGGCATACGCAAAGAAAAACCGTCCCCGTTATTTTTCAGAAGAAGGGCTTGCGCTTGCGGGATTAAAGTGAAATTTGATCCCTTACACTGTCGTATTGAAACAAATTAACAAGAGGGATAATATTGATACGGAAAGGAAAAGCAACTTTTGCGTCAAAAATCAAAGGCTGAATATGCCCGCTCACAAAATCTCTCGGAAAAAATGAAAAACGGATAATAATCGCAAGATTGATATACATCAACAGCAGCAATGCTTCACGTTTCCATATGATTCGCTTTTGGTGAATCCATACGACCAATCTGATCAACAGCCAAACAGCCGCAAACAACAATTCAAGAGTCATAAAAGATATTTCAAGCATTCTGTTCACCCATTGTAGTCGAGTAGACCTACACTTCACAATGTAAGCCCCTCACAGAACCGTACGTGCAGTTTTCCCGCATACGGCTCTTCATAATAAAATTCACATCATCAAAATAAGCTGTAGTAGATTTTCGGCTTTGCA